>Ga0209208_10012902_pt1 | contig 10510 bp, 7 predicted proteins | sample S1TSphfallax_3_FD_187694 | JGI IMG/M metagenome (GOLD analysis project Ga0209208, IMG submission 187694) | Host-associated microbial communities from peat moss isolated from Minnesota, USA - S1T2_Fd - Sphagnum fallax MG (SPAdes) (version 2) | ecosystem: Host-associated > Plants > Peat moss >... | reverse complement strand
GGCCATGGCGATCATGACGCGCTGGCGCATCCCGCCGGACATCTGGTGCGGATAGGCGGCGATGCGCTTGGCGGGGTCGGCGATCCCCACATCCGCCAGCGCCTGCTCGGCAATCTTGTACGCCTGGCGCGTGCTGACGCCCTGATGCAGCGTGATGGCTTCGACGATCTGATCGCCAATGGTGTAAACCGGATTCAGCGATGTCATTGGCTCCTGAAAGATCATCGCGATGTCTTTCCCGCGAACCGACCGCATTTCCTTCTCGGTCAGCCCCAGCAGATTTCGCTGTTCAAAGCGAATCTCCCCGCCCAGCACCCTGCCCGGGGGCGAGGGAATCAACCGCAGGATCGACAGGGCGGTGACTGATTTTCCGCAGCCCGACTCCCCCACCACCGCCAGGGTCTGCCCGGGAAAAATGGAATACGAAACATCGCGCACGGGCCGGAGCTGCCCGCGGTTGGTGTCGAAACCGATGTTCAACCCGTTGATTTCAAGCAGCGGTTGCTGATCTTTTGCCATGATTAATCTCTTCCACGAAGTTTTGGATCCAGGGCGTCGCGCAATGAATCGCCGAGCAGCGTGAGCGCCATGCAGATGATGAAAATCGCGCCGGTGGCGGCGGTGACTTCCCACCAGACCCCGCGGAGCAGGGTCAGTTTCGCGTCATCAATCATGTGACCCCAACTGGGTTTGCTGCTGACACCCAGCTGGAGGAAAGACAGCACCACTTCCACCTGGAGATATCCAACGGCGCTGAGCGTGAAGGTGATGATGATCAGGTGCGAGACATTCGGCAGGATATGCCGGAAGATAATGCGAAGCTCTGAAAGCCCCAGAGCGCGACCGGCGGCGACCATGTCCGAGTCGCGCAGCTTGAGGGTTTCACCCCGAATAAGCCGGCAAAGTGAAACCCAATCGGTAAGCCCCAGCGCAAAGATGACGATCAACAGATCGGTCGGGAGTATGTTCTTGAAAAAGGCGGCGACCGGTCCGGGGGCGTGCGTCGGGGGCTCTTTCAGGCTTTCATTGCTGCTGAGGATATATGTCATCGCGATGACCAGCAGCAGCCAGGGGATGGTGCCGATGACGGAATACACCCATGTGATGATGTCATCGATCCATCCGCCGAAGTATCCGGCAATCATGCCCAGGGAGGTTCCGATGGAAAGCATCAGGACGCTTGTGAGCACGGTGATCAACAGCGCGGTGCGGGCACCATAGAGAACCTGCCAGAAAACACTGTGACCGGAGAAATCCAAACCGAACCACATCGCTGGTGAATAGTGCCGGATGCCTTGTGAGTCCTTGTAGGACAACGCTGGCGGAGCGTAAGGTTGATCCGGGTCGTACTTGTAGTCGATCAGTTGATCAAAGCTCTTGATCGATTTGAATCCCGGCACGTTGCCGAGCCCGATCTGGCTGGGCGCGGGGAGAAGGCTGAGCAAACCGACCAGGAAATAAATCCCGACGATCGCGAGGCAGATTTTGTTCAGCCGGCCGCGCACAACCAGGCGCCAGCCGGTGATGCGGTTCGGCATCTCGATGGGTTCCAGCGGGGTGCTGGTCTGGTCCGGAGCGGGGATTGCGGGGTTGATGCTCATCGCAGCACCACCCGCGGATCCACCAGTGTATAGCAGATGTCGGTAACGAACAGCATGATCGCGTAGGCGATTGCGGTGAGGTAGACCTCGGCCATGATGACGGGGCTGTCGTTGGCACCGATGGCCTCGGTAAGCAGGCCGCCGAAACCGGGGATTTGAAACATCTTTTCCAGAACCAGCGCGCCGGTTAACAGGAACGGCAGCGCGACGATCGTATTGGTGACAACCGGAATCAGCAGGTTTCGCAACACATGCACCAGCAGGACATTGGTCTGGCTGACGCCTTTGGCGCGCGCGGTGCGGACATAATCGGCATTCACCTCTTCCAGCGCGACCGTGCGGTAGAAACGGATCGACGAACCGAGATTGGCGATGACGCTGACCAGAATCGGCATGGCCGCAAAGTGAATCGCCAGGAGGAATCCGGGGGACCAGCCGGCAACGGGAAAGATCTTCAGGTAAGCCCCGAAAAACCACTGAAAGGCGAGATAGATGCTCAGCCCGGGGATGCTCATCATCAGCACCGCCGCGAAGGTCGTGCTGTAATCCAGCACCGATTTTCGCTTTGCGGCGACGATGATCGCGATGGCAATCTGCAGGCCCAGCCCGATGACGAACGCCGGTGCCTGCACCAGAAAAGAGATCGGCGCCTTTCGACCGAACAGCGACCAGACCGACTCCTGATGACGCTGTGATTTGGGAAACTGGAATGCGAGGATATTGAAAAACTGCGTGTCCAAAAGCGACCACTTGCTGCCGGTTTCGTGATACTCGGCGAAATTCAGGGCAAACCGCGGCTTGTCCAGACCCATTTCATGCGTGATGCGGATGCGGTCGGTCTCCTTCATTTGCTTGCCCCCCATCGCCCGCACCGGGTCCTTGGCAACCACGTTGAACAGCACAAACGTGAGAAGGATAACCCCGAAAATGATGGAGAGCGTCAGCAGAAATTTTCGCAGCAGATAAGCAAGCATAAGAAGTCAGTGGCGTTCGGCCAATCGCCTGGCTCGGAGTGCTGAGTCGAGGGTGTAATACTCGGCGTAACCATGCCCGTAATCCATCCGGTGCCGGTTGCCGACCCAGTCATACCTGAGATCAAATTCCCTCGGATAGTACGTGATCAGCCAGGGGCAGTCCTCTTCGACCAGCTTTTCCATCTGCAGATACAAATCACGCCGCTGAGGCGTGTCGGGCATCGCGATGCATTTTTCGTAGAGAGCATCGAACTCTTTATTCACGTACCCGATCGCATTCAGCCCGCCCGGGGCGGCGTTGGGACCGTAAAACAGCTGCAGAAAGTCCTGCTCATCCGGATAATCCGCGTTCCATCCGCCATCGAGAATCTGGAATTGGCGGTCATCGACCATTTTCAGATATTGGGCAAAGTCCCGGTAAACGGCCTCAATGGGAACGCCGATCTGCGCCATCTGATCGGTGTAGAACGCGCAGGTTTGGCGGTTCTCGGTGTTGTTCTCACGGAAAAGAATCTTGACCGGGGGAATCGGCCCGCCGTTGATTTTTACCGCTTCAACCATCAGCGCTCGCGCTTTGTCGAGATCAAATTGCGTGAAGGGGTTGATCCGTTTGGGATCAAAGGTCGGGAATCCCGGCGGGATAATTCCGATGGCGGGAATCCCGCGGCCATTCAGGAATTTGTCGATGTATTTCACCCGGTCAAACGCCAGGGACATTGCCTGCCGGAGCGGTCGATTTTTTCCCACCACCGGATCGGCCATGTTGAAACCGATGTAGGACGTGTCGGGGGTTGAATATTTATCCAGGACAACGCCGGATGAAACCATCTCGGGAGTCAAACCGCCCTGGTCACCGATTGCCTGGCGAAATGCGTCCTTGGGAATGCCGTTCACATCAAACAACCCCTGCCGGAACAACAGCCAGACCGGCAGAGCCTCGTCGAAATAATCGAGCTGGATTCGTTTGATCTTCGGCAGACGATCGGCCTCGGCAACGACTGTGCCGCCGTCGACATCGGGCCTGCCCCGGTAAATCGGGTTGGCAACATAAGTGATCCGCTGCTCGCGGAGATGCTCGGTCAGTGCATACGGTCCAGTCCCGACCGGATGTTTTCGAAACTGATCTTTCCAGTATTCAACCAGCTGCCGGGATACTGGAGCACACGGCGCGTTCACCAGGTTGAAAATCATCTGCGGATACGGCGCTGTGAACTTTAGAATCAGCTGGTACGGATCATGCGGATCAACAGCAAATCCCGCCACTGGTCGGTCGTAATCGACCTTTTCCGGCGCGGTTTTCCTGGTGTATTCATAGAAGTCGTCACCGCCGACCATACGACCCTGGAAAACGAAAGAATAATTGCTCCCCTCGGTGTTGAAGTTGCACACCCGTTTGAAGCTGTAAACAAAATCCTCTGCTTTGATTTCCGGGCCAACGCCGTCTTTCCAGATGGTTTTGTCCGGATCGTAATAATGAATACCGTGACGGATGGGGATCGTCATCGTCAGCTGGTCAGCGGACATGATCGGCATCGCCGACGCCAGTTCCGGAAACAGTTCAAAGGGATGGACATTGTATTTGTAATTGTAAAGCCCCTCGAAAACATAGCTCAGGGTGTCGGAACTGAGGGTGTCTTCCATTTCCGCCGGGTCAAGCGACTTGATCGCCCCGCTGTAGGCGGCATAGAACGTGCCCGGATCGCGTGCCGGCGCCTTGTTGAACGCAAACGCGATGGCACCAATGACCAGCACAACAAATGCGAGATACCCCAGGAAAATCCATTTCACTTTCTGCATGATCGATCTTCTTTTGCCTCTACTGTTTGAGCAGCTTGGGGTCCAGCGCATCGCGAAGGGCTTCGCCGATCAGGTTGTACGCGAAGACGGTTAAAAAGATAGCCAATCCTGGATAGAGAGCGATCCACCAGTAAAAATTTCCGCCCTCGCCGGTGGCTTCGTTGAGCAGGCCGCCCCAGCTGGCTTCACCGGTTAGTCCAATCCCCAGGAAGCTGAGGGTGCTCTCGGCGAGGATCGCGCCGGCGACGCCGAAACTGGCGCTGACCAGAACGGGCGTGATGCCGTTGGGCAACATATGGCGGAACAGAATCGACCAGGTCGGTATGCCCGCCGCCCGAGCAGCGTGAACAAAATCCCGGTCGCGCAGGCTGAGGAACTCAGCCCGCACGAACGTCGCGTATCCCACCCAGCTGGTCAGCCCGATGATGGCCATCATGTAGTAGAGATTGGGCTCGAACACGGCCACAAAGCAAAGCAGCAGAAGCAGCGTTGGGATGGCGTTGAAGATCTCCGCGAGGCGCATTCCCAGCAGATCGATAATTCCGCCGTAGTAGCCCATCAGACCGCCAAGGGTGCATCCGATCACGACGGCGATTCCCGTGCTGATGAAGCCGATCGACAATGCGATGCGGGACGCGTAGATCATGTTGCTCAGCAGATCGGCCTTTCCATTGGTGATTCCCAGCAGATGATGCACGCTTGGCGGACTGTTACGAAGCTGCTGCAGATCGTCCATGTGGTCTTCAGGCGAATAGCGGATAGGGACGGTCCAGACTGACTGCGCTTTACCCGACCGGGATGCGAGAAGATATTCAGAATACTTCTGAGGCCCCGGAGGATGAATAAGCATCTGGGCCAGGATCGACAGCAGTAAAATCACTGAAACGAGAACGATCAGATGGAGTGATGATCGCGGTCGGTAAACATAGACAATGATTCCGGTCCAGAACACGATCTGCAAGATAACGTCAGCGGGGGTCAGAAATCGAAACAGGGGAAAGTACCACTGATTTTTCCATTTCATCGCGATCGGCATGCTGTTGGCAATGAACGGGGCAAAGACCGCACAAAATGCAAGGATGGCGATCCACACCAATCCCAGACGGGCGGTGTACCGCTTGCCCACGGTTGCAAGCGTCTGGCGGAGAAACCCTTTGGATTCCAGCGCGACCTGCGCCGTTGCCGGGTGTGCATCCGAAGGCCCCTCCATCGCGATGGTTCCCAGTTCGGTCATTCGTAGCTCACCCGCGGATCCGCCAGTGCATAGAGGATGTCTCTGAGCACCTGACTGGCCAGAGAAACAAAACCACCGATGAGTGTTACAGCAAGCACAACCTCCCGATCACGGAATTGCACGGCATGCACGCCCAGCTGCCCCATTCCAGGAATGCCGAAGATCCACTCGACGACGATCGAACCTCCGAGCATCGACGGCAGGATCCCCGCTGCGACAGTGATCAGGGCCAGTGTGCTGTTTCGCAGCACATGACGATAGAGAATGACGTTTTCGGGCAGGCCCTTGGCCCGGGCGGTCCGGGTGTAATCGGCCCCGAGATTTTCGAGCATGGACCCGCGTGTGAGCTTGGTCAAGAACGCGCTGCTTCCATAGCTGAGGCAAATCACCGGAAGAATTAGGTGCCAGATCACATCCAGCAGATACCCGCGCACAAGAACGTGGTTCACCATGTGGGGCAAAAATGCCATGTGGGCCGCCTCTACCTCGTACAGGCCCGAGGTTGGGAACAGCTTGAGGTATTGTCGGCTTGCGAGCAGACCGATCAACATCACCCCGGCCCAGATTGTCGGCACCGACCACATGGCCAGCTGGGTTGCGTTGGAAACGGTGTCGAACATTCCGCCTCGTTTTTTGGCAGCTTGAATCCCAGTGGCAACTCCCAGGATGTAGACGATCGGGATCGAAACCAGATTAAGCAAAAGCGTCAATGGAAGCCGTTCGCGAATCAGATGCATCACGGGGCGATTTTGTTCCATGCTGTCGCCAAGGCTCGGTGCCTTGAAACCAAAATGACCCAACGAACCGTCATCTTTGATTTCAAGCCCCAATGGTGAAATCTGATTTAACCATCGGCCGAACTGAACAATCTTGGGTTTGTGGATGCCGTACCTTTTTTCGTAATATTCCCGAATTTTTGCCGCGACGGCCGAATCGGAGCCAGCATCGGCCTCCAGCGCCTGCCCGCCAATGCCTCCGGGGGAATAAGCCATCACAAAGAAGACCAGCGCGGTAATGCCGAGCAAAGTCGGGAACATCAGAAGAATTCTTCGAATGACGTAGTTCAGCATCTCAAAGTCGCCGAAGGGGGAAGGGCATCCGTTCCGTCATTTGTATTTCTGGTCTGTAAGCGGCACGAACCACTCCTGGAGCGGATTCACCCCGGTCTTCACCGCCATTACATTCTTGAATCGGCCGTCCACGAAATTCAGGCTCTTCTCGATGTAAAGAAACGTGTATGGCTGATCCTCGTGGATGATCCGATGCACTTTGTGCCAGATCTGATTCCGCAATTCATCTTTCACAGTCGAGCGGGCCTGATCCACCAGCTTATCCAATTCGGGATTCGAGTATGAAACGAAGTTATCGCCGGTCTTGGCGATGGCATCGGTGCAGAAGATCTGATGAGGGTCGCTCTCCAGCACTCCGCTCCAGCCTCCTAGATAGACCTCGAACTTACGAGCTTTCATCTTATCGATCAGCACTGAGAGTTCGCCTGGCTTGACATTCACATTGATGCCAGCGCGGCCCAGGGAGTCTTTGATATAAGCGGCTACCTGCTTCAGCACCGAGTTGGATGAGTTGTAGTTCAATTCGAACTCGAATGGTTTACCATCGGGCCCGATCAGTGATCCGTTCTCCAAATGGTACCCTGCATCAGTAAGCATCTGCTGGGCCCTGGCGACATCAAACGGCCACGGCTCAATCGACGGATCTGCCTGCGGAGTCAAAGCGCTGAAGCAACTGGTGTTCACCGATCCATATCCACGGACGATGTCGCTGACGATCGTCTGGCGATCCAGCAGCATCGTCATTGCCTGTCGAACCCGCTTGTCCGCAAAACGGGTGGGCTCTCCGTTGTTCTTCTCATTCCACGCTATATAGCGGTACGGTGCGTTTGGCACTTCAATCGCAAAGTGATGGGTGCGAGCAACCAAAGCGTTATCAGCACAGAGCCCGTTATATTGCTCCGGCGTGGGATCGTAAGAGTCAATTTCGCCGTTACGGAATGCAGTCACACGTGCCGAAGGATTGGGAATAACTTTCCAAACCACGCGGTCAATTGCCGGGGGGACGCCCCAGTACCGCTCGTTTCGTACAAGTTCGATCGGCGCACCGGGCATCGGATGCCAGTTTTTCGGATCGGACAGACGATAAGGCCCGCTTCCGAACAGAAGTCCGGTGGACTCGTTAAACTCCTTTGGAGAAAACTGCGAGTAAAATTTGCGGGAAAGAATCTCGGTCCCGGCTGCAATGGTAAAGCTCATGAAATACGGTTCTTTGAAAACGAACCGCACATGATAGTCGCCGGTTTTCTCGACCCTGGCGAGCTTGTCCAGGTACGCACGCGCCCGGATCGCTTCAATACTGTCGTTCCGCTCAAAGTCCATCGTGAATACCACGTCGTCAGCGGTCAACGGTGAACCATCGGCAAAAACGACCCCCTTGCGAAGCTCGAAGTCAATCGTGAGCTGGTCATCAGAAACCGTGAAGCTCTTCGCAACGCTCGGAACCCATTTCAGCGTGTCGGGGTCACGCTTCATTAAAGTATCCAGGACAAACGACTGGACCTGCGATGCGGTGTACTCTTGGCTTACCAGCGGCGTCAGCTTAGCCGGGGCAGCCATGAACGTGTCGTAGACGGCGTCGCCTGTGGAATAGTCGGGATAAGACTCAGCCTTCAGAATCCGCTCAAACCCCGCCGATTGCGCGTCGGAAACTGCTGCGGGTTGGCTTGTCGGGCCCGCGATCACACCCCGTGCCAGAAGATTCTGAATGCGGGCCAGATCTGCCGTCTGGCGATCAATCTTGTCGTTCGCCTGTCGAATCAGCTCCCATTGCCGATCGTACTGCGCCATGCACAGTCCGACCATTGTGATGACGATGCCGATCAGGATGAAGACAACCAGATCCTTGACGCCGAACCTGTTTTCCATGGAAAAGCCTCTGACAATCGCCAACCGGCCAACAGCACCAATTTTCTGGTGGGGAATAACCCGCGAGCCACATCACGCATTCGCCGACCGGCGCTTCGGATCGGACGTTTTACGCTGGCAGTCGCGCAGGAAAATCGAGCTCTGCCGCGTTATGGTTCGCAATGTACAGGGAAATAACAGCAACCACCAGCGGTCGCAAATTCGACGACATTTTTGCATCGTTGCAACAGACATTCGCCGACCGGCACTGGATCTTTGGCCCGCCATCGCTTACGATCATGCCATCAACTGCCCGTCTCGTCCGTCACGAACGCTTGCCTTCCGGCATTTTCTGCCCGGCAATCTCTGGAACGTTCGATAAAGCCAGTTGCAGCACACCGGCCTTTTTCGGCTCTTAGCCGTGGTCTCTTGGTGTGCATTGTCCACCAAGGCGATCGCGCAGGCTTTGCTTGCTCCCAGGCTTGCCTGCTGCATTGCCCGAAAAGGAAATCTGATGTTGTTTGCCGAATTACGGCTCGCCGAGCCGATTCTCCGCGCCCTGATCACCGAAGGTTACGTCACCGCCACCCCCGTTCAGGCAGCCGCCATCCCGCTGGCGCTGGCTGGCAAAGATGTTCTGGCCTGCGCCCAGACCGGCACCGGAAAGACTGCCGCGTTTGCCCTGCCGATCCTGCACCGCCTGGCCGCTGGAACCAAAGAAGATAACAAGCTTCACAAGGCCCGCTGTCTGGTGCTCGCCCCGACGCGCGAGCTGGCGACGCAGATCGCCACTGGCTTTCGCACCTACGGCAAGCATCTGGGGCTCCGCTGTACCGTCATCTTCGGCGGGGTGAACCAGAATCCCCAGGCCGACGCGCTCCGCCGCGGGGTCGATATTGTCGTCGCCACCCCTGGCCGATTGCTGGATCTGATGAACCAGGGGTTGGTCGATCTCCGCAGCATCGAAGCCTTCGTGCTCGATGAAGCCGACCGCATGCTGGACATGGGGTTCATCCACGACATCCGCAAAATCGCCGCCCAGGTGCCCGCCAAGCGGCAGACGCTGCTCTTCAGCGCCACGATGCCCACCGAGATCCGCCGGCTTGCCGAGTCGCTGATGCGCGACCCCGCCACGGTGCAGATCGCGCCGGTTGCCGTCACCGCCGATCTGATCGACCAGTGCGTTTACCATGTGGAAAAGAAAAATAAACCGCAGCTGCTGGCCCATCTGGTGGCGGAGCTGCCGATGTATCGCACGATCGTTTTCACCCGCACCAAGCATGGGGCTGACCGGGTCGTCCGCCATCTCCACAGCCGCGGGATCAAGGCCGAGGCCATCCACGGGAATAAAACCCAGAACGCCCGCCAGCGCGCTCTCGACAATTTCCGCGCCAACAAAATCCCGGTGCTGGTTGCCACCGATATTGCCAGCCGCGGCATCGACATTGACGATGTCACCCATGTCGTCAATTACGACCTGACCCACGAGCCCGAAACCTACGTGCATCGCATCGGCCGAACCGGCCGGGCCGGCTCGAAGGGAGCGGCCATCGCATTCTGCGATCGCGAGGAAGTGCCGAATCTGAAAGCGATCGAGCGAATGCTCCGCAAGACGATCCCGGTGAAAAACGATCACCCCACCTACACCGCCAGCGAAGCGGCTCCGCAGCACGAACGATCCAATGCGGTGCCCGCCCGTTTCAATGCCGACGCCCGGCAGGAGCGCGGAGCGGTCCCCGCCGGTAAGCCCGCGTCGAAACACCACGCCATCGGCGGGGGTGCCCGGCCTTCAGCCAGCGGCGGCGGCCGGCGTCCCCCAAGCCGCCCCGGCGGTGGGCGTCGAGGCCGTGGAGCAACCTTCCAAAGAAGCCGGTAAGCGTTCGCTCAAAGCGAATGGTTGAACAACGATCAGACCTGGCCCGCGCTTTGATTTCAAAGCGCGGGCTTTTTTTCAGCTCTCTTGCAAAGCAAGCCTGACAGGAAACGAAA
>Ga0209208_10012901_pt1 | contig 10511 bp, 10 predicted proteins | sample S1TSphfallax_3_FD_187694 | JGI IMG/M metagenome (GOLD analysis project Ga0209208, IMG submission 187694) | Host-associated microbial communities from peat moss isolated from Minnesota, USA - S1T2_Fd - Sphagnum fallax MG (SPAdes) (version 2) | ecosystem: Host-associated > Plants > Peat moss >... | reverse complement strand
TTTTTTTGCAGGTGTTTTTTTTTTTTTTGGGAATCTCACCTGGTTTATAACCAAACTCAAACTCAGGGTTCTGGTGCTGTCTTTTGCTTAAGTTATGGATAAACTCTATTTTGGTTATAAAGTTTTGTTGTTGGTGCCTTCCTAGAAATGGATTTGAAAGAAAATATCGTAAATTTTTTTAATTCTGCCCATCTGCCCAGAAGTTGTTGGAGGAAACTAGAAATGGATTTGAGAAAAAAAAAAATCGTACATTTTTTCATGCTGCCCATCTGCCCAGAAGTTGTTGGAGGATCCTAGAAATGGATTTGAAAGAAAATTTCGTACTCTTTTTTAATGCTGCCCAGCTGCCCAGAAGTTGTTGTTGGAGGAATTCAACGCTTGCCTACCTCAAAGCGTTTTATTCGTCGCAATTGCCGTGGGTGCCATCGTCGCGCACACTCAAGGAATTCCTCAAGGAAGTTCCAACACGAGAGACGAGATCATTGTCGCACGAGACGACGAAGTACTCTTCGTACATCTGGTCGCCGCAATTATTTTATTTTATTTTTCATTTCTGAAATTTGTTGTCTCGATTCTCATCTGCTATTTTTTTCTTGTAGCATTTTCGTTTCTGAAATCTGGAGCTCATCTGGTCTTCATCGGAATTGAGAGTCCCCAGAGGTCGAGGGTCTTCGACGAGAGTCGATGTGCTTTAAGAGAGAGAGAGAGAGTCTACTACGGATAGGAACATAAGAAAGAATGGCGAAAGAATTTGAACAGAGTCGCTGTTGTGAACAGTTAGAACGCGCATTCTGTACTGTTGGTTGAAGATTGAGAAGCTTTCGGAAACAGATAAGGCAGATGCGACAAAACAAGAAAAAAAAAGAAAAAGAAAAACCAAACATCGACAGAGGAGAGACTGAGAAGAACTTGTTGCTGAGGTTGTTGTTGTAGTATTTGTAAAGAAATCGGTAAAATTATTGTTGTTGTAGTATTTGCGAAGAAATTGTGAAGTTTGTTGAACTGTATGCCGAGAGTCTTTGCGAAGAAATAGTGAAGCGTGTTGAATTGTATGTATGTAGTGTTTGCAAAGAACTTGTGCCGGGAATGTGAGCTTCTGTCGGAGGAGGTGGCGTGGGGATGTGGAGCTTTGACAATTGTTGAGACGCTTAAGCTAATTCCTGTCCACACCCTGCCACCAACAACTTTTGTGCAAACTGGTGTGGAGGCTGGTAGCAATCGCAGTCAGTCAGTCAGTGCCATGAATTCGAATCCAATTGAGTCCGGTGGTTTGTAAGCATCTATGACGACGACGACGATGATGATGAACAGCTCTTCCTCCATTGCCTCCAGTGGCCTGCAACGTTATTGAATCTCTCATGGAGGACTTGGCTTCAACATCGTCGCTGGACCGTTCTTCCATCGGCTGTAGCAGTATAGAAGATCTTCCTTCAATGAAGAAATTTGAGATTCCTCACAAGGGATCAAGTCCTGAAGCTCTAGAGGGATGGCGTAGGGCCAGCTTTGCTTTGAATGCTTCACGCCGCTTTCGATACGTTGCTGACCTCAAGAAGAGAGGAGAAGCAGAAGAAGGACTGAAGGTATAACCCTCCTCATTTACCCTCCTCCTCTTTGTTGGTTCCTGTTCAACAAGGAATGAGCATTGATTCGTTGAAAGCTCTGTCGTGTCTGCAGCAGCGTAGAAGATTTAGGATTTCGGTGGCAGCAGTCGAAGCAGCTTGGCGATTTTATGATGGTAAGTAAGCAAAACACATTCTGCACATTGTTGACAAAGTGCCTTAGTCTCTTCTGAGTCGGTATGGCAGAAGATGCTTGCAAGTACTGAAGCTGTGCACAATTCCTGGAACTACTGCTTATGAATCGGGAATCTTGTGGTGACATTATTCTTCCTTACAGCCAAGAATTAGGTCATTTTTTTCTCTCCCTTATGTATTTGTTAACTGTGATTTTGTAGCTGGAGCGAAGCGAGCTCGGACAGAATGCAAACATGGGTTTCGTATCAATGTCACAGAACTTGCAGAACTGGTGTCAGGTCAGAATTTTGATGCTCTTCAGCAGTATGATGGAGTCCTTGGTGTAGCAGAGAAGCTGCATACTTCTGTGAAGGAGGGGCTCGGCAGTAATCAACTTGTCAAGATGTGTGAAGCTTTTGGAGAAAACAAATACACCGAGATGCCACCAAAAGGGTTTTGGGTGTTTGTGTGGGAGGCATGTCATGATTTGACTCTCATCATCCTTGGAATTTGTGCGGTTGTTTCGCTAGCGATTGGCATTGTCACCAAGGGGTGGAAAGAAGGCTGGTATGATGGAGCTGGAATTGCTTTCAGTATCATTCTTGTGGTCTTTGTCACTGCTGCAAGTGATTACCAGCAATCACTCCAGTTTCATGACCTGGACAATGAAAAGAAAAAGATATTTGTGGAGGTCACTCGAGACAACCGCAGACAGAAGATCTGTATCTTTGAACTGTTTGTGGGTGATATTGTTCACTTGAAAATTGGTGACCAAGTCCCTGCTGATGGGCTTTACCTCTCTGGCTGCACTGTGACCATCGATGAATCCAGCATGACTGGAGAGAGTGAGCCAAAGATTAAAGATGAAAGCAAACCCTTTCTTCTCTCTGGAACCAAGGTGCAAGATGGTAGTGGTAAAATGCTTGTGACAGGGGTTGGAATGAACACAGAGTGGGGGCATGTCATGGCTACCCTGAGTGGAGATGGTCACAATGAAACACCATTGCAAGTGAAGCTCAATGGGGTAGCAACACTCATTGGCAAGATTGGTTTGGGTTTTGCACTACTCACATTCTTGGTGCTATTAGGCAGGTTTTTGTATTCAAAGGAGTCAACCAGTCATTGGTCAGCAGAAGATGCCATGACAATTGTGAACTTCTTTGCAATAGCTGTCACTATTGTTGTTGTGGCTGTCCCTGAAGGCCTCCCACTGGCAGTCACCCTTACCCTTGCATTTGCAATGAAGAAGATGATGGCTGATAAGGCATTGGTGCGCCATTTGTCAGCCTGTGAGACCATGGGATCAGCCACCATAATCTGTAGTGACAAGACAGGGACACTGACCTCAAACAAGATGACTGTTGTGAAGGCATGGGCTGCAGGATCAGTTCACAAGAAAATCGAAAAAATGAAGGAGGATTTGCCAGTAGAAGCGATAAACACATTAATTGACGGAAGTTTCCTGAATTCTGATGGTGACATTTCAGTGAACAATGATGGTTCACCATTGCTTCTTGGTACTCCCACAGACTGTGCAATTTTAGGATTTGGTCTAAATCTGGGTGGAAAATTCCAGGAAGTTTGCTCCAAGAGAAAGGTGGTGAAAATGGAGCCATTCAATTCCACAAGAAAGAAGATGGGAATTGTTGTGGAACATGAGGATGGTAAGTTAATTGCCCATTGGAAAGGGGCCTCAGAGATAGTGTTGGCATCATGTGATGAGACCGTTGATGCAGATGGCCACATTGTGAAGTTGGATGAACAAACACGTGACCAACTCAATGGAGTTATAAGGGCCTTTGCAGATCAGGCTTTGCGAACACTGTGTTTAGCCTTCAGGGAGGTGGACAGGATTCCTGGCAGTTTGGAGCCAATTCCCAGCAATGATCTTGTATTGGGAGCTATTGTGGGAATTAAGGATCCACTGCGCAAAGGTGCAAAAGAGGCTGTAAGGCTTTGCCATGAAGCAGGTATTGAGGTACTCATGGTAACAGGTGATAACCTGCACACAGCCATAGCCATTGCCACAGAGTGTGGCATCCTCACTGATGACAGTGACGCTATTGAGGGACCAGTGTTTCGCAAGTTGAGACCAGATGAAATGAAGGACCGTATCCGCAAATTGAAGGTTAAAAGCAGCCCATGGGGACTTGGTTTTGTTTTGCATTCTTAAAGAACTGATGCAATGTCTGGTGAAAAGTTTGACTGAATGTCTTTTCATCCTTAGGCATACAGCATCCTTGTTCAAAGGTGGACATTTTTCAACTGCCTTGGACAGCCTATGGTTGTCCAGGGCTCCTGATTGGGACTCAGAGTCCCTAGTTTCCACATTTTGGATGGTCTCAATGACTGCTGTCCTATCTGGGTTGATTATTTTGGGAATTTGAACCACAGCTGTTGTTAAGGTTGTCATATTCCAAAATAATATGCTATAGGCTTGATGCTTTAGATGGCTTCAGAAGGATTGTCTTCTGCTATTTTTTTTAGTTGTCTGCATGTGACAGTGGCACATGTGTGAATATTGCTTATTCTCTGCAGGTTATGGCAAGGTCATCACCTACAGACAAACTGCTTTTAGTAAGGGAGCTCCAGAAGATGAATGAGGTGGTTGCTGCCACAGGGGATGGCACCAATGATGCTCCTGCACTGCAAAATGCTGATATTGGATTGGCCATGGGTATTTCTGGTACTGAGGTAAACTACTTCTAAGAATCCTGGTAATTGTGTTTCTCAAATGTGTCAATTGCATTTCTTTATCATTGTTGTGGACCTCTGGCTCAAGTAAGACTGTTGAGAATTGCAACTCTAATTGAACTGTTTGGTTTGAGGAATTAGGTGGCAAAAGGGAGTGCAGATGTTGTGATTTTGGATGACAACTTTTCAACAATAGTGACTGTGGCCAAGTGGGGCCGCTCAGTGTACACCAACATTCAAAAATTTGTGCAGTTTCAACTTACTGTCAACATTGTGGCCCTCATTTTGAATTTTGCCTCTGCCTGTCTCACAGGTATATACATTTTGCTTGATCCTGAAATTTAATTACTTGCTAGAACTCTGTTAGTGATAGTTAGACTGAGTTTTGTCTGGGTTCAGGGTCAGCACCTCTCACTGCGGTGCAGCTGCTTTGGGTAAATCTGATCATGGATACACTAGCTGCACTGGCACTGGCCACTGAGCCTCCCTATGATGAGTTGATGAGGAGACCACCTGTGAGGCGTGATACCAGCTTTATCAGCAATCAGATGTGGCGTAACATTATTGGGCAAGCAGTCTACCAGTTGGCTGTTCTTGCTATTCTACAGTACATGGGAAGAGAGATTCTTCATCTGACTGATGATAATGCTGACAAGTTGTTGAATACTGTGATCTTCAACACTTTTGTGTTCTGCCAGGTGGGCATTTCTTGCTTGTTTTTGGTTTCATTCATAGATTACGTGACAGTCTTGTCGCAAATTCATGTTGATGTTGGCATACCCCAGGTTTTTAGTCTGGATCTTATTTGACTCTAACTTGCTTTGCATTCTTCCTAGGTCTTTAATGAGGTGAATGCCCGAGAAATGGAGAAGCTCAATGTTTTCAGCCATACCTTTGACAACAAGATCTTTCTGCTCATCATCGGGTTCACCATAGTTTTCCAGGTCATTATGGTTGAGTTTTTGGGGAAGTTTGCCAGCACTGTTCCATTAACCAAGGAGCAATGGTTGGTCACAGTGTCCATTGGATTTATGAGCTTGCCAATAGGTGCAATTGTTAAATTGATCCCTGTCCCAAAGAGCTATGTGTCCAGAGAGACAGTAAGCGATATAAGGCAACCTTTACTAGCCAATGGCAATTGGCCAAACCCAGAAGTTTAAGAAACAAGACAGGAGCTTCAGGTCTCAAGATGTCATTTGAGATCTCTAATATGGATGGGCGACGTGGCCACACCAGAGGCTGTGCTTTTTTGCAGATGCCATTTTGCAGATGCCATAAGCCGCCTCCTCAACAAGCCACTACAACCTCCAAGACTACTTCAATTGCTATCAAAGTTATTTGCAAAGAAGCATTTTGTGCACAAACCTTCTTTCATCTTGTGTGAAGCCACAAAATCCTTTAAGTTGCTTGTTTTGTACTGTATTAAATTGGATCGAAGATTCAATTACAAAGCGTGGGTTGCTCTCATTCTCTAAACAATTAGAAGCTTCTCTCCTTAGTGTGGTGTTGTTGATGGTGAACAAAAACCTTCCTTTATCAGGAGTAACATGCATATTATGGTAATCTTGTCCTTGATTTTGCAGAGCACTTTTTGGATTGGATTTTGATGCAAGCTCTCTCTTATATTTGAGGTCCAACCACATTTCATTTAGGGCTGTATGGAATGGTGTTTTCTAGCTTGGGGGATTTCTAGTGATATCTACTCGTTCAACACTAATACAAAATTGAACCCTTGATCTCATTCCAAACCATGCATTTTAAAGTATGGTTTTGAGTTTTGAATTGAAACATATAGTTCAATAGCAAATTTACTACATCAAGGACCTTTTGCAATGGTTTCAATTGATGAAGTATAATAAAAATGCGCATATAGACATGGGAAGAAAGGGACAAATAATGATGTTATTGAAACACTTTTTGTATTGCTTCTTGGAAGAAGGCAAACATCTTTGTTTCTCAAATCTCCTCAATGGTTTCTGTGTGTATGCTTGTCTAGACATTGAGAACCATTTATACCCATGGGTGGAAGAGATGGAGAACCCTGACCAAGTGCAGCAGCCCGCTGAAAAATTGGTGGGGCCAAGGCCCACTTCAGATGGGGTTCAGGTTCCAAATTCCTAGAAACCAATTTGGACTAATTTGAAACAAATTGAATCCTTTGAGTTGGACTATGCCTTGGAGCCTAGCTTGCATCTTGGTTCTCCAAATCATGAGCTCTTCTTTGAGCTGAATGTTTGTGGTCTAAACCAATTCATTTTCCTTCAAAAATGGTGCCATGTAGGTTTAGCCTCAATTTGCCACTTTTTGGTCTTGGACCCTCATCTAAAGTATTGACAATTTTGGAAGCTTTAGTGGATCCATATCCAAAATCGCCCTGAATCTCAAAGAGGTTAAAATTCCAAGGATTTGGCAATTTTGAAAGGGTTACTGTAGAGGCTTTCTAACTGTAGTAGCATCAGTTGAAAGGTTTGTAAATCAAATCTCCTTCTTGGAGGGAGGAGGAGCAAAGGGTGGGTATTAGGAGGTTCTTGGGTCAAATATTCCAAAAATCAACCATCCTATGTAATAAGTGGGTATTGTCAAAAATATACCAGGGCATATTGATCATTTCATCACTCTGGGTATCATCACTTCATAAGATTTGAAAGATTCTGTTGTGGCAAAATTTGATTTAATGAAGAATATGAACAGTAGCAAAAGATGTAGGAAAGGCAAATCTACAGTTTTTGTGGCATGTGCCATTTTGGCACTTCCCTACTTCATCGCTTGCCAATCAGAATATCCTTGGCCACATGTTGCATCTGCAAGATAAATCAACCCAACTCTCATCTCATCTGCTATAGTTGCTCCAAGGATATGGAGCTCCAATGTAGCAAATCTGAATGTTATGGCAATTGATAACAAAGTTAATGCTATTTGGAATTCTGCTACCTGTTCCATACCAATGTGAAAGTTTGTCATGAGCATGAGTTGGTGTTCTTCAGAAATTCCTGAATCTCAGTTCAGTTGTCTTAGTGTATGATGAGATGGCTTTAGCCTAAACCAACCTTACATAATGCACTCACCACCCACATAGTCATGCACTCTTTTTCTATACCACAACCCCATTAATACTTACTTCAATATGCATTATGATCGGCACAGGATCTCCCATATTTAAATTCCAAGCCATCCAGCAGCCAATTGTAAGCGTTCCATAAATAGAAGGACAAGCATTGCATGTGGTGCAGATTGAAGGTAATATGTTGTAAACCCCCTGATGAGAAAAAGAAAACAAGCACCTGATATCCCCCATTAGCAACAGCACATTGGACCATGTCTTTTAGTCTCAAGCTCTGATAAAATTTGTATCCTCAGCAAATGTTGCAAGTTGTGACAATTTTCAGGGATTAGCAGTAACAAAGAGCAGTGCAAAACACACACTATTTTATTAATTTATCATTACCATGCTCAAGGTTATTGCTTATAAATTGACCACCTTTTAAAAACATTACACTACCATACACATACAGTACTCAAAAGTGCTCAAAAGAATTCTGGAAGTGTACCTGTAGAAGGTGAAAAAACCTGTGTGTTTCAAAACCTGACAACCAAATGCTGCGACTTTCAGTAAACCACATCTTTTCACACCTCTATTTTGTTCTGCAATCTTTATGAGGATCATTATGCACTGTTTTACAATCTGCAGTCTATTCGCAAAAAGTTCTGAACAATGCGGGAGTACCACAACTAATGATGTGGCAGAATCTCTCCTGAATTTGAATTAAGTCAGATAATGGCCATTGGTCAGCTCCAGCTCACAGCTACCCTTTGCTTGGATAGTTCCTTCCAATCGCCCATTACCTAATAGACCATTTGATTTAGAAAGAAAATCCAACCTCTTTGGTGTGGTCATAAGTGGCAAGCATAGCAACATTAACTGCCATAGTCCAGCAATAGTAGGTCCAGCTCCCAGCCATAGCCTTGACACACCCTCTTCTTTGACTACTTGATGTAAGGTATCGAAAGCATTCCTGTACCAGAACTACTGCTACTCATCAGCTAAACATGTTCTTGTTACTGGAATAATGTGAGATGACAGAATCAGATTGTGCTTCAAACCAAAATGGAGAAGTAAATGCAGTAAAAATGGTGGGAGAGACATGTAATGGCGGCACTGTGACAAGGGGAGGGAGCCATCAGCTTGCATACGAAGGAGTGCCAAATCTGCTGGGTTTCCTACGACTGAGCTGAGAGCCCCTGCCACCTAACAGCAAAGTCATTGGACATATCAAGACTCACAAAAAACAGAAAAAATGCTATTGTATTTGCATATTCAGATCAAGTAAACATCATACCAAAGATTTATTTCAAGCATCTCGAAAATAATGACTAACTCTCTGATTAGCATTGTGGGCAGCTGTCTATTAAGTCCCGTAAGAGCAGAAGATAGCAACAGATTTATGAAATATGTGTTTCATGTCACATCAAGGGAGCCCCACCAGTCCACAAGCTGCCTTCATGTGAAAAGGCAAAGGCTTCCCTTCTTCTGATAAAGCATCACTCAACGACCGGAAGATCCCTAGGCCACCCAATGCATCACTTGTCCGCTTTGTCAACCAAAAACAAAAACAAGGCATCAACAAACAAATTGTGAAACCTCTTTCCATGTCTACAAGAAACTCTTGGCATTTGCTTGTTGATGAAGTCCATGAAGAGAGGACTTGTTTAATTTTTCAAGTTATGAAATGCCCACCACCACACCACTACTAACAGCACCACTGTTATTTCAAAAACTGATGATGACACACTTTCCAAAGTAACTGAGCTTCATCAAATGAGCTGAACACAAACACAAAATGACTTTTTCCAGTCTCTATAAGCCCCATTTTTGGCCTACTCAGCATTCTACAATTAGCGAATTTTTAAGGCTAAATTGGTGCATGAAGTAGACATAGTAGCTTGGCGTCAGCAAAGAATTAGTGTGGACAATAGCAAAGTTACCCATGCGAGCAGTGGTGTAAGTAGCCTGGCAAAGAAGTGCAGCAGAGAGGCCTGTGTACATGATCCGCACTCCTTCATTTCTGATCTATGCCCACCCTCATTTCCCTGAGAATCAATATCACTAATAGAGACATAACTATCTCATCATATCAATGATCTTCAAAACCACCATCACAAAACAAAAACATTACAGAGAGAACAACAACAAAGCTTGACTCAGAAAAGAGAGTGACCAACTGACTGTCCAATGCTCAGAAAAACAAAAATTCTACTCACAATGTTGGGTGCTAACTAGTAAACTGAAGGATGGGCAATTGTTGCTCCTTCCCCAATCAGTTGCAATCGAACCTGTCACCAAAAGTTGCAAATATATATCCATGAAATTTGAGGAGAAAATAATCTCCACAACAAGAGGACAATAACATGCACATATTTACAAAATCTGCAGACAAAATCTCCACCAACAACAATAGGAAGGTACCATGAAAATTTGAGTGCAGTCCCTAAACCCTAAACTTATGAGAGAGTTTGCTCACGAATTGACAGTCAGACCATCACCAAAGTCAGAACAACCATTTCATTGCAGCTGCTTCATCTTCACCCTCTGGAATTTCTCCATTTGCAATGGAGATGTGAAGAAGAGAACTTGAACAGGGACAATGAGGAGGGACAAATTGGTGACAATTACTTTGACATGCTGGAGAGTATCATCAACAAATAGGACTTCTTCAGCCCAATGAAAGACCAAAACATACAAAAGAAAAAATGAGATGATGCTTTATGTATTAGAGAATGAGTTTGTTGTTGGATTACCCTTACACAATGGTCAGGTAACCCAATAGCAATCGAAGTTGATAATCATGGTCAATTAAAAAAAAACTTGAGTATAATGTATTGTAACCAAAAATTGGGGGTTGAAAGAGTTTATTGACACTGGCAATCATCCTAAGAATTATCAACCACAAGTCCACACACAATTGCATCTTTTATTCATAAGATCTTTGAAGCATGAACTCCAGCAATCAACACCACTTCAACACACTAACAATGTAGATAAACTCTTTAGACAACAACTATGCTACACCTTAACAATTCTAACTA
>Ga0209208_10012900_pt1 | contig 10511 bp, 7 predicted proteins | sample S1TSphfallax_3_FD_187694 | JGI IMG/M metagenome (GOLD analysis project Ga0209208, IMG submission 187694) | Host-associated microbial communities from peat moss isolated from Minnesota, USA - S1T2_Fd - Sphagnum fallax MG (SPAdes) (version 2) | ecosystem: Host-associated > Plants > Peat moss >... | reverse complement strand
TTTGCTTGCTGAGCTCTAGACTCTTCTCTTCACGCGATTCCACATTCTCTTTGCGCTCGATTCTCGACTGCCGCTGCAACGGCCAACTCTCTGCAACGCCACCACGCTCGTCGCGGCTTGCAACGGCTGGAAACGGCGGGCGACGCTCGTCGCGGGCCGGGGCCGGGCCGGGTACAAAATTCAAATCGTGGCGGAGCAAGAGGATGTTGCTCAAGTGGCGACTCATCCATAAAGTGTATTTAGCCAAATTTGGCAATATTCAAAATATATAACTAGAATATCTTTAAGCACCTTTTCAATACTGTAGGCAATTGTGACGATTTTTGGCGATTTTTTAATTTCTCTTTTTGGCAAAAATATATAATATAAAATTCCCATTAGTTGTTTTTTCATCCTAAATTGGCATTATTTATTTATTTATGCTCTTACTTATTTATTTATTTATTATTGGTATTATTATTTTGTGGTACAAAATAGATGCAATAGGTGGCATCTTCAAATTCACCACTTTTCCACACAAGGATTTTAATAAGTTAATTATACCACCTACTTTTGCACTACATGTTAACTAAATCCATGTTGAAATATTTCTCATGATTATAATTTGTTCATATGTTTGGAAATGAGAATTTCAATTCTTAGGCATTTATTTATTTATTTATTTTAATGAGCTGCAACAATTATAACCATTGCTAATTTTTCATAATTTCAAGTATTATGTATATTTAATGTTAAAAATGTGTGATGCATTTATACCATAATGTCTTTTATATATCCTTGTAGCATTTAGATAAAGTTTTAAATGAAAGTATTGAATGTATAATTTTTTTTTAAAAATCGTTAGAGATTGCAACCAATGTTTTTTAAAACACATTCTAAGAATTGTATTATGTAAGTGATGCAAAAATGAACTAAGTGACCAATCCCAATTTATTACATTAGTTTGTTCATCAATCCTTTCTTAGGATTAAAATGGACCATTTTAACATGCTATATTGGCTCCTTAGACTCATTTTGTCCTTTTAAATTTCTTTTAGAGATAGTTCAATTTTTAAATCTTGGGAATTTAAATATTTATTAAACATTTGTGCTCCACATTTCCATTCTATCAAAATTTTGTTCTTTGACAAACAACAATAATGTCACATTAATTGTCTTGGAAGTTATTTATGTTAGTTTGAAAATACACTTTCAAAAATACATATTGAATTAAGAAGAGGAAGAAACGATTTTTTTGTGTCAGAAGCAAAGAGTACCATTAACAAAATATTTACAAGATGCGGGATGTGACAAAACATGATAAATACCTTTCAATTAGCCTTCACAAATTTGACAATTCTTTTTTTCTATGCTTCTTTAATAGATAAGACATAGACTTGCAAGGATTATCGTAGTACTTTGGCAAATTGGGCATATGAATGTCAAATAATTAATTTAATTCAATTTTTTTTGGTTTGTTGCTTGGGTTTTTAATTTTGAAATTTTTTATAGTAAAAGATAAAATTACCATAAGGCACACTTATTTCAAACAACTTGAACTATTTTAGTGGTAAGGTGGATCTCTATGTACTATCCTCCCCTTAAAGATGACAAATTAAAAAATAAATTTATGAAAATTTCAATAGATTAAAAAAATTATTTATTTATGCCAAAGTCACCAAGGTGTACTATGATAGTCATCTCTCGATCAACTCGGGATTGATATGAGCACATTGCTAAACCCTGAGTTATAGACCCTTCCAAGGAAAGGGATTGAGGAGCTTCCACATATTTTGACATGGTTATGACTTTGATCCCCCAAAGCTTATGTTGGAGCTTCTTGAAGCAACTCAAAAACAAGCAAAAGATTGCAAATGAAACAAAACCTTAAAAAAATATGCATGTATGATAAATTAGCCTTTTTGGTCATCACCAAAGCAATTTCATGAAGCAATCATTCACATCTTCAATGTTTTATAACTTCCATGGGTGCACACTCTTTAGTCAATGAATCAAATGATTGATCAAGCCCTTTCAATTATCAAAACAACAATTAATTAAGTATTCCTAACCTCTTCACCATAGATGTGTGCCATATAGTGTGATCCATATTAAATAACATATTGTGATTCATATTAATTGGTTCATGGGTTTGCTCACACTTTTTCTTTTTCTTTTTTTTTTCTTTTTTGGGGGAAGGAGTTGCATTGATTGGCCAATCACCAATTTTTTTGGGACATTGGGCACTCACCAATAGAAGCACCTCTTCGGACCCCGGGTTGCAAAATAGAGACAAATGTTCTCCCTTATGGCCCACCCACCTTTCGAGTTTATATATATGGGAGTTGAACTTTGGGCGGACCATATTAGATAGAACTAAGGTGCTATTGGGAATGTCTTGGGGAACCTAATGGGACCACTTTGGGATAGTAATGTGAAACAAATTTTTGGAACCTTCAGCTTTGGGCATTTAGTAAGAATAATTTCATTATTGTCAGAATGCTAAAGATGCCATGGTAGACAAGCAAATGCCTTGCATTTTTCTTCACATGTGAGGTACAACATGGCCAACAATATCACCAAATGCAGTAAACTCACAAGCTACTAGAACAAAGCAATTGTCAAACTCCAATTTATTAAAACACAAATAACAATAAGAAGGAGACACAAACATCAAAAGACTTCAAAGTTTGTAAAACATGGCATCATGCAACATAAGACAAGTGATGAAGCTACTCAGCTACACTCCCCCAAACCTCCACTTTTGAACCCAAGACACTACAACACAATCCCAAAGATGCTACTACACAGAAGACCCATGTTCTCTCCCATGTATGTAGAATTGTAGATGTTACCAAATGCTTGAAATGGGTGTGTGTCTAATGCTCAACTACTGCACCAAAAACATAGAAAACATACATGCTTTTACCTTCTTCAAGCAAAGAGGGTTTAGGGTTTAGAGTGCATGCATGCCCCTAATGATATAGGCCATTGAACTGTATGGAAATGCAGTTTAGCTCATAAGACTTTATAAGACTCTGCTTGGTGTAATCTGGTATTGCTCACAGACCAACAACACTACTGAATTTTGTAAAAATCTCAAGCTCAGGGCTGAAGAAAGAATCAAATGTTTATGGTCGCATGAGTTTCGAACTTGTGATATGATTAGATTACCATCTAACTACTGAACAGACCACAATTCTGATTCTCATTTTTTGAGACTGGATAGTTGGAGATACGTTGCTGAAAAACAGGCAAAACCTTGTAGTCAAGAATGTGGCTCTTAGTAGCTTTGTTTGTAAAAGAGAAGAGCATCATGTCTAGTTTCTGATAAAAGGAACATCTGCTCAGACTTCAAGCTGAAGTGATTCCATTTTTCCTGCTCAAAGAAAAACACCCACAACGTTATACTAGGTATAACAAAAACTCTGCAACAAACACTTCAGGATCTACAGAATCAATTGGACAATTGCTGAAGCTAAAGTTCAATACCCATATCAGCTCATTGACAGTGTGTTGAGTCTCATAACAGCATCAGCAACAGCCCATGAAGAGAAAAAGGGGCACACTATATAAAATGAGAGTGCCAAGGCACAGTGTTTCTTTGTGGAATGCAAAGTGCATCTGGAGAGAAAAAATCATGTTCAATAGTAGCTTACATGATACATGCTCTTGGAGTTTTCTTTTTGAGTGTAAAGTGCAATGTCTGGAGAGAAACAAATCATGTTCAGTGTTTGAAGTCATTTCTCATATTCATGAACACATCTAATCATGCACAAAATTGCTTCAGAATTATTTGAACAATGGAATGACTAGCAAACTGCTGAGCTTCTGAGATAATAAGAGCACCAGAACCCACCCCAAATGATAGAACTCAAAATAAGATTCAGAAGAAGTTCACAACACAACAACAACAACAACAACAAGAGATCGAAGGGAACAAACCAACAGCACGGATTTAGAGATCACAGATCTGAGGAGGTAAAACTGAACATCAATCTTCTCAGAATTCACATGTCTTCTTCAATGGAGCCTGGAGATCTTCTTGTTGGTGTCAATCCTCTCTCTCTTGTTTGCCATCCTGCTGGCATGGTCTAAATTTTAGCAGAAATTGTTTTTTTTTTTCCAGGTTCCTTTGTAGTAGGAAAAGACATGTCTGATCAGCTTGTTTGGGATTTCTGGTTGTAGTCAAATGAAAGGTACCTGGATTTCAAATATAAGAAGACACAGGAAGCACTCTGGCTTGAGCATCAACAGAACCTGGCAGCCATGGGTGGCAGTAGAGATGGTTGCAATGGCACCATGAACAGTGCAATTAAACAGTTTTGCATGGAATAAGAAGCTTGCAAAGTATGTTCACACGAAGGATGGCCAACCTGAGAAGGCAATGCAGCTTTTCCAACAAATGCAACAAAACCACCCTCAGATGATTGAAATCTGTGCAGAATTGAAGTGATTGTCAGGGCTCATGCATGATGGCATGGGGTATGTGTCTCATACTCAATTTGTTTTGCATGATGTGGTTGAAGAAGATCTAACCCTAAACCCTAAACCCTAGAAGAAGAAATAAAAGTGTTTCATTCGTGTCACCATAGTGAGAAACTGGCTATTGCATTGAGACTCATCACACAGCTCCCAGGGTACTCCACTCCGAATAGGAAAAACTCGACGGGTTTGAGAAGATTGTCACACTTGCACAAAGTTCATTTCAAAAAGAGGCAGGAGAGCAATCATGGTGAGGGATGCCAATTCTGCTTTCATCACCTTGAGGATGGTGTTTGTTCTTGCATGGACTATTGGTGATGCCCACTAAGTCTTATCTTTCTCAAATATGAATGGCAACATCAAGTTTCATTTTTGTATCTAATATTGTTGAGTGGGTCTTTTAAGAACACTGCCATAGTTGGACACCATTATAACAAATGTGGTACCAACTGAAAAAACCACAGCCATGGAGCTTCTTCCCACAATATAGTTTTGATTTCCTGCCTCTGAAATCTCTGTACTCTGTAGCCTCACTAGTGATTCATTGCATGCTAGTTCCAACATAACATAGAGCTCTGATCAGCATTTTTGTTTCACGAATTTTCACACTATTTTCACACTATGTAGTGCTTCCTTTCAAACTTATTCACAACTCCATATTCTTGGCCCATAACTTGTGAGTGTTCAACGTTGTCCATGATGCAGTGCAAATTTCAACAGCGATTATAGATGTAAGAAAATCAATAATCAATAATCAAAAGACAAAGTGGAAGTTACAAAAAAAATTTACTAGCAAATGCAAGTTAATGTTCACATTACTTGGTGCATGAATATATATAAAAACTTTAACAAAGATTAACTAAATCAACGCCAACTAATTCTAGGATGTAAATTAATTAGTTGACATAAATTTGGATTAATCATCATCATTTGATTATAAGTCACTGAAACTTCTTCTAGAAGTTCACAAGTCTTTTTAACTACTTAATTGCTATAAAAATTGCTAATGTTAAAACTAAGGTGATCTTAGTTAGATTGAGGATCAATTGATCATTTGATTTTGCTAACAACTAGGGGTAGCATGTGAGGTAATCCCATTCACTTCAAGGTTTGAAAACAAAAACAAAAGTTTAGTTGGCATGATGATAACACACCTATTGCTCCTACTACACACCTTCTTGACATGAACACTTGTGAAAATAACAAAATATTATTATATTTCGACAAATTGCATGTGCCTAAGCTATTGAAATCTTTCCAAATGGAGTATCATATTGTAGGATTCAAAAGCTTGGAAAGCTTGGAAAGATGAACAATAAGGAGACGACTCAAAACAAGATCAACAATTTTCAAAAACACTTATAATGCCACTACTACAAGTCCCACTAGGCCATACTCTTGATCCATGCAAACCTCATGAAAGACAAAAACATGATTTGTTTTCATAACCATGGCTGAAATGCCCATCACTTGATGCAAATAAGTGCATAGAAGCAAGCAAGTAAACAATAGGTCAATGCCCCTTCATTGTGAAACACTAGAGAATTATAATACATTCCATGTGACATATTTTTCAAATTTTCTCATATATAAAACAAAGGCATGATCGTCATCTTACATTCATCACCTTGGTTTCATGGTATGTTTGGTAATGGAGATTCAAAGTGGTTGTTGTTTTCAAAATCACCTATAAACCATTAATTATAATGTTGCACAAAATTAGCTAACCATTATCACTACTACTTGTTATTATACTTCACTCTAATATTATTGATGTTGAATTTTATTTTTCTTATTTGTGATCCAAATTCTAGATTGCACATTTGATCAAACAATTAATCTTTTGGAATTAATTATAGTGAATAAAATATACAACCATGTACAATTCTTAAGGAAAAAATGACCATTACTAACAATGTTCCATTCTTCTTGTCCTAGGCTCTAAGAATTTTAGCCTATCAATTTTTTTCCCCCTAAACAAGAATTGTACACCATAAGTTGGATTCACACCAAAGGTTAATACAAATTTTTTTCCCCCATTTAACCCTCTCTTGAGGTGGGGGTTAAAATGACTAAAATATAAGCAATATATTAATTTATATGTTTTTCATAGAAAATAAATAGATAAAATAGTATGTTGGGTTAATTTAAGTCTATGTTGAATTGTTCACAAAAAGGGTTTTCCAAGTTATGCAAAAAATTTGGCAACCCAGGGAAATTTAGGAATTGTTTTCTATGCATGTTGCCCAAGATTCCGAAATTTCCCCAAAGTTTTTCCCCAAATAATCATTATAGAAAAAAATTGCATGATTTTTGAATTTCTTGGGCAATTTGGGATTTTTACAATATCTAATAATTTCAAGTAGATTTTATAGGTTTTAAAGTTTCAACTATGCAAAAAAATTTGGGGATATAACATACATGACAAGGCTTTAAAAAATAATATTTTGCAATTATGAAAATTGCAAGTGACGAATGGGTCAATGTAAGAAAAACAATGTGACATAGCCATTCTAGTTTATCCCCAAATTTCAATGATTTTGTTTAGCATATTCATAACACTTAATATTGTCAATTAAAATTTTAGCACATGTTTATGTTGAATTGGGAACTCATAGAGCCATTAACAGTCCCATGGTCACCAAAGCAAAGGAATGCCACAATGCTCGCAATTGGTAAAAATATCATGAAAAATTGTTCCCGTGCTCACACAAAAACACCCATTTGCATTAGTGTGATTCAAAATTCAACTTCACATTATATATTCCTAATTTTTTTTTGAATGTAACAACCACTAGGCCTGCATCTTCAAAAGCTAGTCCTTATTAGATTCCTAATCATACTTAAGTAAGTTATTTAATCCCTTCCAAAATCCAAACATGAACCTCTCATGATACTTCCGAAATATTTGCAACATTGGCAATTGAAGAGGTAGTTATAAAAACCAACCTTCAACCTTTAGGTATATATGTGTTACTTGCAAGTCAAAATTGGCAAAATGACTATGTATTTTCTCATGTAGAATTGAGGAGATATTTATAAAAAACAATATTCAACATTTAGGAACATATGTTCAACTTGTGAGTCAAAAATGGCAAAATGACTATGACTTTTTTCACCTAGACCCATAGGGAGAAATTCCATTGTGGGGAAGACCATGGATTCTATCACTATGGTCTTGGGTTTTCCCCCACCTACACCCATGAGTCTTGAGCAAATGATCACTTGCATATATTTTACACGAACGTCAATTTATGTACATCCAACTTGCAATTTTAAAAATATGTTTTTAAAAGGATCTTCATTGTGGTAATTGACTTTTTTATTTGTTCTATGTTTTTAATGATTAGCAAAACATGTAAAATTGAAATTTTATTAATTTATTATTTTCTAATTGTGTTATTTGATCATGCACCAACAATTGAAGGAATTTGAATTTGTTGTAAGAATGATAATGCAAAATTGGTAGTTGTTAACAACATTTGAACATAATCAAATTACATTGTTCTAATATCAATGAAGAACCATCTCACAAACTTGTTGCTCCATTTTTTGTACTATTCCATCTTCTTCCATCAGTTTAAAAAGTGGCTATCAAATGGCCCTTGAGTGAATTCCATGTTGAATATATCTTTCAATTGTATCAAACATATAACACCTTGGGATTCATTGAAGTGCAAATGTTGTGACAAAGTTTTAAAAACATCCTATGGTTAGGATCATTACTAGAGAAGGTGAAAGCATAATAAAATAAAATAACCAAATTACCTTTGATCATTTTATAAGAAGGTAGAAATAAATTAGATTTTTCCTAATTTTTAACGTTAAGAGTCTTGTGTTTGAAAAAGACAAGTATCAACATTAGATTTCTAAACTCATTGTGCATTATAATATTATTTTTGTCACATCTCAAAACAAATCATCTCATTGGATACACAAATGTGAAACAAACATCATGTGAAATTCATGCACAATAATGATAGGTCCATTGGATGACATATTTCTCTAGAAAACTTATGAAGTTTGAGAATGGATGACAAAAAATTAATTGCTAAAAACGGAATAACAAAAAAATTAAGTTGAAAGCTAAGACAATAGTAAAAAGTATATTAATTGGGGAAGATGGCTTACAAATCCAAGAAGTCAAATTTAGGAAAACAAATGGATGAAATTGAAGGTTAGGAAAGATGAGATTTGAGAAAAGCAATTACATTCAATGACATGTATGGATTACAAATCTTGAAAATCAGGAAATATATTGGATGAAATTCCCCAATTTTACATGTTCCCACGTTCCCATGGAAATAGTTTCTTTTGTACCAATCGAGGAAGAAGCCAGGAAATAAAAAGAGAGTTAGTTTATGTAAAGGGAGGTTCCCATACTCATGTGTTCTCCTGAGATTTCTGGAACACCCTTGGTGGGCTCATGCCCTCGAGCTGTTACAGGAACCTCGCCAACAACGTTTGTTTTTTCGTGGGCATTTCGAATGATCATGATGAACTAAATGGCTGGGGGGGGTGAGAGGGGAGGGGCCCAGAGCAAAATGTTGAGTGTCTTTTCAATGTATCTGTGCTGACTTTGAGTACATGTACATGTGCAACATGGAGATTTAACTATTACTCTTGGAAGCATAGAACATGGGATTGCAGCTGACAAGAGCTTGGCTCACTATTTTGTATAGTATTTGGGAGCATAGTATACAAATGTAATGTGATCAGTGTCAGATTGACTATCCAACTGAATCTCTGCATCAAAGTTTACCCTTTTTCATGAGTGGTGACTAGTGTGTGTGTGTGTGTGTGTGTTTTTTTTTGGCCCTGCCTTGTAAGGCAGAGATGTTGTGTTGAGAATCATTATAGAGTGTAATAGCTTCAAGGGATTTTGCCTCCTAGAGACTAAGGTGAGATGATTCATCCTAATTTGTTTGTTAAAAAGACTCACATTCATCTTTTGACCTTTTATTTTCTCTGCCCCTTCCAACATTTACCCGTGGAGAGTGTGGGCTTTAACGAAGATTGTAAAGCCCATGTGAGAAACGGATGAATCTTGTTGTTCTATAACATGACATCCCAAAACATTAAAAATGGAAGCTAGGTCTTTATGAGTCACATTATTTTCATTTGTAAATCCCGAATACCCAGTTTGCTCTTTCAACCCCTCCAAGTCTTCGCCAAGCTAGGGGTTCTAGTCCCCATTTTGGTTGGACCTTATGGAAAACTTTATTGTCTCTAATTTTTTTGGGGACCTTCATAACCTCCAAATTAATCCTTTTATAAATTATTAGTGGAGTTGGAGATGCTTGTGACTGGAATTGAACCCTGGATTTCCCCCACTTTAGAGGGGTCTCCACTCTCCACCCACACACACACACAAGAACTCCGTATAGCAAATCATGTTGTGTGAATTTGTCATTTTGGCCATAAGTTTTTTTGCACAGGGTAGTCAACTGACAAGAGCTGCACTAAAAAACAAATGACTGCTTTTGATTGGCCAATGATAATAAGGATTGGCCCAGGTGGAGAGACTTAAATGGTCTTTGTGTTTGGACTATCCAGTTTTTCACTAGAATGGGTGGGGGAGGAGAGAATGATTGGTCCATCACAATAAAAAAAAAAGTTGAAACTATGGAGCCTCCCCAAAATAGAAGATTCTATAGGAAAGATGGAATTCCTCCCCCTTTGGCCCACCTATTTAGGTAAAAAGGGGAGGACCTTAGGCAAAATATATGGGATTAAAGTGAGGTGCTATTGGGAACACCCTTGGGGAACATATTGGGAACTTAGGGAATGTATTGAGAACTTGATGGGAACCCATTGGGAACTTGAAAAGAATATGATGGGAACAAAGGAAAAATGAAAAAAAATCCTGCCCCCATAAAAAACTTAAAAGGAAAAAAAAAAGGCACTTTGAGTTGCATGCTGAGCCTTCCGATTGGCTGCATGAAATTTCTATTTCCAAAACTGTTTGTCATCATTTTTGGCCTGGGCTAATACCCCCATTATAAATTGAGGGGTAGGTACTCATTTATTTTATTTTTAGATGCGAA
>Ga0209208_10012898_pt1 | contig 10512 bp, 10 predicted proteins | sample S1TSphfallax_3_FD_187694 | JGI IMG/M metagenome (GOLD analysis project Ga0209208, IMG submission 187694) | Host-associated microbial communities from peat moss isolated from Minnesota, USA - S1T2_Fd - Sphagnum fallax MG (SPAdes) (version 2) | ecosystem: Host-associated > Plants > Peat moss >... | reverse complement strand
TTTTATTGTATGTGAATATTCATTTTGGGTTTGGATGTGTTGGTACCATTTAATTTTTTTTTTAATTTGTTATATTTGTGTTAATTGTCGCAACCCCACTTTTGGAAGAGTGTGAGGATGACACTCACACTCCCGAAATGGGGACTTGGGAGTCCTTCGGGACTCTCAAAATTTCAGAGTTCGATTGTAGGGGTCAAAACACCTCTCCTTGAGGCATTCTTTATATCATTGGAAAGCTATTGAAGTGTAGATGTTGAAAATGGCCTTGCATGATCCATTTGGACATTTTTAGCGCAAGTTATGGCAAAAAGAAGGGTCAATAGTCAAACTAGCAGTTTAACTCCTGACCACTAAAAAGTTGGGAATCGACCCGACCCTGGTGTGTGCAGGTGGAGTGTGATGCATCGTTGAAAAGCTCTCAAGGAGAGCTACAAGTTTGCTTCAGACCTCATCCCAATTGGAGGTCGAAGCAAGAAGTTATGAACTCGCAAAGTCCCAAGAGTCCAAACCGGGACAATTTCGGGACTTTTCCTTGGGATTCCCGAAACAAAAAGCCATTCGGATGTGGGTGCTGCGGAGAGACGCATAGAATATTATATGGGGGAAGGTGGTGGCTTCCCTCGAGTCTGGGCCATGATGAATTTTGTGAGTCCAAGGTTGCCCATGGTTTGTCTTAGCACCAAGGGTGTTCCAGAATGTGAATTAACCAACTTGTTGGTTGATTTGATGCATGTTCGAATAAGTAATTAAAACTTATCCCTATTCCTAGTCCCATCCCGGAGCTTCAGCACGCCCCTCTACCCCTTTTAGTGCTGAGAGTTGGGAGCGTGCCCCGAGTTCCAAACAATTCCGTTGTTTGATTGACTTGGACCCAACTTGGGTCTAACAAGGAACTTGGGAACGCGTCAATTAATAGTGATGGTTGTATGTGCCAACATAGGAACACACAACATACTTAATGAATTGTTTACCTACTTACCTATTTAAAGGGTCTACATTGTTACCTTCATACTTAAGCCCCGATTCTACCTACCAACCCACTTGCTTACCTAGAACACCTACTCTCCTACCTATCCCTTTATTTTACCTACCAACTTGCTTACCTACTTAGGCTACTTATCTTCCTACCTAGGCTCCCATCCTACATACTTTCCTATTTAGGTTACCTACCTATTTACCCAAGTTACATAAGATACCTATCTACCTACCCACCCAACTACTATTTATTGAAAATGCCTTCCTACTCATCTACCAACCTTGCAACCGCCCTAGCCTATCCATATAGGGTACCTACCTTTTAAAGGTACCTAGTTACATAACTAGGTTAACTACGCTACCTACCTAGGTTACCTAGTACCCACATATGCTATTTGTTGACTTAGGTTATTTACATGAAAGAACAACCCAAAAACATTTCTTCAGTTTGCATTGAAAACAAGAGATAATGACCAAACTAGTTTAATGTAAAAAATAGGTGGTATTTTGAATTTGATCCCTTAATTGTCATAATTTGAAGTCCTGTGTCCAATTAAAGCCAAACTAACTGTGTAGATTCCTTGTTTGTGCTACTTTAAGGATATTTTTATAAGAGAAATTTGTAAAATGACCTTGTCTTTGGGTCCTCCTTTCACCCCTTTTGACCTCAAACTTTGATATTTGTGCTCAAACCTTGATATTTGGAAATTAATTTTTTTTATGGAATTGAGGGAGAAATTTACTACCACAATACAAGTTTTGAAACAGTTATGGTAGTAATAACAACAACAACAATGAAGGTGCCCGTGAAAAAAAGAAAGAAAGGCAACGTGAAACTCAAATGATCACAACTTTCAATGTAATTTGAAATTCATCTTGTTTCAATTCCATATTTAAATGCAATGTACTTTTTCATTAATATTGCATTTCCTTCATTTTACAAATATCTCTATTCAGTTTTAGTTACCCCTTTGAGAGTGTCTGAGTACAGAAATAGGATAGGTAGAAGATGGAGGAACTCGTGAGAGGGGTGGTGGGCGTCAGTAGTTGTCTTCTCAAGTTGTTTATTATTCAAAGGGCCTGAGGTAGGGCCTAGAAAATAAGTTATCATTGAGAGAATTCCAGTCAGGAGTTTGAAAGATATAAAGTCACAAGGAAAAATTGAGTTCACTAATCCTAGTATTTGTAATAGGATATCCATGACCCAGCTCCTTTGGTAATTTTCAGAAGTTGAGAGAACAGAGCCCAGACCCCACAACTCCTTTAAGCAGATAAGTATTAGTTGAAGACTTAAGGTGTTACCAGGGTACCACCAATACACCTGCCCAACACTAGATTGAACCAAATCTTGAGCATCGCAGTTTTGCTAGGAAGATGACACCAATGAACCAATTGGTGAGATGAAAAAAGATGCAATGAGGATCAAAAAGGCCCTCAACAGTACACAGCTTGAGCCTGTTTTCTGTATGTTGATTTGAATACCATGAAGAGATAAGAGAGAGAGAGAGAGAGCAGTAAAACTGCTGCAGACACAAAACTGTGATTGGCTGAGCACACTTGTAAAATACTAGTGTGTCCCCAATTGCCAACATTATATGCACAAAAATTAAAGAACCGTTGTTGTACACCTATTCAGTGCCCTGTTTTTCAACAATTTTCTTGCAAAAACACATGATGCTGGAGATGAATTGCAAAATCCAAGCCCCATCTGATATGTCATACATGTCTGTCAGAACATGCCATGCTGCATAGGTTTGAACATGGAATTGAAGCAATGGCACAACATCAGATAACTTGAGCCCCCCGGGGTAAAAAGGTGAGGGAGATGTGCACTTTTTAAGGAAGCAGGTGGTCACAGGTAACAGGAGAAATCTATGGAAGAGGAGCCATGACTCACAACATTCATTGTACATGCATTTTGTGAGCACCAGGCCTACACAACATCTGAAAGCTACTTTTAAAAAAAATAAATCAAAGAGCCACACTACCCAAATGCACTTCAAACAGCTCCTGCTGCAGCTGATGCTGTTACAGGTCCATCGGTTCGAAAATTTCGACCTCTCCCCACACCCCTACTTCTGCCTTGGCCACGACCTGCAGAACCCAATATCAATGTGAATCAACTGAATGCAATACAGTAGTTCATTCCTGTTACATACTTTGTCATGTTCATACAAGATAAATATAAGTGGACATATTTCATGAGGTTAGTCCTGCACTTCATGTCACCTGAACTCTCTTCATAGCTGCCAGAGTCTTGCTCTCTGTCACGACCACGGAAGCCACCACGGCCACCACTATTACGTCCACCTCGTCCTCGTCCATGACCATGGCCACGACCCCATCCACCATCAACATTGTCAAACTCACCTCCTGATGTTCCATTGTCTGATAATAAACAAGTGGAAAGTCAAATCAGATATATTCACTAATCACACCATCACAACAACTGTCTTTGGGCAAACTTAACACACATCTGATACTGTCAGGTCTTTCAGTGATGTCCATTCTTTCCAGAAATGGATAACAATACAAAGGTGGTCACCACAGATTGCTCTGAAGGTAAATGCAATATTAAGATACTTTCACTTCCTTGCCCACACACTATGACAGGCTACATAGCCAACTGAAAACTTTAGATCCTGCACGAAAGTTCATCATCCTTGGTTTTTTGACAAGCATATGCCTCTGGTCAATGCATATCCATGCTACTCTTCATCCCAGCAGACTGGGATGAAGATGACAACACAGATTCTTAGATCTCTACTGATAACTAAGTTTACAAGAGTGAGGGGATGCACAACCTCCTCTTTCTCTGCCTCTGCCCCGACCACGACCTCTGCCCCTTCCTCCACGTGGTGAACCTTCTGAAACATATAAAGGCCACACTCTGCATGTGTTAGCCCCAAGCAATCATGACAAGAACACTGAACAAGCATCGACCACACAACCTGTAGAAATGGGACCACTGAACTCCTCACAACCATCAACAAACTTCAAGAGGAAAGCGAAAAGGTGTGCAGAAATAATGAGTTCATAAATATCACAGACAGAAGGCACACCTCCTTCATAGTCAAACTCCACCATTGGTTTCACCTGGTCAGCTGGTAGGGGCGGCTGATACCTGAGCTCCCAGCAATTATCATTAGAGACACAATTTTTGTTTCTCCATCCTCATTCACTCTCACAGTACCCAACCCTCAACCCAGCAGTTACCAAAAGATAAAGTCTTCTCATCAATGGAATATATTTTCTTTTGATGCCAGCATGAAGCTCCTAAATGCACACCATTTGTGGACTGCCAGAATCTACAGCACTCATCGTGGTTATATGAATGCAAGGCCTTGACTAGCTGTCCCATTTTAAAATGTTCCCATGCAATATTGAGCTTCATCATTTGATCATGTGCTCCAATTCGACACTACCATGGAAAGCCACACTGTCTGGTTGCAGCTCTTCAAAGCATCAGATGTCACATTATGACATCTCTAAAACCAGTTGTAGAGCTTTTCAAAACAAGTGAATTATGAAATAAGAATAGAGAAATCCCCATTCTCATGATGAAGAAAAAACCCCCAGCAAGCTTAACACTTCTTCAAGAAGCCACAAGTGGATTATGGAAGCTCAGAATAACTTTGACTATATCTACCAATGCATCAAATTCAAAAATGACATAAGGATTTACACAGCTACAAGTAAATCAGTACATGTAATCACAACAAATGCAATCAGCCACCCCATTTTAGGCTTACTAATACTCCCTGGGCCCAAAGAGGGTTCTTACCTGCCAATTAACAGTGTAGTACCCTCATCTTCACAACCTTCTAACAAATCAGAAATGCATAAGCTCATCCCTATAAGCATATTAGCAGAAATTGACAAATTAAATGAATAGAAGGCTAATCCACAATACATACCCTGTTGATGTCTTGTCTAGCTCCTTTGTTGATAAGGTTATCGTAATCATAGAAACATGTCGTGTTGTTTCCAAGCTGTCAAACAAAAACAAAGTATTTGATTCATTCATGCTGAAAGCCATTGAGGGAGAACTTCACTTCTGCACTATAGCTGCTGCATTTTGGTGCATGGACACAGATACTAGGTTACTACCTAAAAATGAGAAAAATGAAAATGGCTGTGTTCTGGTTAGAAAAGAACACATACGGAAGGAGCCCCTCTTCAAGCGGTTCCCACAGATCAGTGATGTCAGTAGATCCGATGGCTGTATTTTGATGCAAGTTAGCAATCCTCCTCTGCTTAGACTCCACAATATTGCTCCAACATATCAATATTAGTGCGCAAAACACCACCACGAACATGTCATAGGCTATAGAAACATCTGTAGTGAAAGAAAACTGGTGATACTTTTAGAAGGAAAAAGCTACTCTTAAGTTAAACAAACAACTCCCATGCTTGAGAGATTCTACAGTGGTATCCAAAATAGAAGGTCATATCAACAAAAGTCATGACAGAAGAACCTTGATTATTTCTGCAATGGTGACAGTCTTATTTATGGCCCGGCCCATTGCCTTCAGAACAATCTCTGATGATCCCTTCTCCTGTATATCAAAGCCAAAAAGCACCAAACAATATTACAACAGCTGAAGACCAAATGAAGTCACGTTCAACAGTGTGATTTCTTCCTGTTGTAGAAAACCCTGATCTTGTGAATTGACTAATCATTGCCTCAGTGCTAGACCTGTGATAATGCAAGTACCACATGATAACAATAAAACCATCAACAGGGCCAAACCATCAGTTTCAATACAGAAGTGTTCAACCAATACTGGTGTGCCCTCTGATCTGTGAAATATTAAGCATCCTAAGACACGTTACAATCCTGACATGAAATATCTGAAAGGTATAACTCATGAAGGTTAGAAACCCCATGGGGCTTAACGGTACAGAATGTGATTACATGTGTTCAAGTAAAAGAGAAGAGGTGCCTGCATTCATTGCTGAGTGTCCAAACTTCCAATAGTAAGAACCATATACATGAGATTGCAGAGAGAGAGTTCCACAATGACAATACTTCTTGTTGAGTGTTGTCATAACCTTATGAGAGTCACTCACAAAGTGTCAGACCATCACCTTCATCATGAAAAGCAGTGACAAGGTGCCATGACATTAATTATATCAAGGTGATAGCAGAGAGAAACTCCACAAAAGCATCTAATTTAACCAAAAATTGTTCTACGAGATTGGCACAAACCAAAACATATGCAGCAAGAATAAGTGCAGTCATAAACTTGTGAGCATCACTCATAAGGTATGAAACCATCACCTTGACCATGAATGATAATGATCAACTGCCATTACTACTCAACAACTTCACACCAAAAGTGGGTTTACAAGTTAAAACAATAATTTAAAAATTAGGGCACAAATGATACGAAAATCAGTTCTGTTTGCATATCCAGAACCAACAGGAAGATGCAGTCATGCTCTTGGCTTGCACAAGAGACATTGCTAAATCCAAAAGTCAATTGTATCCTTGTTAAAGTTGCAATAACCATGTAAGGATAAGCTTTATTTGGTTTTAGCTTTACCCATATACAAGCAAGCATCTAAGCCAAAAGAAATAGAGAGGCCTGCCTAGAGGGTAGTGGTTGGGCCTCCTGCACTCTGAACATAAACCCCTCCAGGAGTAAAAGTTCCACATGCCATATCTCCTAACATAAAAGAAACACAAAACAGACGAAAGGATACACCATAGTCCATGCAGAAACAGGCACCAACACACTGCGAAGGCATATGCTCTAGTGAGAGAAACAGAATAAATTTATCTGCATAACTGCCAAAGTCAAGTCATAGCATGGAAGAAATGGATGGTTCTCGAAGAACCTAAATCCCTCAGAATATTACTGTGCGGGTCAGAATCCCAAACCCCACAACAAAAACATGAAAGGATATACCATAGCCCATGTTGAAAGAGGCAACACACTGCAAAGCATGTGCTCTAGTGAGAGAAACAGAATACAACAGTAGACTATATGACTCCTGAACCTAAGATTTTATTTGCATTACTGCCAGAGCCAAGTCATAGCATGGAAGAAATGGATGGTTCTCCAAGAACCTAAAGTCCTCAGAATAATGATACTGTGCAGGTCGGGATCCCAAAGCCCACAAGAGGAGGTGGCCAATAGAAAAAGAAATGTGAAGGATAAGACTTGAACCTGAGAGGGATGATTGCTTATGCTATTATAAGATGGACCTTATATCAGGCAAGACATGCAGCAAGGGAAGCCCCAAACAAGGGGCGAGATACTAGGGTATTTGAAAGAAAGAAGTGCGTCATAAAGAACAAGATGGATATAACAGTGTGCCAGTTAAGTCCCAAACACCTGCAGAAGCGTGGTGGCATAGGTGATGTAGTTGCGCATCTTCCCTTGTGTGGTCACACGGATTTCATTCTCGCTGATCGGAGTTTCAGCGCGTGGCTTCTCCACTCTTTGGTACCGATCCATGCTCTGTAACGTTTCTCACTTCTGTCACGGCTTTTGTGATAGAAATTAAAAATAAATAAAAATAATCGGTGATTAAGCTCCACGTTAACCTATCCAGCCAATTCGAACGCAAGAGGGAATGTCAGATGGCATGGCGGCCGACTATCACAAGAACAACAGGGGCCTACAACTTCCAAAAACCAAAAAAACGGTAAAGTTTTTTTCTAGCACTACTTCCTGAAACCAAATCGAAGGGATGAGAAACGATATAGCAATTGTGTAAGGGAGCGCGAACACAAAAAGGAAGAAAAAAATAAGGAGGGACACGATTTACCTTTCAAGAGCGCAAAAATCCCGACAACAGCAGCACGGCGCTAACTATAAAGAAGCCATCCGAGCCGCAATGTCCCGAGGTTATCGATTAGGTGCGAACCAAATGAAACGGGAAAGAAATAGGGGGAAGATATAGCACAAGGAATTTGACGAAGAAGGGGGAAAAAATGCGAACCGAAGAAGCAAGCACAGGAAATAAAAAAAGAAAATAAAAGCAAGAGCACGAAACCGGCACTTGCCGAAAGAAGGGCTGAAAAAGCTAAGACAAATGGAGAAGAAAATATAGGGAAAAAAATAATAATTCTAGGATTCCGATTTGCACATAGAACTCCAGTAAAAGACACGCAACGTAGGGTATAAGGGAAAACGATGACGACGACGGGAGGGCAAAGAAGGCAAGCGCGGGCACAGCAACGAGGAAGAAGAAGTTGGACAGCAACAACAGCAGCAACAACAGCAACAAGGCGCACTTGTGCGACGACACAGAGGTGCCTATTCCAATTCCGCGGAATGGAAACTACCCGCAGAATGGTTATCCTGCATAGCTTTTTACAATCCGTATTTTGCTTTTTCAGGCTTCCAATTGCGTATTTTGATGTTACTGAACTGGAAATTCCAAGGCCAGAAATTATCCCCCAAAACCCCCCCCTCGCCCCATTGGAATTGGTGCTTTGTTGGCTCTGCCCTTAAGGGGAGAGAATGCATAATGACATGTACATAGTTTGTTTTGTCCTTTTTATTTTATGTTTTGATTTTGATTTTTTGGTCCGTTCTTAGGGCAGACGTTACACAACTAAGCTGCTTGTTTTGCACCCCCCTCTATATAGAAAAAAAATTAACCTGAACCCTTTTGCATTTTTCTAGGAAAAACAAATTCAACCAAAATTTTCTCGGTTGTATTTTAGGTAATGTAAAAAATTTGATCAATTACAGATGCCTTACTAGCAATTTTTGGATTTTTTGGCTTCTTTTAGTGTAAAATTGAAGAATTTTGCAAAAAAAAAATTGATCAAAAATTGAAACAAACTCCCCAATACCTTGGTTTTAAAAAAAACGTATTTCATACATTTTCTTTCTTTTGGTTTCAAGAATTGGTCAATTTGTTGTGCAACAGAATTCCAAGGATTATTGTAGTCCTCTTGTGAGTAACCATGTAACAAATTGCTTCCACCAACATGGATGAACTTTTGATGACATCCATGGGTGGTGCCAAATTGGGTACCTTAGTATCCACTCTCTCTTGCAAAGGTGAACGATGTTGGTCGATAAAAAAACAAACCCATTATGAGTATGCGAGTATAATTAATCACAACTTTACAAATCCCCTAACTATAATGAAAAAAAAATTCAAATGCTCATTTTAAATGGCATATTGAAAACATGAATACATAGTCCAAAGTTTCAAACACGCTAGAATTTCATAGGTTTTGAATTCCCTTAACATGTCAGGTACATGTTTAGCCCTAATTAAAACTCATCTAAAATAATCCCATAAGTTTAAAATATTTGATCTTTGCATCTTTGCTTCTAGAATACAAACAAGTTTTATAAAGCCCCTAGTTGGCCTATTCATTATGTTTTAAAATCATTCAAATCAAAACTAAAAATGAGAAAGATATGAGGCTGGAACTAGAGAGGGGTGTAGAAAAAATTGAAGCAAACTATCACTCATCCTCTTTCTATGTTTTCTGGCTTTGTTCCTTTGCTTCTGATGCTCAAAGAACATTCATAACTCTTCAATTTGTGCGTCTAATGACATGAAGATTGCTCAGTTTGGTTAAGGAATGAGGAAAATATTGAAAAATGTTCAAATAATAGACAAGTGTTCGGTGATTGATGGTTTTGTTTTTACACTAAACTTCTTAAGTACAATCAAAACACCAAACTGAAGAAATTTGCAATGGCTAGTACCTTTGTGTTAGTTAGGAATAGAGAATACTTAGCGCTTAAAACAACACATTTTAGTGCACGATTCAAGAACTTTGTAGTCGAAAGGGGCAAAAATTGTGTGAACTTTGAGCAACTCTTTTGTGACCAATAAACAGAAAATTATGTATTGTATATGATGTACCATTGGTAAAAAAGTACATAATTCAAGGATACCAATGTGGGGGTGTTGGATTGGCTGATTCTTTGAAACAAATGAAAATTTATAGCATATACCTAATTGCTACACTTGGCCAAGTCAGCCCAATTGTTTTTTTTGGATACAAAAAGGCAAAGAGCAGGTGTCCAAAATGGGGACACCCCAAAAAACAAAAACAAAAACAAAAACAAAAAAAACAAAAAAAAGTGTGCATGTGGTGGGGAGAGGGGTGTACCTATATGCTTTAGCGTGACAACAGCTGTTTATGATTAAGCGTATCCCATAGAGTGGGGGCTCCCTTGCTCATCTCATTGGTGGATTTTGCAATCGGACCAATCAGCACCCAGTATTTTAGTTGCCAACCAATCAACACTTCGTAATATAATGAAACACTGTTCACAGAATGGGACTTCCTAGCTGCTCTTTCACGTTACATAGGTTACCTGCATTTTTTTCGGTTTCAGTAAAAAGGAAAATTTTGTTTGTTTTTGTTGGGTTTGTTGGGTTTGTTTGTTTTTTTTTTTAAATTATAAAATTTAGGGGGGCCTTCTGCTTTGTGCACCTACTCATTCGGTCATTTGTTCTTTTTGGTATTCTTTAGAAAGATGGGTCCAAATTCAAGGATCATAATTGGAAGATGAGTCCAAATTTGACTCCAAATTCAAGGAACAC
>Ga0209208_10012897_pt1 | contig 10512 bp, 6 predicted proteins | sample S1TSphfallax_3_FD_187694 | JGI IMG/M metagenome (GOLD analysis project Ga0209208, IMG submission 187694) | Host-associated microbial communities from peat moss isolated from Minnesota, USA - S1T2_Fd - Sphagnum fallax MG (SPAdes) (version 2) | ecosystem: Host-associated > Plants > Peat moss >... | reverse complement strand
AAAAAAAAAAAAAACCAGATTTCTCTGCCTTCTTCAATCTTCATGGTGATGTGTGTTTTGATCTAGGACACTGAAATCTATGTGGAGTTCTTGCAGGACATGAACAATCCTGATGCCAATCAAATATTAAAATAATTGCATAATTTTTATAAAAAAAGAACCAGCTTGCTCCTCCTTCCTCAGTTTCTAGTCACATTAGAAAGTGAACTTGATGTTCACCATAAGAGCTTTACAGTGCTGAAGTAGGTTTTCCAAGAAACAGGGACATAGGGTTTTGGTATCTTTCTGCAAAAGACAAGAGTTTGTTTATGAAGCAAAACTCCATTGTTGTTGCGAATGGCAATAGCCAGGCTGATCAATTTGAGAAATAGATACAAGAAAATTCTCAAATGCTAATCTCAGGAGCTATGAATGACTTAGCCATACACAGGGTCTTAAATTGATCAGCCTAGAAGATGCTGATCTCAGGACGCATTTATGACAAGTTTAATATTGCATAATTTATTGGAAAACCTTAATATAATAATAATCAACCATAAGTCGAATAATATAATCATTATTTTCATTGAAATAATTATACTTTTTAGTTTTATTGATTATGTGTTCATTTTATGGTACATTCCATTAATGTTAACAATAATCCAAAACTATTTAAATTCGCAATTTACTTTCACCTAGGTTTTGTATATGCACACATCATATTATGAATAAATGATGTTGATGTTGACCACATCATGAATGAAATAGTTGCAATGGTACCTATTACTATTGATGAATAGTCAGCAAAATTCATATTGCCAGACAATGAACATGATTTGACATTATTCAAACTAGTGGAACAAAAACAAATGCATCAATGTGGTTCATGATGTAAAACAAATAAGCACATTGGAACTTACAAATACGGATTTCCCACTACTACATTTGCCGAACAACATGCGACTGAACATCCAATCATGCAAAGGTGGGTCAAAAAAATTCAAATCAAGTGTGTGATTTTTGAGTTAATTAGTTGATTATTATCATCTTTATATTTATGAAATTAGTAATTTTTACTATTAAAAGAGACCTTAATGTTATCTTTGCAAAATTCTTCTTATTTTGAACATTTGATTATTCAAGTTCAAAAATCTTCTATATGTTTTTAAAACATGAATTTTAATATGATACTAATTCCATGACAATCAAAATTTTCATTTAACACAATTTCCATTGTTAACATGATATTCACATTTTAGTGGATATTTAAGTATTCAATTTTTAATCATTGTTTGAAATATTCAAATGGTTTTTGACTTGTTTGAACTATTTATGAACTAGGTGGCAATATTATTGTCTATGATATGAAGATCAAAATGTGGTGCCTTATCATTGTATTACATTGATATTATGGGGTGCACACATGAACATTCAATGAATCACATCTTCATATTGGTCAAATTATCTTTTGAAATATGCTATGAAATGTGAACCCCAAGGCATTATTAAATTGGATGATGTTAATGCAAGAAGTTTGGGATTGGTTGATGGAACCCCTTTGCAACTTCAATTGATTTTAGCAGCAATAATAGTGAAACCTGTATCTCCACCTGAAATAGCCCTCTCATGTTTATAAAACCCAATCATATCAAAAAGTGTTGGTGTAAAGTATGTTGATTCAAAATCGCCAAACTTGCGTACAAAAATGGTGACTAAATCCAAGATACTTGGATCTCATCCCATTGATATATATTGTGCATGGCCTTCTAACATGGCCCAATACACATTTACAAAATATTGGAAACAATTTTCTCCACAACAACAAGAATTGAAGAAGAAAACATGTTTGGGCAAAGCTAAATTACGATTTTTTTAATATAAAAGTGAACATTTAGTGCAATTCACAAACTTCAATCCTAGTAAACATGTTGAACCATTTTTTTTCAACATATTCTTAAACAATGTTGGTTTTTTTAAAGAATGTGAATTGATATCTCCCATAAATCTAGCAAGATCAAATTATCATGAATGTTTTGTTCATGGTATTGTGAAAACTCTTAATTGTTTTACAAGACCTCATGTCTGAATATGGGGAAAAAAACTTATATGATGATGAGAAGCAAAATCAAATATACAACAAACTTCTGGAGAAACATCTTTTTAAAAATTCACAAAATTTACCAATCAATATTAATATTGATGTTACATGTGTTGGATCACAAATTGGTCAAATTGATCCAAACTATTGGATACATGATGTTTGTAATTTTTTGGAAAATAAAATTTTGTCACATGAACAAATGCATATATTCAACATCATTTGTTTTAAAACAAATGGTTTACATGTCATTTCAGGTACATGACTTATTTGATTTTATTTCATTTCAAATATTAAAATAATTACCATCCAGAAGTTATGCATATTTCTATTGCATGTATGAAAAATATATTATGGTAATTAATTTTTATATTTATATTATAAAATAAAAATTCTACAAAATATTATCATATTTATTAAATTTTATAATCAATTATTCTTATAGCTATGCATATTCATTATTTGTGAACATATTTTATGTTAGGAACTCTTGGTAGTGGAAAAACATTTTTCATTTGATATTTTACCAAATATTATATGTTATTAAAAAAGAAGGTTATCCTTATTGCAACAACAAGATGTGCAGCATCAAGGTTTAATTCAAAAGCTTCAACTATCCATAGCACATTTCATACACAATTCAAAGGATATGTTCAACCATTATAAAAATTAAGTGTTGAATTTCAAATTCTCAAAGAAACTGACATCATCATTATTGATGAAATGTCAATGATGATGAGTACATTGCTATAAAACATTGAAACTAAACTACAACAAATTGAGAATGATACAAATGAACCATATCATTCTAAGTTAGTGATTTTGGTGGGCGATCATGCACAACTTCCAGCAATATGTCATTGTCGTCTATCAGACATAGAAAATTATTGCCAAAAGCATTATGTTTATAATGAGATTGATTGGAATTCTACAACGTATTATACTTTGGAAACTTTAATAAAACATGTTGAAGATCCAAAATATTGTTCTTTTTTGAATAATCCATTGTCGAGCACCAATGGAAAAAGAAATTTCATCAATTTTAAATAATTGCTACATTGATGAAGATCTAGTAGAACAATACATTGATGACAAAACAACAATATTTTGCACACATTGGAAGGACGTTGCTTATTACAATGATTTGATTATTCACAAAAAAATTCTAGTTGACCAAATTTATGTTATTCAATTAGAAACAAATGCAAAGAATGTTGAACACATTCAATCTTGGGTGAACAATAAAAGATTCAATCACATGCAACATGTTGTATTAAGAGCATTGGTTATGTTGACTGAAAACATTGATTTAAAAGTTGTTGTTGCAAATGGAACCATTGGAATCGTAACAAAGTTGGAGTTTGATTTGGAAGATAATGTTTGTAACATTTCCATTGCACTCAATCCATCACGATACCTTCAAATAGTTCTGAAAAAAATCAATTCAAAACAAATATGATTTTCAAGGACATTTTTACAAAGCATCATTTCTTTTAATGTTAGGTTATACAATTATAGGGCACAAATCCCAAGATGCAATGATATCATCCAAAGATTGTATTTTGAGCCTTCAAGCCTACCTCCACTAACAAGCTCAACAAGCTAACAATAATCCTTCTATTACCTATTTTATAGCCAAATTTGGCTAAATCTTTGTGTGGATGATTCCCACTCCAAGTACATCACAAAATTGGGGAATAAAAGAAAAACAAAGGAAACCGTTGTTCCCTTGTAACCTAGCTGGTGATGATACTTTTTAATGCAAAACAGGCATTGAGCAGCTTACTTGAATTGTTCATCAATGAACTAGGTTTAGAGTAAATAAGCCTGTGAAAAGCCATTGGATCATAAAAGAGGAAAACAGAACCTGAATCCACGAATTGAAAGCATGAATAATCTTGAACCCGTCACACAAAGCCCAACCAAAAAAAGACCGGTCAAGAGACAGATTAAAAGTAAATATGTACATGTAAGTTGACTCTCAGATTTATGCTAGCTTCATCACTTGAAGACTCCCTTTGCCTGAACCAACACCTACACTGGCACCATACTAAAATAAAAACTCCATCTGTTGCTCACATGGAAGTTCTAAATAATGCCTGATGTATGTCACTACTGAATGTTGTAATCTTTGTTATATGCCTTTAAAGATTCATTTCTTCTTTTACTTTCACTAAATTTGATTTAATCAACCTACCTCAGTTCCATCTCATGCTCTGCAGTTTGTGATGAAGTAGAGATCAGCATTCTCTTGTAAGCTTGTTTCCCACGCGTCCCGTTGTACTTTCCATGCGCTACTTAGCATTGAAGAGGTTGCTATCACATACTCAATGAGGGTGATGAAAGGTCAGGAGAGTTGGTACAACCTGCCAAGCGTTTGCACCAAACTCAATGAGCTGGGCTTGAAAGTACGGCAGACCTGATGGGCCTGTCAGTGTGTGATGATCGATATATATCATTTGACTGGGTCAGTGTACTAGGTCTGACATTCGTCATCAAGGCAAGAAGTGGCTTGAGAGATGCTTTCTAAGTAGATTGTTGGATAGGATGCTTTCAACGCGACACCCATTAAGCTCGAGCTTCTTTCCTGCTAAAGGACTGCAAGCTTGCAAGTTCTATAAAGCTAGCTTGCGAGAAGATGGAGATCAGTGTGACGACTCCGCTTGTTGAGCAGTGCGCGTTCAGTGTGTCGTAGCTGCGAATTGGCAGGTGGGCAGAAGAGATTGATGTAGAGATGATGTCTGAAGCCTATTTTTGTCAGGGAAGAGAGGAACGTGTGATTTCTGCTAGATGTTAATAGTCCCGTAGAGATGGGAATGACAGTCTGTCTTTTTCGTGGTTGTGTTGAGCCGCTGATCTTCTAGCAGTAGCTCGATGTACATGTAGGTGAAGAGCGTCACACAATTCTGATATTCTTGCAGTCTTCCACTTTCTCCAGTTACTATATTGCAGAGTTGCAAAAAAATTCCAACTGGGTGTTGTAATCTCAATTGCAAATACCACTGTTGCCTTTACCGAGTACTAGTACGGTGACAAGCATCAAGTTTCTGAAGGTGGACGAGTCGATTCTGTTGCAATTATTGCAGGCTAATTTCAACATCTAAGCTCAATTTTCTCTTGTCAATTTTTCTGTGCAGGAGGGACCAGATTCGGGAAACAAATGGCTGCACCAATTATTCCTGTGAATCGGTTGTACCCGATCGATCCAGAAGATGACGTCAATACAAACTTTGACGTCGTTTTCTTTCACGGGCTGCAAATTACTGGAGGGACAGCACCTCAAGAGGGATACGAGAAAACTTGGACTACAAAAGATAACATACTGTGGCCTCAAGAATGGCTTCCCAAGGATCTGAAGTACATTCGAGTTTTCAGCCTCTCCTACGACACAGAGGTTACAAAATGGTTTGCTAAAGAGAATTCGGAGGATGTCGACGTGATTGGCGAAAATCTTGCGAAGATTCTTGTGATGTAAGTACTTGTAGAGTACCTGTTATTTGTGCTTCAGTCATAGAAAGAGTTAACTTGTCTTTGATGGTTTGAGACTTTGTTCAGCTAGACTGAACCCAGTATGCAAAAGTTTCCGTAACTAGCTAAATACCTAGAAAGGTAGATGAGCCTAGTGTGGCACTGTGGCCGTCTAGAAATAAATTTATCTGAGTTTTTATGAACTCTGAAACATTTGCTAAAGACAATACCGGAATATCATCAAGAAGGTGGAGATGTTTTCATGACCAGTTCTATTTGTGTATCATCATCACATGCAGGGGAATTGAAGATATAGGATGTAGACCATTTGCTTTGGTTGGTCATAGCTTTGGAGGCCTGGTCATCAAAGCCTTGGTAAATGAAATGAAAACACGTTCAACTTCTGAAGCTGGTGAAGAAAATAAGTTAAACAGGAATGCCATTGACAAAGCCAACAAATTCCTTCAAAATCTGAAAGGAATTGTTTTCTATTCCGTTCCTCACAGTGGAGCAGATGCAAATGCTTTGGGTCAATATTTCGAATTTCAAGGGTTGTCAACTATGGTCAAGGACCTTCAACCCTTTAGCAGAAAGATGGAGAAAATGTCTCTTCTGACTGAGGATGCATTCTACAAGAAAGGGGTCATCATTTTTGCTTTCGGGGAAGGCAAGCCTACTTTCTCAAACAAGGTATGTCCTTCACTGTCCTTGCATCAAGATCCCAGGCTGATAGATGTTGGTTAGTCTGTACAAGCTTGGGGCTAATGAGGAGGATGTTGTCCTTGAGGTAGATCCTCTTTGCAAGGTTTATAAGGTCAATTTTACTTTAGGTAGATGGAGTCCTCATATGAGCACACTGGGTTTGAAGCTTCACAGTGAGGTTGATAGAAACCAGTAATATGAGATTCCCAAGGAGTTTATGAAGTTTCTAGTAATGCATTGCAATCATTTTGTGTGTATCCTTGTGACCATGGTTTACAGATAAATTAGAAACCATTCCTTTGACCAAGCCCTAGAACCTCCAAGCCTACTTGCCTCATCTTGACACAGTGGAAAATGGACCTCCAGTAAATTTGAATGTTGTTTAGAATTTCTCATTAGATTCTGGGACACATCTTTACAACCTATGCTTTTGAACTATGTAGTGTGAAATGTTGGAAATTGGAAGCTTGGACCAAAATAGGCAAAGTTTTTGTTGTTTTCTGAATTTGCATATAATTCAAGTAGGGGACCTTTCTATGTTTGCAGCTGTTTGAGCTTTGTGCTGTGTAGAGATAGCAGTACTTTGCACCACTCAACCAACTTGCTGTATTGTTTTGAATTTAGATGGTGGTGGAATCAGCATCAGCCATGCAGCTTGCAGGCCAGAACTTCTACAAATTAGAGGATTGTAACCATGTGGAAGTATGCAAGCCACCTAATCAAAGGCATCCAAGCTATTCCTTGTTGTTGAGGGTTCTCAGCCTCTGCAGCGAAGGTCTGGACGCACCAAAATCGCGGCGTAAAGTTCTAGAACCAGCTGCAGCAGCAAGACAAGTTCTAGAACAAGCTGCAACAGCAAGACAAAATAGTCCAAAAATTATAGAGAGGTTCTAGGATCAAAATAACAAAACTCCAACACACCAATGGTGATCTCCTCATGGGATGGCAGAATTCTAGGGTTTTGAATTGTGAGCAAAGGCGGTAAATATGTGAATCATGATGTTAACAAATCAAAGGATGTGGCAAGATACTCTCACTTTTGTGGGGAATCCTGAGTGCATATGCCAATATGATGGCACTTAAATGTATATTTTTTGAGACTTTCAATTTCTCAGAGTTATCATTTGAATGTGGAACTCAATTAGGGGTACAATTGCCAGTGTGCTGCATCTCATCTTGGTCAGGCCTCTCTATGCTTCAGGGGCCAAACCTGGTACAGCCAGTCTCAGCAACTAACTCAACTTGAGATTTCCTTGACCAAGATTTGATATGAAAGCTTGTATGGTGAGGACAGTGTTACATTAGGGTTACTACTCTGTTCAGTTCATCCCTCTAAGGGACTGTCCCTGTCTCTTCTGGAGGTCTGTCCTTGTAGAAGGTTCCTGACCTGTGTCTCCCTATGCTTCCTCTCTCCCTATTTATTCTTTGGCTTGTCTCCTCTCTGCAGGGAGTGAAGAGCGAGGACCCTCACATCAGCATTGTTAACTAGATTAGTTGTTAGTCACTCTGTTAATCCGTCTTCACTTAACCTTGTTGCATCTGTAGTCAGCTTCTTACAAGCTAAGTCCAATATCTAGAGAAACCTCCAACAGACATCTTGACTTTAATATGCACCAAAGTTGTGCCGGTACATGGTTTAGGATATCAGTGTAAGTGTATAAGATTAGATGTGTAAATTTAAGTTCATGTATACCCCATGTAAGTGTAAATGTATAAAATCTCACTGAGATTTTTGTAAGTGTACATATAACTTTGGATGTGTACAGGTAGGTAAACCTATAATGGACCAGTAAGGTCATTTTATGCCATGTAAAACCATTGAAGTGTAAGAGAAATTTACTTACATTCAATGTAAAACTGTGTAAGGTTGAGTAAATTCATAAGCACTACAAAGAAATATGGATGCAATTCACTGAACTTCACACTCATTTTGTAGTGATATTCATTGAAGTTCACTACAAGGAATTTGCAATGGGGAATATTAACAAGTGGATGATTAGTAATGTAGGACCAGTGCTATTGATTATGTGGAGACAACATGGCTTGGAATTCCTACTACAATTGTAAACCTAAATCTTCTAGGTTGACTATGTGTGCTCATTGAGTATTGTATACACATCTATCACATCAAGGCTTGGAGGCGTATCTAGATGGTAGTGATGGTCATGTTTTGATTTTGTCATTAGGCTCATCCCCAATAGTTGTAAGTCAAAATCATGATTGGGTCTACATGTCAAAAACAAATATAGGACTTCAATCAAGTTTTGTCTTGACACTTCATTTTGGGAATAAAGTTCTTGCTTATTTATTGTTCATGAAACATTTTATGTTCAAGTTTCTCAAGGACAAGATTCTCTTCCATGTGGCAATCAAGTTCAAGTTTTCTCTGTCTCCACATGACATTATGGATAAGGAACTAATGAGTCATTATGAATCAAAATTGGAGACTAGCATGTCATGAGTTAAAACTTGAATTAGGTTCCATATTTGTCATCCTTTCAATTTTGTAGAGTACATCTTTGTATTTGTGACATCTTTTTATGCACATCCTTTCGAAATACAAATTGTGAATTTTATTTTTTTAATTAATTTTTTATATTGGGTCCAAGCATGATGAATTAGAGTAGTTACTCATGTTACTTGCAACATAAATGGAAAGTAGGCATCAAGTAAATTTTGATAGGTTAAACTTTAAAATATTATTTAGCACAATGTCTTATATGAACATGTTTTTTTATTTTGTTATAGTTGTATTTAATAGCCACATGTTTGAAATAGGTATAAGTAGAAATATAAGAAGAGGTCACAACTTACAAGGTAGGAACTACAAGTAAATGAAATGTAGATTTTTTTTCTTATTTTCAAGTTAATGGTGCAGTAAAATGTATTTGTAAATTTTATTTGTATTTTTAATTATCTAAATGCATCAAACTTCTAATGTACAAGTATAAAATAACATAATATTCACTAATCAATTTCAAGCATACTTGTTATTTACTTTTATTACACTAAAAAATTTCAAATTTTATATTCAATTAGCCATAAACTCAATGAAGGTCTAGATGTTTTCATAATGACACTCTAAAATGATTTGAATTTACTTTCTTGAATTTATATTGAAATATGCCATATTTAAAAATTACACTTTAGGCGGGATATTTGTTTTGGTCTAATTTATCATGTTTTCACCCTATTGTGTAGAAATCCTAATTATGACGGCCAATATTCCATGAAAAGTCATGCAACATAATATTACACAATGATTATATAAATCAAACTAACAATTACATTCTATAGTGTTTGCAAATGCACAACCCCCCAAGAAAAATCAATTCAATTTTTTACATTTTTCAATCTTTATATATTTTGAATTAATAAAAAAGAATGTCAAATGCCATGACCATTTTGTGTTAGGACTAAAAAGTCATCTTTGAAAAAAAATTATGTTGTTATTAAATACCTTGCATTGATTTCAAGTGAAATGCCTTTTTCTTTCAAATTCAATAATCGTGAAGACTTAAGTAAAACATTGAGTGTTGAAATTTTACACTAACTATGCCAACAATGTATTGTTTGGGGGGTATTATGTAAAGGAACCTTTGTTTTCCCCACCTTATTATTACTTAATTTCTTATATGCACATATTTAAGTCTCTTTAAATTTCATTATAAGTTTTTTGTTTACATCAAATTTTGATACCTTATATTCATTTAAAAGTTTAATTTTGATACTTGAAGTTGTGAGAAATGACAAAGATGCAACCAAAACGTGATAAGATCAGGTGATATGGCTACTATTCTTTTGACATACCATATGTATTTAACATATCCCTTTGTTAAATGGCCTTTTCAAGAAAAAATAAAAATAAAAATTCTGGCCTCTTATTTTCATTTTCTTCCTTGCCTAATAAAGCTCAAAGAAAAAAATATGTTTTCTTCTTTGCCCTTAATTCTCCAAAGGCAAAAAAAAGGCTGCCACTTAATTGGGATGTGACAATGCAAAATGTCCATATAAAGTGTAAGTAATTAAGTTTTTCAAAATGATTAAATTGTCAATGATATGTTTCTTCATGTTTGATTAATATAAATTCATTTATTAATACTAGTAATCTTATTATATAACTAATTTAATTATATTTTTACACAACAATCAATATAGGGCTCCTTAGATTGTTATTCACATAGTTTGTAAATTAAAAGAAGCATGTCCCCCCATGGCCTAGGTATGAGAAAACCATTTATTAATATCCAAAATTGCAATCAAAC
>Ga0209208_10012896_pt1 | contig 10512 bp, 21 predicted proteins | sample S1TSphfallax_3_FD_187694 | JGI IMG/M metagenome (GOLD analysis project Ga0209208, IMG submission 187694) | Host-associated microbial communities from peat moss isolated from Minnesota, USA - S1T2_Fd - Sphagnum fallax MG (SPAdes) (version 2) | ecosystem: Host-associated > Plants > Peat moss >... | reverse complement strand
CAATGTCAGAATGAATTGCGCCCAGAAGGCACGCGATTTCGCGGCCATTTTCGTCTGAGTTATGCCATTCGCTTTGAATGAGCCGCCCTTCGGCCGCGAAGCGCAGGATGCGGTCCGCAGCATCGTCCCGGGTTAAAGCGTGGATGTCGGTCATTTTGCGTCCCTCTTTGCAGCCCCACGGGATGCGAGGCGTGGATTTGCATTACCCTAGGTAATAGATAAGCGCAAGGGGAAAATACGTGGAGTGATTTTTGTCATTACCGGGCGACAGTAACCAGCGCTGCGGCGGCTTCAAAGTTTATTCGGCTTTGACGAATAAATTCGGGATCTGTGGTAATGATAGTCACACCACCCTCCTGGCGATTATAATATCCTGACCGACAATGCGTTTCCACAAAGCGAAAGCCTGCATCGACAGTGCAGCCGCTTCGAGATGCCGACCGGCGAATGTGCAATCGCGGGCAGCACGCTCGCAATCGAAAGCAACCTGCGCTTCTGCCAGCTTGTCTGGCTCCAAAAACGAGAATGTCATTTTTTCACGCTCCTGCCAGCCAAAACGACGAGCACCGTTGAATGCACCGTCCGACCAGCCGCATACCAGCGCGCCAGTTCCTCCAGCCAGAGCGCGGGCGCTTGTCCGATTGCTGCAAGCTCGTCATCCACCGCAAGCCAAAATGCAGCCGGCGACATGCGGTGAACCATACGCGGAACGCCATTGACGCGCGGCTCGGCAATGGTATCGCTCATGAGGCATCTCCATCGCGCGCGGCGAGCATTGCATCCGCGAACCGGTATGCCATCTCGGCCACGTCGCGGATGCTGGCTGTGTCCGCGGAATTTGCCAGCACCATCATGTGCGCGGCGAAATAGTCTCTCAAAGACATTTCGTCTGCGCTGATCAGTCGTGTGTTCCAGTCTTCAACCGTGTCAGCAACAAGGCTGCAAACCGAGCACCCGGGCATGGCTTCTTCGCCCATCATCGCATCGGGGATTGCTGCACCACCGCAGCAAGGGCACGGTTTGAGGTGCATCACCGAATCCCCCGCAGAAACGTCGCATCGGTGGCCGCCACCGCCAGTTGGCGGGACAGCACAAAAGCCATTTCGGGCGTCAGCGGCTGCGTCATGGCACAATCGGCTCGGTTGCCGATGGATGTTTGCAGGCAGATTGACACGCCTTCGCTGGTGGCCGCGATCCATACCGCGACATCTTGATGATCAATCGTCACCGCAAAATCGGGGGCCTCGTCATCAAGGCCAAGAACAAAATCGATCTCGGGTGAATCACGCATGTTCGAGATTCCTTCGAGCGTCATTCCAGGTTTGATGCGCCACGGCGTCGGCGGCCTCAATGTCCTCGGCACGCTGAGCGATTGCACTGAGGCTGCCAATGTCGTCATGGATGATGTCGGCGACACCGCCGGCAAGCGCCTGCAAAGCGCGGCTATACCGGCTATACGGCGCGGCCTCGGCTTCGCGGATCGCCAGATCCATGACCTGGCGCAACCCACGCTCAAGCGCGGCTGCGGTGGCGCGGATGTCGGGTGATGCGCTCATTGCATCACCACGCCGTCAAGCATCGCAGAAATCAGCACATCGAATAGATGTTCGTAGGCAGCAGGGTAGGCAGCAGCGCCGGCAGCGTCGGCAGCAGCGCCGGCAGCAGCGCCGGCAGCAGCGCCGGCAGCAGCGTAGGCAGCGCCGGCAGCAGCGCCGGCAGCAGCGCCGGCAGCAGCGCCGGCAGCAGCGCCGGCAGCGCCGGCAGCGCCGGCAGCGCCGGCAGCAGCGCCGGCAGCAGCGTAGGCAGCAGCGCCGGCAGCAGCGCCGGCAGCAGCGCGGGCAGCGTCGGCAGCGCCGGCAGCAGCGCCGGCAGCAGCGTAGGCAGCAGCGCCGGCAGCGCAGGCAGCAGGGTAGGCAGCAGCGTAGGCAACAGCGTCGGCAGAATTGGAACTCAACAATTCAAGAACGCAATCGCAGGCTTTCTGAACATTCGTCCAATAGGCAGGCGGCGGCATGGGCTGCACTTTTTCTGCAGCCGCGACGGCATATTTTATCGCGGCAATCAGCGTTTTCCGCAAAACGACATCATCGGTATTGCCATGGCGGAGGGCGATAGCGAAGCGTTTGCCGTAATCTGCAGCCACTTCCGCGCGAATGCCGTCGAACAGCACGGGTAGCAAATGTGCCATCCAGGCAGGCATAATCTCGGCCGGGCAATCATCCGAAGAATCAATGTCAGAATGAATTGCGCCCAGAAGGCACGCGATTTCGCGGCCATTTTCGTCTGAGTTATGCCATTCGCTTTGAATGAGCCGCCCTTCGGCCGCGAAGCGCAGGATGCGGTCCGCAGCATCGTCTCGCGTTAGGTCGTGAATGTCGGTCATCTTGCGTCCCCTGGCGCCCCACGGGATGCGAGGCGTGGATTTGCATTACCCTAGGTAATAGATAAGCGCAAGGGGAAAATACGTAGAGTGATTTTTGTCATTACCGGGCGACAGGCGGATGGAGGAGATGGGGGGCGAGATCGGGCCGGAACATGGCTACAATACGAGTGATTGCCCCATACTGAGGGCGCCGCGACGCGACCGACACCGATCACGGCCGCGGTAAGCGCAGCCGCCCCGCGTCGCCTAGGACGTGAGTCGCTATGAGGGCGATGGGTCGATCCCCAGGGGAGCGGGGATGATCCGAGGGTGGGCAGCCGACGGCAGCGGCCCGTTGGTATTAGCGACGGCGATCGCTATTATTCTTGTGAGGGAAAGTTACTTTGCGTATAGATAACCATTCCAGCCAATGGCCTTATTGGCGCGCGTAATCGCAATTGTTAATCAAAGCGGTGCAGGGCTATGGCTAAAAATAAAGTTCAGGAAATTGACGAATGTGATTCAATCGACCTCGATTGGGCTGTTTTTCTTATTTTGAACTCTTCCGACATTCGAAACCATATCAATCATTTCAAACGCGTTCTTTTTTGCCCGCTCCGGCAGACTCCGGTAGCTCAAAACAAGCCGGATTTCCTCGGGATCGGTCAGCTTGATGCTATCTCTGACGATTGATCCGCCGCGCATGATATAGTCCATACTCACGCCCGTCACCTCCGCGAGGCGCCTGAGCTTGGCGGTTCCAGGAGACTTGCTACGGCTTTCCCAAGCGGACACGAGGCCCTGAGAGACGTCCAAAAGCTCAGCAAATTGCGCCTGGGTCAGGCCTGTCTGGGATCGGATTTGCGCAATCCGATGGCCGATTTCCGGGTCTAATGGCGATTTTTTCATAGGGTCAGCCTAGCCTGGGTGGGGATTTCCGGGGGTAATAAAAATTCTGGACGCCTCACATTACCTGTGGTAATTGCGGCGCTATGAGCGATGCAATGGAGCGTATTCGGCAGACACCGGGGCTGCGGGCCAAAATAGCCCGGGAACTGGGCATTACATTTCCCGCAGTTCTGAAATGGCGGCGCGTGCCAGCCGAGCGGCTGCCGGAAGTGGAGCGGGCCACTGGAATACCGCGGCACGAGCTGAGGCCGGATATTTGTCCCGCTCCGATGCGGGAGCCCACACCATGACGCCCTGGCCCGCGCGAGACGAAGAATTGACGCGCTTGTGGGGCGAGGGCGGCTCGACCCGGGCGATCGCCGAGACCATGGGCCTCTCGAAAAATGCCGTCTGCGGTCGGGCGCATCGGCTGGGACTGCCGTCGCGGGGCAGCCCGATTATACGGCGTGATGCACCTCGACCGTCGCAAGCGATCTCGGCCGCCGCGCTTGCGGCGATTCATCCCCGGGCTGCTGCGATCATTGATGGCATCGCAGCCGGCCTGACCAACGGCGAAATTGGGCAGCAGATCGGGCTGAAACATTCCCGGTTTTCGGTGGTGCTCCGCATGTTGCGCGATCGGGGTTTCGTGTCGCCGGAAATCCGGCGTCCGAAATGGCGTCCTGTCACGATGCAGGCGCCGCTGGAGCACCCGGTTCCCGCGCCCAAACAGCCCACGAGCAAGCGGATGGCCGCCCCCGCGTATCAACCGCCGCCGGTCGGTTCGGCGGGGAAATGCCAGTGGCCGCTCTGGGAACCGACGGAGGCGATCTCTCATCGGTATTGCGACGCACCAACGCTCGCGGGGCATTCTTGGTGCGAACAGCATTGCGCCCGGGCGTTTCTGCCTCGGAAGGCGGCGTGATGAAAAAGGTATTCGGCGCCGGGCTGCTCTTAGCGAGACGCCTGAAAGGCGGCGCTGATGGCGGGAGGCGCACGCGGCGCGTGGTCTCCCGTCGCTTTTTGAATGCGTGGTCAGTCGGATGCTCCGCTCCTGCTGAGGAGACATTTGCGCCATGACGGCAGGAATGTCGTGCCCGGTTAACGGCAGACAATTGGTTCGCGTTGGCGGAAACAATTTTCGCGAACGATTGTCGATGGTGTTGCGGGACATGCGCAGGCCCGCAAAGGAACTGGAGCGCGCCGTCGGGAAAACGCCGAAAGCCGCCGAGCGCTGGCTTAGCGGCGACAACACAATGTCCGCGGAAACGCTCGTGCAGCTCATGAGCGATTTCGATGACGTGTGGGAATTTGTTTGCCGAGAGGCCGGACGCGATCAAGCTACGGCGGCCGAGACGCTGGACCGTCTGGAGGCGCTCCTCAAGGAGCGGAGGCGGGGTGCGCCATGACCCATTACGTCGTGACCGAGCGGCATTGGCCGCGGATGCCGCATCTCAATCGGTCCGGCGCCTGGCCGCGGCTGACCGTATTGTGCTGGACGATCGACATCATGCCGGATGCAATTTTTTTCCGACTGCTCGGGGTGATTGATCATCTAAGGGGGAGAAAATGAAAGCCTTAAGCAATGCGGCACATGGCGGCACAATGAAGGATCAATTAGCCGCGCCACCAGCAGCAAGAGCCCGGCGCGCAAGCGACGCGGGGTTGCGGTGATGCCCATTAAAATAGTGGCTTGGTTCTCGTGCGGGGCGGCTAGCGCGGTTTCGACCAAAATGCTTTTGGCCAAAGCCGCCAAATCTCTGAAGCCGGTTGAGATCAAGGTCTGCCGCATCGTGATCCCCGAGGAGTCCGAGGACAACGACCGTTTCGCGGCGGACTGCGAGCGCTGGTTTAGCCATCCGGTTACGCTTCTGCGGAGCACTGAATACGACGGAGCAGAGGATGTGTGGACTAAGCGGCGTTTCATGTCCGGGCCTCGCGGCGCTCCCTGCACCAAGGCGCTCAAGCGCGATGTCCGCAAGGACTTTGAGGAGCGCTGGCAGCCCGACATGCAAGTGTTCGGCTATACGTGCGACAGGAGCGACCGGGACCGAGCCGACCAGTTTCGGATGGATCATCCCGAGATCGGCCTCGTCTGCAACTTGATCGACGCGGGTCTGACCAAGGATGACTGCTTCGGGATTGTGCATCGCGCGGGTATCGAATTACCGCTCCGTTACCGCCAAGGCTTCCGCAACAACAACTGCAGGGGCTGCGTCAAGGCGAGCAGTCTGTCTTACTGGCAGCGCACCAAGAAGCATGATCCCGAGACATTCGAGCGCCGCCGCGTGCTGGAGGCCGAACTAGGGGTCAAGCTGATCCGCATGGGCGACGGCGAGCGGAAGCGTCTGTCGCTGGATGAAATGCCAGAGGGTGAACCCGATGGGAACGAACCCGATCTGGATTGCTCGCTGATGTGCGTCATCGCTGAAAGCGCAATGGAATGATGCGCTCGTCACCCCGCGTCGTTTACACGGGCCGCGCGCAGCACGCTTGGGCCGCCGTCGTGTGCTCCTCCTGCGGCGCCGGGATCGGGCATCCGTGCGTCTGGAATAGGCATACGGGACCGGTTCCGCATGCCGTGCGGCGTAATCTCGCCGATGCAATCGGGCTTCGCGACATGCAGGAAGCGCCCCTGTTGGAGATGTCGATTTGCAATCGGTATTAGAAATTCTCGCAACGGGCTTAGGAATTGTCTTGGGCGTTGGCTTTCTTACGTGTGCAGCCATGTTGTTTTTAGTATTCTTAGACGATCGAAAGGATAAGCCATGAAACCAATTTCGCTTGGGATTATGTTTTTATCTACATCGCGCGACCCGATCGTATTTATGAGGTATTTTTGGCACGTCAGCTTTCCTGATTCGTCTTGGAATCAAAGGAGAGCACGTGCGTAAGCAACCGATGCCGACGGTCTCGGCGCAACAACAGGAGATGACATGAGCGATTCGGAAACACACACCGACACGGCCACCAGGAAGCCGCGCAGCGAAGGCCACATCGACCAAGCCACCCGCGTCGTCGTGCGCGATGGCACGACCTATGCGCTCGACGATTTGCCGCAGCATGTGGTGACCTACCTTGCTTTGGTGGGGCTCGACTACAAGGTGCGGATCGGCAAGCCCGACGTCTTCGGAAAATTGAAGGGCGGCGCGATCAAGGAAAAAAAGACGCCCGCGATCCACGAACTCGACCCGTGGCGCCTGGCGATTGCTCATTCGATCGTCGAGCAGACCAAACGCACGTCATCGCCGGTTCTGCTGGATGCAGCGAAGATCCAGGCGGCAGCAGTGACGCGTGCGAAGCTCGTCGAACTGAAGAAGCATCCTGCGGTCGTGAAGCAATGGCGGAAGTTGCAAGGCCTCACAGACGCGTCCGTGCTGGACGTGCTGGCAGCGCCCGTCGAGACCTCGGCCGCAGAAGAAGCGGCGGCGTGAGATAAGCAAGATAAAAAGGAATTGAACATGAGCGCTCGCCCAATCACTGACTTGCTACGCGAACATCGAAATGGTGTCACCCTCGAAGAACTCAGCGACGAATTGCAGGCTTTGGTTGCCGCCGTCACCGACGAGGGGAAGGCCGGGAAGCTGACTCTTACCATCAGCGTCAAGCCGATGGGCCGCGATTCTGGCGCACTGGAGGTGGCATGCGACATCAAGTCGGCGCCGCCGAAAAAAACGCCGGGCACCTCGGTGTTTTTTGCCTCGCCCGAAAACAATCTCGTCCGGCAGGATCCGCGCCAGCAGACGCTGGAACTGCGCGAGATCGGGCCGGCCACAGCACACAAGGGAGTCGCGTAAATGCAGGTGGACAATATCAAAGCCGTCATTGAGGCGGCACGACAGGGGGCGACGCCGCATCTGGTCGAGCGCAACGATGGCCGCGCCGTCTACTTCGTCGCCAATGGCGTGAACGGTGCGGGACAGTTCTACACAGTGAGCGCGGAGGAGGGATTGGGCGCGCCGCTGCGCAAGCGTGGAACTGTCACCGTGTTCGATGCGGCCAGCTTCAACCAGATTCTGGCCGACAATTCGGACGCTGGCGACATCGCCATTTATTTCGACCGCAACCCAGAGAAGCCGGCCGTCGTCGCAGTGCTCAATGGCAATGGACCGAAAGGCGCCGGCTGGGCCGACTTCCGCGCCCAGATCAGTTTCAGGCCGACGCCCCAGTGGCTGAAATGGAAGGAGATCGACGGCAAGCTGATGCCACAGCCGCAGTTCGCCGAGTTCATTGAGGACAACCTGGAGGATATTTCCGACCCGGCCGGGGGCGCCATGCTTGAGATCGTGACCTATCTGCAGGCCACGCGCACCGTCAACTTCAAGAGCGGCATTCGTCTGTCGTCGGGCACGATCCAGTTCCAGAACATTGAGGACGTAGACGCCAAGGTGGGCGCGGGATCAATCGCCGTGCCAGAGACATTCACGCTCGGCATTGCGCCGATCTTCGGCCTAGCCTCCTACGCAGTGCCCGCCCGGTTCCGCTACCGGATTCAGGACGGAAAACTGCAGATGGGCCTCAAGCTGCAGCGCGTCGAAACGATGATGGGGCAGATCATTGAGGATGTCATTGCGAAGATTGAGCGCGGCTCAAACATCTCGGTGATGGACGGCCTGCCGCCCGAGCCCTTGAAAGCAATCTGATGCCAATCCCCGACACAGCCCGCGACGACGTGTCGGGGAAAACCGCGGCTCAGCACATAGCCGATGTCATGACGCCGCAGACGCGACAACTGGCGGACGTGGAAATGCACCACGCCCGCTGGCCGGAAGGTCGAGTTGTGGGTGACGGCTGAGCGCGCGGCGGAGATTGAGGCGCAAATCGCAGCGGGGACCGTGCAAACGCGGCAACTTCGCGATCACGGATGGATTATGCACCAATGGCTGGAGGTCGGTGATTGAGCAACAGCGTCTATGTTGTAACAATTCCGGGCGTTATGCGCGGCAAACAGCGGCCACGAATGTCAGCGCGCGGCGGCTTTGCGCGCGCCTATACGCCGGCACAGACCGTAAATGCAGAGGCCTGGGTCAAGCAATGCTGCGTCGATCAAGTTGGCTCCCCCTGCCTGATCGGTCCCGTCGAAGTCCGCATTTCGATCAGTGTGGCCGTTCCGGCAAGTTGGTCGAAAAAACGCCGCAATGAAGCGCTTGATGGATATGCTCGGCCGGTCGGAAAACCCGATGTGGACAACTCAATTAAGTTGCTTTGTGACGCTCTTAACGGTGTGCTGTGGCGCGATGACGCTCAGATCGTATCTTTGAGCGTGCAAAAATCCTATGCGGAAAAGCCGCTTACAGTGCTGACGGCAGAATTGGTGTGACCAATTTTCCCGACATGCTGCCAGACTGGGTGCGAGCGGCGAATCCGCCAGCGCGGTCGGCGACACCGGATTCAAAGGTGATTTGGTTGCGCGAATTTGTTCGCGCCAATGCGACGTTTCTGGCGCTCATGGACCTGTATGGTCTGCCATCTCCGGAGCATGGGTATGGTTTAGATGTGAGGTTGTCCGGCGAGGCGATGACTGTGCTCATCTGCGCGCTGATGGCCGAGCGCATTGGCGAGACCCGCGAAATGGGCGGAATTGCCGGTCGGGCCGAATGGGCAGAAGCCCGTGTAAGGGCGCAGAATTTTGCGGAAAGCCTTCGACGTGCCGTTTGGCCTCTGGGCCGAGACCGCGCGCCCGGAGGCGAGATCCTAGCCCGCGCCCGATCTGTCAATGCCCGACACGGGCTCGAACTGTCTGATGCCGATCTGATCGAAATCACACGCAAGATAGCGGTCGCTGCGGCGACAGGGCGGAGGCCGCATGTCGCTTGACTACGTTGACCCGATTTGGGGTCCGGCCGGCCCACCCGAGCGCAAGCCGAGATTGTCAGTTGTCGGCGACGAGACGCAGCAAGAGGCTTTCGTTCTTCAACGCGCGCGCTTGCCCGATCCAAAATCGATTCCGCCGCGGCGATGGCTGTATGGGACGCACCTTTTGCGAGGTTTCGTAAGCGTTCTGGTGGCGCCTGGCGGGACCGGAAAGTCATCCTATGCCATGGCGGTCGGATTGTGCTTGGCGACCGGTCAGGACTTTCTTGGCGAGCACATTTTTCAGCGGGTGAATGTCGCTTGTCTCAATCTGGAGGACCCGATTGACGAGCTAGACCGACGCTTGGCCGCGCTAATGATCCGCCATCGGATTGACGAAACAGAGGTCGATGGCCGGTTTTTCATGCATTCTGGCGAGACCAGACGCGTTGTCATGGCCGCCTTGAGCGTCGATGGATATTCGGTTGTCCACCCGGACGAAGCGGCGCTCATGGCCGAGCTGAAGGCTCACGACGTAGGCATGATTATCGTGGACCCGTTCGCGGAGAGCCACAGCCTGGAGGAGAACAGCAACCCTCAGATGGTCAGCGCCGCAGCCGCTTGGCGCCGGGTGGCCAGGACTGCAGACTGCGCCGTGCTGCTTGTCCATCACGTTCGCAAGGGCGCCGTCATGGACATCGACAGCGCCCGTGGCGCTAAAGCCCTCACCGACAGCGCCAGGGTCGGCATGTTGATGTCTCCCATGTCTCCGGAAGACGCCGAGCAATTTGGGATCAAGGATCAGGACCGCGGCCGATACGTCAGGCTGGACGACGCGAAGGCTAATCTGGCCCCCAAAGCCACCAAGGCAAAGTGGTTTGAGCTGGACCGCGTAAATCTCGAAAACGCGACCCAGGACTATCCCAATGGCGATCATGTGGCGGCAATCGTGGCTTGGACACCCCCGAGCCTTTGGGCACAGCACAGCGTGGAGGACCTTAACGCGGCGCTTGACAAGATCGCCCAAGGACCCAAGCCTGACGTGTTCTATGCACCTTCCCGCCGGGGCCGCGCCAATGCTAGGTGGGTCGGGCAGGTGCTGATCGACCTGCTTGAGGTCGAAGAGGGGCAGGCCAAGCAGATGATCGGAAAATGGCTGGAAAGCGGGCTGCTCAAGGTCGCATCTTTTCGCGATCCCGAGACTCGGAAGCAGGTCGATGGGGTGACTGTGGATGACACCAAGAGGCCCTCACGCGATGCGATGTGATCTGGAATTGGCGCAGAATTGGCGCAATTTTGGCGCGGTTTGGACCGGCGGAGAGGCGGTTGCGGCCCTGGTGCGCCATTGCGCCAATTCCCGGTCCGGAGGACCGGGGAATTGGCGGCATAGAATTGGCGCAGCATTCCAGGGCACGCACCAATTCGCCCCTCGGAGCCGATTAATTGGCGCAGAATTGGCGCAAATTGGA
>Ga0209208_10012895_pt1 | contig 10513 bp, 13 predicted proteins | sample S1TSphfallax_3_FD_187694 | JGI IMG/M metagenome (GOLD analysis project Ga0209208, IMG submission 187694) | Host-associated microbial communities from peat moss isolated from Minnesota, USA - S1T2_Fd - Sphagnum fallax MG (SPAdes) (version 2) | ecosystem: Host-associated > Plants > Peat moss >... | reverse complement strand
ATTCTTTACCCGCGAATGTTTACCAAATTACACTGTTTACCAATTAAAATTCTATAAAATTCTTTAAAATTCTTGCTTCTTTGGGCTTCCATAACATTCTCGCACCAAGAATGTCATAACTATGACTACTAATAGTTTGTTAATATCATGTTTGACAACTGCACCATAATTAAGGTTCAATTTGTACCTTGTTTGATGTGTTGGTGGTATTAAGGTGTCTAATACAATTATGTGTTGAGCAAACTCTAGAGGTATGCCTTTTAGATCGTTATAAGTCCAAGTAAACACATATTTGAACTCCTTGAATAAAATTTGAAGCTCTTCAATTTTCTCCTTTATTAATTGTGCATTAATTTTGATGCACTATGGATTTTCTTTTGTGCCAAGATTAAGGTTAACAAGTTATTCTTCAGTCAAAGTCCAACTTGTTATCTAAAAATTTTGTACTTGAATTTTGACCGATGTTTCATCCACTTCAATATTAGTTTGGCTATGATGATAATAGGTTTTTGGATAAACTTTATCTTCCACTAAGATCTTTGGTCCAACATTAAATTATGTTGTTTTTGTTGTTGAAGCCACTAGTTTTGTTGCTCCTTGATATGATATCCCTTAGTTTGGTTCAGATTCTCCATTGATTATGATCTTTAAAACTTTAACATTTAGTAATGAAATTGTTTCATCTAAAATAGTGATTGTGCCAATTGAGGACATGTTTGGTTATATTTCAAAGATTAGATCTTCCTCTTCATATGTTAGACCTTTTGTCAAGTCATAACAAACAAGTATTTGGGGCCTTTTGGATTCTACTCCCAACTTGTCAATAATTGATATTGTTTTGACTATTCCATTGCCTTGAATAGTAATCACATTGTTTCTTTAATCATGTGTAACCTTTGCATATCTAAGCCAAGGTTTTCCCAATAACATAAAATAGTTAGAATCTACCACATTATTTTGCAAAACATTAAATGTGGCTACATATGGTATGCCATGTATGTGAATACTCAAATTTTTGATGATTCTTAAAGGTTTGGTCATATTGTGATTTGCCATTCTAAGGTGGGTATGGGGTTGGTTTAGGTTGGGTAAACATAATTTTCTTATGATGTTTTCTATTATGATATTTACATTTGCTCCTTCATCTAATAGAACATCCTCAATAATGTTCTTCCCAACTTGTACTTGGATAACTACCATTTGGTTATTTACCCTATAACTGCAGTGAGAACTTTAGAATGTGTCTCAATCATTGTGGCTACACTAGGCTTTGATATCCCTTTGATAGTTATATTAGGTTTTTCTGGCTTCAATTTTTGCCACATATATTTCTTAAGATTTGGTGTTATTTTGAGCAAATGACCTAATCTCAAGGTATAGGTGGTTTTATAACATTTGTTTACTGATATCTTCAAATATTTGTTTCATAAACATAAATATATTGTTAGGAATAACATACATATTTTTTGGTGCAACTATGGACATTTCAATCTTTGGTAATCTTGCCCAACTTGTATTCCATTGTGTTTTCTCCTTTTGATTCAAACTTTTTAGTGGGTCTTCTACTTGCATATCTTGTATTGTTTTGACAAAAGATTATTGTAGTCTTTGTAATTCTTCCCTTTTAGTAACAGACTTATTGATTGGCTCCCTTTCCTTGAACACTTGTTTTCCAGTAACCTTGCTCCTGGTGATGGCCATGTCAACATCCACTATATGAACTGAAGGATTAGCAACTTTAGGCTCCACCACAAATGGTTTTTTTGTTTTCTTCACTCTTTTGTTCTTAAACATATTCTGCATGTCATTGTAATTAGATAATCTATAATCTTATGCCCAATCTCACCACATATATGATAGGAATACTTGACAAGTCTTTATACTCTGATTTACTAAGTAGTAATTTCAGAAACTATAGGAATGGACTTTTCTTTTCTTTTGACCTTGCATGTTTCAACATTGTGATTTGTCTTATGACAATTTGTACAATACATTTATGTTTTCTTTGTAACTATTTGAGATTTTTGAATTAATATTGTCTTACTATTTTGTGCTACTGACATATTGTTTATTGCCTCAACTTAAAAAATTCCTTCTTCACAAACCAAAGTTGCTTCCTTATGTTGTTTTAGGGTTTCTCTTTTCATGCCTACTATTGCTACACGCAAATATGGTTGTAATCCAAATTTGAATATAGTAGTCATGAAACTATCTATTGGGTAACTTCAATAATCTCTCATAATAGACCTCTACCTTTTCATTCTTCTCTTGCTTCATGTTCTTCAACTACAGATAGACTTGCTCATCATTTTGAATTATTTTGAATTGTTTATAAAAAGTTAACTAAAATTTTACAAAAGTACAATGTGGGTAATCTCCCATGTAATTATTACACCAGTCAAACATAGTGTCTATGAAGGTAAAATTAAACATATTAACAATTTTTGCATCTTCTGTTTCACCATTTATTCTTATAACAGCCTTAAAAACTCTAACATGAACATCTAGGTCAAAATCTTTTACGTATTTAGGGTAGTTAAATGGTCGATGATAAGGCCTGTTTAGTGGTAATGGTGGTTTGCTTAGATTCACCATTGGTAATCCAAAATATCCTAAAGGTCCTAAAGGTCTTAGTGGTCATGATCCTCCTCTTCTTAGATCTAATGGTTGTTTAACAAAAACCATGTCCACCTCTTTGAGCATCTTTGTATGCATGTTCACAAGGTATTTTCCCTTTAAAGTCTGTGGTCTAGACCTCATACTAGGAATGGTATGGGTTAGTGTTGTTGTAAATGGAGCTTTAGTAACTGTAACCATAGAGTGAGGCATTGCCACAAAATATAATGCTACAAATCTTATTAGTTCCATTATGAAATTAAAAGTTTTTGCATAGGTAATTCCAACATTGTTGTGATGTAACATATTTGGTGTAGGAGCTATAGAAATTGGTACAACATTTACCACAGTCTGAACTTTCATTTCCACTTTGTTGTTTTTCCATGTTTGTTATTTGAGTCTATTTGGAATTCTAACCCTTTCATGGTAAAGATCCTTTGGTTCAAATTCCATGGTCCTATGTTTTTGCAAGTTTTGGATTCAAATTCTAGAAATCTAGCAAATCCTTTACTTCACATTATTTTCAATAAATGGACATTCATTGATCTTATGTCCAATTTGATGGCAGTATGTGCAACGTGGAAGGTTAGGTTTTGGAACTCAATTCACACTATGAATCCCTCTGTTCCAATCCTTGAAAAGTCTTTTAACAATGCTTCCACTTTGTTGATTAAGTTTGGGTTCACTATATTTTATTTTAACAACCATAGGTACACCTTTTGCTATTGTTGATCTTGTTCTTGGTAAGATTATAATTGCTTGTTTAGCTATAAGTATTGGCTCAACCCCTTTGGACATTTTGATGTTTTAAATTGCAACTTTTTGCTCAACCAAATAATGAATTTGAGGTTCTAAATTTGAACTTTTTATTTAAGTTTTTCATCTTCATATTTTTGTCAATAGTAAGGAGGTGAAGTAGATTTGTACCTTGGTACTACTTCCTCCCTTTCTCACCTATTGAGACTCTATTCTTCCTCATGAATTAAAACATCAAAGTCATGGTGTTGCATCAAACCTATTGATTCCAACATAACTCTTTGTTGAGGTCCAGATTCTCAATTTCTTCATCTAAATTCATCCTATGAATTTGCATTTTTAATATGATGTTCTTTTCTCTTGAAATTTTGTTATAGATTTTTGGTGCATCTCTATGCTTCACTAGTTTACACTTCATGAGAAATTACCAGTGATGTCCAAGGCATTATGTGGCTTGCAAATCTTTCTTCTATCCACGGATATTTCTGTTATGATTAAGAAACTTTTTTAGGTGTTATAAACTATTGATTTATCTAATCTACACTCAAATTCCTATCTATGACATCTCCATTTTCCACTTGTTCATATATTATAACCTGAATCTAATTGTCTCCTCAAACTTCTAGTTACAATTCTATTTTCCATCTCTCCACAATTTATCTCAAATTTGAACAATCCTATGCATTAGAAAAAAATCTTCACATTTAGCTACTTTGCTTAGATTTTCTTCATGAACAAAATTTATGATCAAGATTTGGAAAAAATGCAAGAATTGAAAATTGAACTTCACTATCAATTTTTTGAAACAAAGATTCTAGCAACAAGACATAAACAACACTTTGAATTCCATTTTGAATTTAGGCCCTAAGATGGTCACCAAATGGTAAATACTAAATTCCTATTCTATACTTTGGTTTAGTTTTGGACTAAAAAATATCATGAAACTAATACTAATAAAATCAGCTCATTGAGATCTACTCATATCTAAGCTCAAAACATTAATGCTACAACAAAAGGTGTCCATGTATGCCAAGTGATTTCATTGGATTTTGAGTGAATTCATTGGTTTAGTGAACTACACCCACATTTTGTAGTAGTGTAATCTTGTCATGAAAGTATGAAAAAAACATCAAAACAACAAATCTGGCTAGGAATTGAAGCTTTTCTAGAAAACAATCTACTCTTGTTTCATACTCCATCAAAACTCAATGTTCTACAATGAATTATCCTCGATGTTCTCTTGTGTTCTCCCAAAAATGATCATTTAAAAATAGTCTTATGATCAATTCAAATTCAAATAGTGATGAAAACTATGTAAACTAGCTAGTAAATCCTAGAAAAGTAACTAGGTAAATAAATATTAACTAACCAACTATTTACAATGAGTAATTACTCCCTTAACAAAGGAAGTTCTAAAACTTGGAAATGTCCAAGGTTGTTGTAGCCTTTGCTTTCCATAAGTGAAATGTCTTCAACTATTGATGGTCAAGAGTGAACATCGGTTGTAGTTGTTTTGATCTCTTCAACATATTTAGTTCTTGTACAAAATAATGCATTGTAACGTTAGCTTGGTGGCTTGCAAAGTTTGCATTAAGTTCTTCCAGATTGACACCATCATTGTGTTCCCCATTAAAGTCATCATTTGATTAACAAACATTGTGCAACACAAAAGCCATCAAAAGTCTAGTCCTACCTTGCATAACATTGTTGTTGAATGGGTAGAAGCCTATGTGGGCAAGCCCTTTCTTGATGTTGTTTGGTGTCAATGTTTTCTTAACTCCCAAAGATATTCATTTAACAAGGTCTTTTTTTTTGGGTGTTTGATGAGGGCTTGCCAATTTGTCCAAACATCACGAAAATCTATGTATGTTGTTTTGAATGGTTTAGAACAACAAACATCTAAGGGTTGTCCAAGGCATGATTTGTGTGTGCAAGTATGGTGAGGGGATCCAATCCTATAGCTTGCATTTGTGCAAAAACATATAATGACACATGGTTATTGTGACCATCCAAAATGAACAATTAGCAATGTGTAGGGACATTTTTAGCCCCAAATTATGAATAGCCTTGGCAAAGTGTGAAATCTAGGCAATAAATAAATACTTTATTTTTCAACCCCATTTTTGCACCATTCTCACAAAAAAAAAATTAGTTTCTCATTACCAATCTTCCTATAAAGATATAAAAATTAGGGATGTGTTGTCCTTGAACATTTACACATGTCAAAATTGACATCCACTCTTTGACCTTGGGAATGACACCATACACATAATGAGACTTTTGTTTAACTACCACCCTTGCCCCCCTTCCATGCCTAGCTTGTGCAATCATTTCATCATAATTCCAAATTTGATTAAGGTTGCATTTGTGTGTAAAATATAAGGTGATTTGAGGTTTTGGTAAAATAATGCACAATTCTCATAATTTAGTGCTTGGGCATGATTAACCTCAAATCCTTGGGTTGTCATAATGACAATTTTAGGTGTTTATTTTTTAACCAATGCTGCCACAAGACTCCTAGACTATTGTGGTGGAAAGGGGCAAAGGTAGTTCTTGAGTAATTTCAACAACCTTCATTTTTAACTACAACTTTGTGATAGGGTGACATATTGCCTCGTGTCTTGCAATTCCTATACCCAATCCATGATCTCCTTCTCCTTAGCTTGTGCCATAATTATGATTAGCCTTTTTCCCCCCTTTGTGGCAAGTCCAAAAATGTGACCTTTAAGTGAAGTTGTTGGGATATGGAACATCTTAATAGCCCCATTGATTGACATTCCTGTCTCAATTGTCTCAAATGCTTGATGTAATGCTTTGTTATTCCATTAACCACAATTCCTCATTTTTGCATTTTTGAACTTCATGTCATTTGAACATTGAGAAGTTGTTTGACAATGATTAGGATGGACACGTTGATTTGTAATGTCTTTCAAAGGATCCTAAATAGATCGTTGTATATGTTCTTTAAGTACATCCCATGCAAATGGCTCTTCCTTTTCTTGTGCAAAATTGTGCCCATGTGGTTGATGTTCTAGGCCATTAGAGCTATGATAAGTTTCAAGACTTTCTAAGACACCACATGTTGGATGTTCCATGTTGATTCACTCATATCTAGGTATTGACACTCTTAGATTGCCACTACTTGTATTGTATGCCTCCTATAAAGGAATTAAAGAATCAACAAAACATGAAACTCCAAGAATGACAATATAACTTTCAAGAATACAAATCTAAGAGGGGTTGTGAATGTACAATTTACTATAGCACTAGACCTTGCTATTTACAAAAAGTGAAATCAAAACATGTGCACCTAACTTCTACTATAATTTGTTGCTTGAATCATGATGCAAAACTTTATGGAAATCCTTAACATTTTAGATATGTCAAATGACTTTGCAGATTTATTATTATGTGATTCATTGCACAAAACTTCCTAGAATGGTTTCCAAGTATGCAAAAAAAAAGTTCAGTAATAAGTGCTGTCAATATTTCAAATAAAAGTGACACAATGTTCATGAGGACCAAGTTCTATTAAATCTATGAAAATTACCCCTAATTATGATATCCATTTTACCAACTATCAACACATCAACTCTTGTTTTGCCAATTAATGTTCCATTCAAAGATGGGCTTCATCTCACCTATTCATGGCATCCATCAATGTATCAACTGATGAGATGAATCACCCAAAATGAGACATCAACCATGTAGACGAAAGCCACACACCCATTGAAACTCAGATTTACACTCAGGGTGTTATAAAAAATCAGTTGTAAGTGGCCTGACTGGAATAGGCCAGGCTACCTTCGTAGTAGCAAAAGGGACCGACAGCCAGCCAGTTGGAACTTGGAAGTGGAGCTTGCTCGTGTGTGGGGGCAGAATGTCTGAGGACTGAATCCTAATTGATTGAGTGTAAAGTTCTCTCACACAGACCCACCATTGTACTAGCCTACTTGCTTCTGAAAGCAAACAATAGATATAAGAAATGGACTCAACTGTTGTTGAGTCTTGCCTCAGTCGACATGGCTGGAAAAGGCCCAAAGCTTGTATAGGAGGCAAACATAATATGAAACCAAGCATATTCGTGTGCAGGTTTTGAGGAGTGTTGGCCAGGTATCGACCTTTGATCATACCAGCTGGTACTGTTATGGAATCCTTGCTACCACCAACCTCGTAATGGTGTTGGATTTAAAAAAGCTTTCATACCAACCTGGTCCTGGTATTAGGGTCCAAGGCTGAATTGTGTGCCTGAAATGTGGAAGGAATATACCAGTGAACATTGGGCGGTTCTCACTTTGTGAAAACCACCAGTTCCAGTTAAAGGAACAAATTTTAAGAACTGACCCGGTTTTAAAAAAATTTATAAAAAAAATTTAGAGAACTTGACTGGGTTTCAGTTTTTTCTTAATATATTAATTTATTTGTTTCTCACAGAAACAATTTTTAGAAATGTGAGAACCCTCAGTTTTTAGATAGTGGTTCTCTATGGTCAGATATCAAAATACTTTTTTTTTTACAATATTATTTTTCAATTGAAACAAAAATGATAATAAATTTGATTATAAAATTCAAGGATGAAACTCAATTGATGGACATAAAATTGATACAAAACACAACTATCCACACATGTCACAAGTTCACATGTCCACAATTTCATCCTTCTCAAAGGATCCTTTGAACTTTTCTAATTCTTCCTTTAATTTCATATCTATTTCTATTAACTCCACTAAATTAGAGAGTCTTCTACAATCAACTCTATCATCATTACGTCAATTTTTACTTACAAAAATCAAAATTTTTAGGTTATCATTGTAAATGACATCTCTTAAGATTAGTAAGAATTCTAGCCAATGACAAAATACGTTTAGTATCTACTTGTGACTTTGGAATGCCAAGAATCTATCTAACAAGGAACCCAACTAAAGGAAAAAATGATTCATGTTTTTCCCACCACTCAAGTGGACATTTAATTTCCTTACTATCCACATGATAATGCTTCAAAAATAAAAGCTACATGTTGACAAGTTTCGACATTGGTTCATTATAGGTGATACTCATCTCAAATATGTCCAAGTTGATATCAGCATCAATGTTTTGTTTTGCAATCTTAGATTTTACAACAAGATGTAGATGTTGATGACATTTCAAAAGCATTGGAAGTAAGGACTTCATGTCATACTTTTGAACAATAGAAATTCCTTGCTCTTGACCAATTAAAGATGAAATTAACCTAAGATTTTTGAACCTTGGATCTAACACTAAAGATAAGATATTATGTGCTTTTCTTTTTTCATATTTTCTTTAAAAAGATAAATGAATCCAAACAACATACACTTCCTTTCATATATTGGAAGCTAGCAAGGTTAATTCATTAACCATCCCAAATCTTCATCCATTATGTTATCAAAATTAAGGGGATTTTGTAATTCTTCTATTATTTTTGTGTTCATAGTTATTGTAGAATGTAAAACATCAATCGAGAGCCAATGTCCATGGGATTGATTCAACACACATGTACTAACTACAAGGGAAAGAACATCAACAACTATTTGTGCAACATGCCAAGTAGGAGGAGGTGGGACAAAAACATTTATCCTTGCAACAATTTGCTTGTTGTAAGAATGGACAATTGCCTCATAATATTGCAAGGCTTCTTGAAACAATATAACTTTGCTTGCAAAGCTACATATCAATATTCATCATGTTAACAATTCAGTAAGAAAAAAAATACAAAAATTCAATAAAACAAAAAACTCAAAAGATAATTTTTTAAAAACAACTCCTTGTTTTTATTGGAATGTTCAATTTTCTTGGATGAAGATTAGAAGCAATTTACAAGTTTTGTTCCATTCATGTATACCCTTTCTAGATTTCTTCGGTCAAGTTATGCATTTTTGCAAATCTAATTGGGCAAAAGTAATGGACATTTCCTTCAAATTTTTGCACACTTTATTTTCTGTTGTGGCATATTAATAAGCATTCAAGAAAGCCTAGCCAAAGCAAGAATGTTGAAAATTTTCCTCCAAGCCTAAAGTTTCACAACAAACAACAAACTTAAGGGCATTAGTCATGGCATTCAAATTAGAACGTTCATATTTAACATAGGCAATTATTTTCTTCCTTTTACAATATTGATCCAATAGCTTAGTCAAACTTTTTACTAATGCTTGTTATGTAGTCTTTGATGCTTTAAATGGTCCAATAGTAATTTATTTTGGTTTTAATACCTTTTGAAAAAATTAATAACAAGAGCAAAAACATCATGAGCTTCATAAGACATCCATAGATCAAAACTTGTTGTTAGAGAGATATAATCCCCCAACAATGGTAAAACATATTTCTACTTGCATTTTTTCACCAATTTAGCCAATTTTATTGAGAAAACTATTTTCTAGATGGAAACAACAATCTTGGACATAAATGCATTGCGAATCTTTTCACCCACACACTCTCAACAAATTGCATTGGAAGATAGTTTTTAATAATTAACAATGCTAAATCCTCAAAAAATTCTTTTGGTTGAGGTTCATCTTTCTTGAGAGGAATTATGGACCAAAAAAATTTGAAATTGAAGTTGTAAAAATATTAAATTTCTTTTTAGTTGGTTGTTTTTTGATTATGGCTCAACCAAAATTGTTTAGTTTGTTTTCAAACTTCTTTGCAAACATAGCATGATCAACATCCACATGTCCATTTACAATTTCCATCAATTGAGTTTCATCCTTGAATTTTATAGTCAAATTTATAATCATTTTTGTTTTAATTGGAAAATAATATAGTATATATATATATATCCAACCATAGAGAACCACCATTTGAAAACCGATGATTCTCACATTTCTGCAAACCATTTCTATAGAACTGAACAAATTTATATGTGAAGGAAAAACTGAAACCCTGTCCAGGTCTCTGAAATGAATTTGTTTTAAAGAGCCCGGTCGATTTTTAAATTGTGTTCCCTTAACCAGAATCAATAGTTGTCACAAAAAGTGAGAACCGCCCAACTCTGGTGTAATGCCTGAAATTGAGATTGATATAGCCCTGGAATTAAACTAGTATGTCCTCAAAGTCCTTGCTAGGCAGGTATTGGTACAAGGTCATATGAGTTTGGTCAGTTCTTTGAAACATACCAAGACCAATA
>Ga0209208_10012894_pt1 | contig 10513 bp, 9 predicted proteins | sample S1TSphfallax_3_FD_187694 | JGI IMG/M metagenome (GOLD analysis project Ga0209208, IMG submission 187694) | Host-associated microbial communities from peat moss isolated from Minnesota, USA - S1T2_Fd - Sphagnum fallax MG (SPAdes) (version 2) | ecosystem: Host-associated > Plants > Peat moss >... | reverse complement strand
CACAATCGGTTTAACCATAAAATATTTATTCATTGGTTAGTTTAACCATTTAACTTTATTCAAGGTTAGTTTAGCCACAATCGGTTTAACCATAAAATATTTATTCATTGGTTAGTTTAACCATTTAATTTTATTCAAGGTTAGTTTAGCCACAATCGATTTAACCATAAATTATTTATTCTTTAGTTAGTTTAAGCATATTTATTCATTGGTTAGCTTGGCCTTATTCATTTTATTAATGGTTAGTTTCACCATATTTATTTATATATGGTAAATTGAACCATAATTAGTTTAGTCATGGTTTTTTTCCATAATTATTTTTAAATTTTGGTTGGTTTAGCCATTATTATTTTAATAATCATTAATTTTTCCTTAAATACTTTAGTTGTGGTTGGTTTAAACATTATTTTACCAATCATTAGTCTCGCCAAAATTTATTTTTCCTAGGTGAAATTAGCCACCTATTTAATTGATGTAATGCAAGTATGTGGCTAAATAACATAAATACAATTAACTTATATGTAAGTGTATTTATTTATACATACCCTACCTATACTCCACCTATTTACTTATATATTTCAGCCTATAGGTAACCTAGTTATATGGGCTAGGGTAGGCCATTTATATACCTATGATAAATTACTAGTTGATTAATTAGTTATTTACTTAAAATACACGAATGAATGTGTACTTAAATAATTAATTATTAATTATTACAAATACATTCTTGATACTATATAATGAATTAGGTCAAATTTGTAAGGAGTAGTTGTAATTTGGTTGTAATTATTAATTATAACTAAATAACTAGACATTAACATTACTAATTTTTATTTTAACTTAATTAACAGACATATTTACCTACCTCTTTATTTATTTATTTACTTAATTTATGTATCTTATATAGTTATTTAGTAATAATGTTGTATGAACTAAAAGGCTCTAGTGTTGTGTGGACATGAAAATGTTTCTCCTTCCCAAAAGTTTGTCCCATATTGTTTGTCATCCTTTCCAAATGATGAACAATATAAATAGATGCACCATAAGCATCCAAGACATAATAAATATTTAAAAAAGGAAGGCCACTTGGGTGAACTAATTGAAAAGGCTCAACCATAAAGGCCAAATTCAAAATGAAATAGGATTTTCTTACCTAGGTCATCTAGGTGTAGGCTTAATTTAGATGGTGTACATTTAAGCCTAGTAAAGGTCATAGTTTATGTTGCCCTAGCTTACTTTAAACTTCTATACCTAGTTGCTAGTTATAGGTTCCTAGACCTAGACCTAGGAGTTTAGGTTGTACCTTCCTAGACACAGGGACTTTAGGAGCAAGTATCTAATTTTAGGTCTAACCTAGTTTATTTAGGTTTTATGCCATGTGGCATAGCCTAGGTGGCCAATGTTTAGATGCCATGTGGCTTAACTTGGGTGGTCATTGTTTAAATGCCACATGGCATTCGCCTAGTCAAGATGGTGTTTGATTAGTCAAAAAATCATTTGGTTGTTATATTGACTAGTCAAAAGTACTAATCGAAATGACTAATAAAAAATACCAGTCAAAATGACTAATAAAAAATGCCAACTTAGGCTTGGTAAAAAAATACATGTCTCAATCACAATGGACATATTCAAAACGACTTGTCCAAAATGACTAAGAGGTTTTTTTACGCCTATCCAAAATGGGTATTTTTTGACAAAAAATTATAGTACAACAAAATAGGAATTTTAATAGTGTTACAAATATTTTAAAAATCATAAAGGAAAATTGTAAACCGCGTAGACCTTTCCTGATGGCATGGATTTTGGAATTAAAGGTCAATTTTTAAACTATTCAAATGTCAAGAATTCAATATCTAGTATAAATGTTCAAAATGTAAGAAAGTGAATATAAAACAAACACAAAACTTGCATAACTAATTTGTTGGAACTTAGAAGGTAAGTTGTATTTGTTTGTAAAATTTCAATTGGTCTCCATAGTTGAAGGCTCTAGAACTTTAATGTGGCATCTTCTTTCTTGATTGAACCAAACATGTCAATCACAAGTTTGGACAATCCAAATGAATAACACTAATATGCATTAAACATTTCATCACAACCAACCACCTTACATTTCCCTGATGAAAAATTGTGCACTAACAAACATTAGGAGTGATATTCATGACTGCAAGATCTTGTACAAATGTCCTTGAAAATAAACAATTCATCACATATTGGACAAGTTTGAACATTAATTATCATGGGGTTATTGGATGGAGATGAAACCTTAAACATTGGAAGTGGTTCAATAAGGGCCCACCCTTGATTTCATAAAAGCAAGTTGTTTAATTACTAGCAAGTTTGCAACCTCTTAAGCAAGTTTTAAGCCCTTCACAAAACAACTCACAGTTTTTTCATATTTAGTAATATTGTAATCACACAATAAATAATCAACTTCAACTACTAGCAACTTTCTTCTAGTCTATGCAAAATTCTTTTCTTCATATTTAAGTTGTGATTGCAAATCTTCAATCCTCTCTCTTCTAACACTTGAAGGAACTAAACAATCATTTAGCTTCACATGTGTGATTAGAAAATAATTCTTGATTATTCACAATCGAAGATAACAAAATCTTGAGCTTTGCCTTCATTCTTTCCAATTCAAGTCTTGCATTAGTGTGTATGGCCAACTTGTTGTCTACCATCATTTGAACTATTTTTTGTTCAAGTTACTTCTTTACCCTTTTCCTTTTGAATATCTTCTATATGTCCTTTTAGAACTTGGATGCATGTTCATTTAAACCAACAATTCAGACACCTTGGTGAATGCTTGTAGACTACATGCATACATTCTCCCTAAAGGTTTAGATGAATGGCGCTTTGGGTAATGGTGTGATGTGTTCCTACCTACAAGACCCAGTACAATTTTTGGTATAGTCATAGAATGCATTCCTCTTAGTTTTGACTTCAAGCCTAGAGGTGGGCGTTGACCCTTTGAACATGAAGAATACGTCATTATGCAAGTTTTTCTTCCCACCACATTTGAACTAGAAACTAGATTTTAATTTGATGATTTTGTTGCTATGTGCAACGAAGCACCTTACAGCAAAGGTGGTTGTAAAATAAATTATTTGTCCCTCATTAATTGTAATGAAATTTATTTATCATGGGTAGAAAATGCATATGTTGCCCAATATATTCCTCTCGACTATTATTTTTAACTGAAAGTGGGCATGCAAACTCAAAGGTGATTGTGTTGAATTCAAAAAAAAATCTTTTCATACACATGTGTGTATAAGTTTACAATCACAACTTGGATTTCTTTGTCATGTGGAGTTTAAACTTCCACCCATTCTTATTGAATTTAAGGCCAATAAGTTTGCAATTTTTTGTTTTAGAAACATCAATTCTTTTAAGAGTCGTGACGTTTCAACCAAGACTTCTTAAACCAGCTTGCAAGTTGTTGTTGCACAAAGTATTACAAGTCGACCTTGCTAATTTCCTAACAAGATCAACAACAAACTTGAATGCATTGTAGAAGTGATAAATAAACCAATCTACATGAAACCTAAACCAAATTTTCTTGAACTTCACTTGCAAATAAGGTTACATCCAACATATATATTCAAACAAAAAAACATGGTCTTAGGTTTTGAACACATTACCACCTTTTGTGAATCTTCGCATATCATTGATGCTAACTTGTTTTCTTAACAATATCAACAACAAAAAGTCCATTATATGCAACAAAATTTAGATCATTTAAAGAAATTACTTTGCATCAAACTTAACAAGTAAAAAAATTATAGAATACAAATGTTTGCATCTAATACACTTAAAACAATAAAAGTAGAAATCATTCTTAAACTTTATAACATGTATCAAATTTTCACAAATTGTTGTTGCCATCACCACTTTAATTTACAAGATCAAAAAAATTGTAAAAACAAAACAAAAATTCAAGAAATTCAAGAATACTCAACATGCCCATGGCACCAACAACTAGAAACTAATTTTGAACCTTGTGTTTTATGTTCAATCAAATGAGAGGCAGTGCAAAGATGAGAGCAAAAAACTTGAAAATGCAAATGGAGGCATTTTTTATGAATGAAAATTGAATGTTCTAGTTGCACAATAAACACAAGAGTTGTATTTGAATGTTGCACCAATTAGAAATTTAAAAAATATATATACAATATATCAATTTTGTGTGAAAGAAAATTTTAACCATTCCTAATTTTTTTTTGGTTCCTCGTGGTACCCTTAATTTTACTTGTACCTTCAACCGATTTAATACCAACCATTCATGCCTTGAATAGTCCACCATTCTTTTGTTGGTTTTTTTGGGGGGTCATTTGTGCACTTTTTTACCCAATAACTTAATTCACCACAATTGGAGCAAGCATTGGGGGTTTTTTCCCCCCCTCAATTTCCACCTTCTTTGCCTTTTTTTGCTTTAAAATCAAGTGTGAATGATTTGCTAAATCATCCAATGGTGATCTTATTAATATTCATCATCATGTTATATTTTGTATATATTGATAGAAGTCATGCACATTTTGTGGTCTTTCTTGAATGTCCATAAGTTGGGGTTGTTATCACAAGCAAATTTCTTTGCATGGAGCCAATAAGTTTTTTTCATGTGTATACTTAGAAAGGTTACATAGGAATTGATCATAAAAAAGACAACATCATGTTGGTTTACTAGATAATCAAGCTTGTTGGACTATTTTGACAATAGACCCTAAACCCTAAACCCTAAATTCTAGCTACTAGATTTGTAGATTATCTCCACAACCCTTCAAGTGAATATCTTGTATTTGAGTTTTTTTTTAAATGTTTGTATGAACCTTTTCTTGATCAAGTATTTTCAAAAGGTTATGGGTCAACACCAAGACATTGCCCTTTAGAGTGTTACATATTTATATCACAATAGAAAACAAATAATGATATTCTTCTTTTTTTCTCATTTTCAAAAAAAGGAATTTAAAATAAATAAATTTGTGCATCTTAATTTATTGTTATTATTTCTTTCTTTGATTCTTGTTATTAATATTACAAAATGTCAAAAGTTTCATTGAAAAGAAGACTAATCATGCATCTTGTGAAAAAATTGAGCAATGTTAAAAGATTTAATAGCAAAGGATTCGCCATGTGAAAGTATCAAATGTGAATGATCTTTGGGGAAAGGAGTTTATGGATGTTGCCTTCGGGGTGGAAGCAAAACTAACTTCGATAACAAGAGGTAATGTTGTAGTAGCTAACAATAAAAAAACTACACCAATTACAAGTTAGGAGAAGCACAACAATCATGCCCTTAATATTTTTTTGCCAAGGTTAATGGACTAAAGACAATTAAAAACTTGATGGGATGTGAAACATCTACAACATTTTGGAACAAGCTCATAGTTGTTCATGAATGAAAAGCCATAAGTAACATTCATCATTTGTAAGAAGCTTCTACAAATGCAGTATGGAGGATTGAAAAAATATTATTGAGTATCTTTGAAAGGTTGTGACATGATCACCAATAAACTTTGAGGCCTAAGCAACAACAACATTGATGATTCAATTACTATCGTTAAAGTTTTTTGCGAATTTTCAAAAATACAACCATTTTCGGTTTACCTAGGATAACATATATACTAGATGACCTAGTTTAATAATCTTGACATGTTAAATGGCACATTTACACTAACGAGAATTGGGTCAAATTACTTTATGGAGATTTGGGTCAATTTGACTTTTGTGGACTTTCAAACCTAAAACAAGGATAAAATTAGAGAAAAGATGAAGGTATGATAAACCAACAATGACAAGGTACAAAGTTCATTAACATAAACACCCACCAAAAGAATTAGTGATAAAAATGCATATTGGATAACTAATTTTGGATGTATGCAACACATGATAGATTGATGTGATTGGTTCAAACATTAAAAATTAATATACATTAGGGTGATGTGAAATTGTTGAAAGTGTAGGTGGCCATAAGTTCTAGGTTGTTGGAGTTGGTATTTTTACCATTCAAGTCAAGCTTAATGACAAGTGATATGCTAGTGAAATGACAAATGTTTTATATATTTTCAAAAGAAATTTATTTTTTGACCTCAAAGTTATCATGATGCACATTGACATAATTATAAAAAAAAGGGTGCAAACTAATGTATCATGGCCAAGTTGTCATAGAAGGGTGCACACGATTGATGACATGTGACATTTGAGCATCAAAGCAAAAACATTCAATGCCACAACATGTGTAGTAGGATCCTTTTTTGGAGAAAGTCAAGAAGATTGACAAAACAAAATTGGAGTTGTAGAATCAAATACTTGGTCCCATGAACTATCAATCCATCCAACACATGGTAGTAGGAGACATGGTAGATGGTTTAACTTTGACCAACAAGAGGAACCAATCTTCTATGAAGGGTGTGCCTTTGGTAAGCGACATCAAAACCCCTTCCCCAAAACCAAACTATGAGTTCAAGCAATTGAACTTGTTGGAGCTTTGGTGCATATTGATGTTGTTGGTTAGTTCAACATTAAGTCTTTAGGAGGCACAAGTTCTTTCAACCTTTTCAAGGACAATCATTGAATGTATTTTTTTATTTTTCATTACGAAGAAGTCTCAAGCTTTGAATGTTTCAAAATTTATGTTGTTCAACTAAATGAAACATTAACAAAATAATAACAATTATAAGATTTGACAATGGCGGAAAGTTCATTATCAAATAGTTCTAAAGTTATCTTGCATGCATATTAATTATAAATAATAGATGACAATTTTTTACAATCCTAAGCAAAATGGAACAAATAAACATGAAAATTGAACCATAGTAGATATGGTTAACAACATTATTTTTTCAAGTAATGTGTATTCATGAATTTGGGGTGAAGTTGCACATATTGTTATTTATACATTGAATTGAACATTTACCTACATAGTACTTAACAAAAAACCGTTCAAGATTTGGATGAAAGAAAAACCTTTAATTGCACACATGAGAATTTTCGAATGTGATGTTTATGAACATTTGCCGAAAACATTGAGGATGGAATTATATGAAAGAGCTAGAAAGGAGTTTTCATGGGATGCAACATCACAAGCAATGTATATTGAGTTTGGTTTAATAATAAATGCAAAATTGAAGAAAGTCATAATGTCTTGTTTAATGAAGAAGATAGAACATGTTTTGAACAACGAACAAGATGCATGGGTCCTCAATCATTCATTTGTTTAGATTGAATCCAAATTTAATGGTTTAGACATTGTGTAGTTGCACAAAGCCACAATTTTAATGGGAGACACAATGCCAAAAACCCTTTTCTTGCAAGTAGTCAATTGAATAGTGGTGAACTTAACAACAAAAAATTAGAGTTACCAAATGTTGAACTTGTTGAACCAATAATGGGAGGTCACCACAATCAAGAAATAGGGCTTATTCAACAAGGAAATGAAGCAAACTCTAGTGAAGTAGTTGAAGCATTAGAGCCTTGACCATGAAAACCACAAACCAAATATGGTGATTGGTTTTATTGAGGAATCATTAAACATGTTATACAAATCATGAAAGGAGCTTGCTTAGAAGAACTATCCACTTATTAAGAAGCCATAATTTGTAAGGAAACTAGACAATGGCAATGGACAATGAATGAGACGTATAATTCATTGATACAAAATGAAACATGGGTACTTTAAAAAATAAATTGCAAGATGAAAAAAAATTAGATGTAAATGGGTTTATGAACTTAAATTTGATGTTGTTGGAGAAATAGATTGCTTTAAAATTAGACTTTGCGCGAAAGAATATACATAACAAGTATGAATGCATTATTTAAAAACATTTATCTCATATATAAGTTTGATTGCATTCATATTTTTCTTTCTATATAGTGACAATAGAATACCTTGATATTGTACATGCTTTGATGTAATTCATAGCTTTTTTGTATAATGAGATTAGTAAAAAAATTTCGATGGTCAACCCAATGGTTTGGTGGAATATAAGACTAATCTTATAATTGTACACAAGTTTTTTAAAAAACTGTATGGTTGCACCAAACATCAAGAGCTTGGAATTATTGGTTTAAGAAGTTTTTAATTACATACAAGTTGTCATCAAATGATGTTAATCCATTCACTTACTTTTGTGAGGAACCTCATTTATTGCTTGGCATTTTTGTTCACAATGGATTTATTTTGCAATCCTGAGACTAGGTAAGTTGATGATATATTGGTTTACATGGGCAAAGCTAAACTTTCTTGATCACAAAAGGAATGCTTGAAGTCTATGTGGGTCTCCACATTACTATAGATTATACAAACAATTGCACACAACTTGACCAAACAAGGTACATTTTGAAAACCATATGGAAATTGCGTTATGTAGATGTCCATGTAATCATAATTCTAGAAAAATTGAATGCTTGCCTAGAGGATGCCAATCATCAAGATGAAAACTTGGTTTTGAATTTTCCATATAATGAAATTGTCGAATGTTTCTTTTTTGCCTCTTTTGACATCATGCCCAACCTTTCATATGTGATGGGTATTGAAGCAAAATACAACAACTGACCCAAGCAAACTCCTTGCAACATTGTTTCAAGAATCATGAAATACTTGAGTGGTCACAAAATTTTGCCACGATGTTCAATGTTGATAATCACCTTCACACCTTGTCAACATATTGTGATTTGGACTATTATAAGGCAACATTGATGATTGCAAGTCACACACTTGAGTTTTTCTTTTTGTGAAAGGTGGTCTTGTCACATGGGTGAGTAGAAAACAACCATGCATGGCCAACAACACAATTGAATTTGCATACATTGTAGATTCCACTACTACAAGGGAATTTGTTGGGTTGAAGTGATTACTAAAAAACATCGGGTTCTTTAAAGCCAAACTACAAGCCTTTAATGACAAGTATTAGTTTTATATTTGACTTGTGCACAACCTTGAATTCCATAGGCACACAAAGCATATCAATGTTGCATTTCACATCGTATGTGAACACCAAGAAGAAGGCAACATTGATGTAACTTACATAAACACCACTAATTATATTAACAATGTCTTTGAAATGGCCTTCCCAATAGAAATGTTTCAATGCATGCATGGACTACTTGGCCTCACAAATGTTTAGTTTATCTAGAAGTTGGCACCAACATTGAATTCGAGTGTTCTAGATGAGACATTTAATGTGACATAGGATATGTGTAATTTGGATGAAGTCATTATGAACAATATTATTAGTATGCACCACCAACTTCATGCAATAATACTTAAAATTTGTACATATTGATCAAAAGTCATGCACATTTTGCAGTCTTTCTCACATGTCCATACATTGGAGCTTGCTATCACATTGTTTCTTTGCATGGAGCCAAGAAGTTTTCTACGTGTATACACTTAATCCTAGATAGGCATAAAAAATAACAACATCATGTTGGTTTGCTAGTTGAGTCAACCTTGTTGGATTATTTTGAAAATGTAATACTAGTTGCAAGATTTTTAGATTGTTTCCGCAACCTTGATTGAGTCTTTTGTATTTGATTATGTTTAAAATTTATGTATGGACCCTTTCTTGATAAAATGTTTCCAAAAGGATGTTGTCCCAAGTTGATTTGAAATGTTTCAAATTGTCTTTCATAAGCTATACATGCATGATGTTGGTGATCATGGCTAAATCATCAAAACTATTGTTATTCATGCCTTGAGTTATTTGATGATGATCTCCAACCATCCAAGAAAATCCTCTATGTTTTCTCCCTCCTCCATCTTGCATTTGAAAAAAGCTTTCTTGGAGTTTGTGAATGCTTTTCATCATTTTAATCTTTTCCTATCATGTATCAACATGAGTTTTTTTTAGAAAGTTGCAAAAGTCTCACAACTCATTAGGTTCTTCAATAATCGCCTATCAACAACTTGTCACAATATTCCAAATGTGTAATGATTTTTCTTGTCATTGGTTACCTTTTTTGTTCATGCATTACAAACTTCCAACATCACAAAATTTCAATAAAATCAATGCAAAAATTGCAAAAAATATGTCCATGTAAAATTTGTGGGCTGAAAAAATGGCACGAAAATAAAATAAAAATATTACTTTTATATAAATGATGCATCTTTTGTATGAAATATGTACGATTTATATTTTAATGAAATCCGTGTAATTGTTGTGATGTAGTTTTGCATAAAACTATGCATTTTTTGTGTATTTAACATGAACATTCACGTGTGTCATTCAAAAACAATGTTTCATTTGTTTGAATATTTAAGATATTGAATATGTACAAATATTGTTCATATTACCATAACACAAAATTCATACAATTTTTGTATGAGCCTATCAAAAATGAATTTTGCACATAACATGTATGAACCTATGAAGCTTGGTAAGTTTGTGATGTGTGGTTGGCATGACATTAGCTCTTGTTTGCTCTCATTCTATTGTTCCATCTTCTATTCCCCCATAGCTCCTTTCCACAAAATATTTCCTTCATTTGGTATTTCCACATGGCAAACTTAACCTTC
>Ga0209208_10012893_pt1 | contig 10513 bp, 14 predicted proteins | sample S1TSphfallax_3_FD_187694 | JGI IMG/M metagenome (GOLD analysis project Ga0209208, IMG submission 187694) | Host-associated microbial communities from peat moss isolated from Minnesota, USA - S1T2_Fd - Sphagnum fallax MG (SPAdes) (version 2) | ecosystem: Host-associated > Plants > Peat moss >... | reverse complement strand
AACATTGAATAATTTTTGTTGTTTCACCAAGGCCTTTATTTTGTAAATTAAGCAGAAAAAAAATTCACATGACAATGTGACCATTCACCCAAGTGAAATAATAAATTATATTCAAATTTTGCAAGATGATTACCTATCACAAAAATCTTTAACTTGAAATTGTCATTAATGTTTAAAATAAACATTGTATGTCAAAGAAGGTCATAACAAAAAAATGATTTTTTTCTTGTTCCATCTTACAATGACACTTACCTTTGCCATTCAAATATAATGACATTTGTTGCATTAAGCCCCTTCCTTTGCCTTTAATGAAAAAATTGCAACAAAATAATTTGAAGTTGTGCCTTTTTAAAAAATTGATTATTTATGAACCTTCTACCCCATACATTAGAAGGTAAATGCATGGTTTATTGATTCCAATAAATATTTTATTTATGTTGAAACATGGGTGTGCTTGAAATGATGTGTTTTCTTTATCAAACTCATGCCCCCCAATTGTTTGGGCATATGTGGCCTTTTGCTACCCATATGCAAGAGAGAACATCACACAATGTGATGGGACCTTTCTTAACATTCAAATGTTTCATACCACAATTCAATAATGGAAATTATGCAATTTTTTTTTCTCATGAATTCATATTTTTTGCACGTGGATGTTATGTGTTTAAAATGTGTATGATTTAATGTATAAATATGATGAAATATTTTCATAAACATTCACATTATTGAGTGTGTTAATTTAGTTGTTGAGTTGAGTCTCAATTAATTAGAGATAAATTAAATTAACATAATTATTTGGGTTTTATTTAGAAGTAATTCATGTGTGAATAAAGTTTGAGATATTTTTGTTGATTGGATAAAATCCCAGGTTATGTAATTTCAAATCACCAAAATTTCAAAACACACATGTTTTGTTGTTGCAATTTTGTTATGTTGTGCAAAAAAATAAATTGCACAATTTTTTTTGTTAAGTTTTGTTTTGTGTTTTTTAGGCTTTGATTCTTATTTGTTTTGGGTGAGTTATAGTTTTTGACTTTGGATATGTTGTATCATTCAAGCTATTTCTATGTTGTGTTATATGTGTCATTATAACAATGGTTATAAATGCCAACATAGAAACACACAACATGAAATCCACATATTTTCATGAATATACACATAAAAATATTGTATCTTATTTATATGTGCATTATACATGTTTTAAATGCACAACATTTGTGTTCAAAAACAAAAACCCATGAAATTTTAATTTTCACATAATTTATACTTTTTGATTATGGGATGGGAAGTTTGTGATGATTAAATATTAATCATAATAATCTCATGGTGAGATTTGGTGTTTGGTCAAATTTTCTTGGGATTTTATGGATAATAAAAAAGTGGAGGTGATAAAAATAATAAGATATAAAATAAAAGTTGAATTGGGTGTGATTTTAAAAAAAATGTTTGCCCCCCAAAAAAAGAAAATAAATGATTTTTTCTAAACTTTTCTTGGATGGCCAATTTTAAACATTCATTACTCACTTATTTCAACTCAATTTTGGATAGATTTTTTTCCATGTGATTCCTATGCATGCCTTATATCCATCACCGATTTTTTATAGTAATTAAAACACATAATCTTGATGAAAGTCTCCAAAAACTTACAATTTTGAAATTGCCCAAGTTTAAAAATCTAAACTTTCAATTGTAACAATTTTCCATTTCTCAAATTTTCAAAAAAAGTTTGCTGAAGTATTCAACTTGAAATCCTCTACAACTCAATTAATTAGATCTTCAAAATTGTAACATGTTGCATGATTTTTAGTCCCATTTGTGGGGGGTTAGTCCATGTTTTGGATTTGGATTGTTTTTTAGATTTTAATCAAAATTTTAAATTCAAACATTTTGCATGACTTTTAATCCCATTTGTGGGGGCTAGTCCATTTTTTAGATTGGGATTATTTTTGTCAAATCTCAATTAAAAGTTAAAGGTATACAAAACTCAATATTTTTTTCATTCAATTTTTTAAAAAATTCAAAATTAATTTTTTTCAATTCACAAAGATTCATTTAAGTTGGTTTTGATATAACAACTTTAGGTTCCATAGGTTGTCCATTTGGGATGATAATTCCAAATTGGAATTTGTTTAATCAATTCCTAAGAAAATTCAAATAAAATTCAATTAAATTTAATGAAATTTCAATTCAACAAAATTAAAATTCCATTCAATTTATTTGAATTGAATTCAATCTATTAGAATTAAATTTAGAGATTTGAATTCAATCTATTTGGATTAAATTTAGGGATTTGAATTCAATTCCATTCAAGTTGCATGCAATGTCGTTCAATATTTTCATTCAAATTGAACTTAAAAATCTCACAAAATTCAATTGATTTTTCCCATCAATTGGTTGCTAGTGATAGTGCACAATTTTGTTGAAAATTGATCCACAAAAATAAAAGAGTTTTATTGGAGTGTAAATAAAGAGTTTTTATAGGTACACACTCCAATAGATGAATGTTTTGACACGAGTTGCCTCGCCTTATGGACGAAACTCATTCATCCAAAGTAGGGGAAAGGAGCTCTCCTTTGAAGACCTCGAAGCCCATTAGGGTTTGATGATCCCGCGTCCGTGTTTGTAGACTCCGATCGGTCGAGTTTCTTTGGACCTCAAAATTGGCTGTGTGATCTTTCACGCATGAATGAGAAGGCGCAGGAATTGAATTACTCAAGTTCCACGCTTTCGGAAGAGCTAAAGATCGCCAAAAACGGTGCCATTTGGAAAGGGTTTTGGAGCTTCGGAATTGTTGACTTGGTGGTGTTGGAGAGCGAGTGTCGAGGTGATTGAAGCTTTCGGAAGCTCGATCGCGAAGAAAGGTGGGGTGGGGAGGAGATGGACGATGAGCACGGAAAGGGATTGAAGGTGCTGAAGGAGTCGTCATCCTTTTGCGTGGTCTAAGCTTTGCGGGAGGGTGTTGGGAAAAAGGTGGTTGGAAGTGTGAAGGGGAAGGAGTTTGTGAATCTTTAAGGGGAGTCATGGGGGCGACGCGAAAGCTTCAAGGCGAGATTGACAGGGTGCTGAAGAAGGTACAAGAGGGCGTGGATGTGTTCGACAGCATCTGGAATAAGGTGCGCTGGTTTGTTTCTGTCTCTCGCTGGCCTTTTAAGGGTTTATATAATAGCTTGCTTGAAGAAACGGTGGCAAGATCTCCTGCATATGAGCTCAGACAATGCCATGGCCGTAAAACCCATGCTTGATATAATGGCAGACTGAACAGGAATGGGATCATGGTTCTTTGTTCAATTGAGAGATGTTTTTCAAAATCAGATCAGATGTTATATTGGTGAATTCTTGTGAATTCCTTCATTTCTTGTAAACTGCATTAGAGCTGAAGATCGAAGTAATGGAGATCTGCTGCTGTGTGCTCTGGATTGAAGACCTGTTACTGCTGCTATTTGGTGAATTTTCTTTGATGTTTTGGGATTGCAAGGTCGGTCTCTATGGAGTGTTGTGTGGTGATTGACTTCTACAATCTGGAGTTGTTTCTTCAGCTGTACTTGTTGCAGGTTTTTGAGGACTCTTGTGATTGCAATTATGGCCTGTGGTGACAATGCCCTTGATTTGAGCTTGATAACACAGGTGTATGATACTGAGAATGCAAACCAAAAGGAGAAGTTTGAGGCTGACCTGAAGAAAGAGATTAAGAAGCTGCAACGCTATAGGGATCAGATCAAGACATGGATCCAATCCAGTGAGATCAAGGACAAGAAGGTGGTTTTCTTTCCTTCATTCTTTCTTCTGGTCCTCTTCTTCCTTTGTTCATGGTTCAAAAGGACAAGGATATCCTTCTTATTGAAGCTACAAATCAAATCCAAGCTAACATGTAAAAGTTGAGCTCCAGAGAGTTTGAGAAGGATTCCTGACATTTTATGTGTTTTGTGGGTCTGTGTAGTCGCTACTCGATGCTCGAAAACTCATAGAAAGGGAGATGGAGAGGTTCAAAGTGTGTGAGAAGGAAACCAAGACAAAAGCGTTTTCCAAAGAAGGCCTAGGCCAGCAACCAAAAACAGTATGGTTTTTTGCCCCTTGTGATCCTTTTTGAATATGAATTACATATTCTTTATCAATATGATTTCCATAGTGTTGTGGGTGGGTAGGTTTGATTTTCACACCTGTTGGCATTAATTGATTGTGGTTGCAGGATCCAAAGGAGAAAGCTAAAGGGGAGTCACGAGATTGGTTGAATAATATGGTATAGCAGCTCAATGCCCTTTTCTCTTGCTTGACTTTCTGTTGTTTGGACTACATTTTACAGTTGCTGGAATGGAAATTTCTCAATTCTTATGAGAGATATTTACAGTTGCTGGAAGCACACCTTTTTAGACACCTCAGGATACCATCTGATATGCTTTGGATCTTCGATGAGGAAATATTTTGTCGTTTGTTTGGCCAGCCTTTGACACTGTTCCTGCCTGGCTACTTCTTCAGAGGAGGAAGTATTTCAGAACTCCTCCAACACAAAATGCAATCCAAAGGATGATGGTCAATGTGGAAATCTTGGCATATAACTGACCTACTGTGAAAAACACATTTGGTTTAGACAACTTCTGATGGGACTTTATTCTCGTATCGTAGGTCAGCGAGTTGGAATCACAAATTGATTCATGTGAGGCTGAGATGGAGGGTCTTCAAGTCAAGAAGGGGAAGGCTCGCCCTCCACGCTTGGTAACATTTTCTAAGCTATTGTGGATTTCAGTACTTCAGATTCTGCCAAATTTGGAGTTGTCAATTGTCAGTGTTATATGTCCTTTTAAGGCTTTGTAGCTCAGAATAATTTATCCTTGCTCAATCAGTGACTGTAATTAGTCTGGTGAGGTGAGATGTTACTCTTCAAAGTTTCAATGAAATCGAACCATAGTTTAGCTTAATAAGGAAATGATTTCTGTTTGATATCTCTATCATGATCTCTGAGGACAAAGTGAGCTTTGAATAGTTCCCTATTAGACTTAAGAACCCCTTGAAGTACTTGTTGAAGATGTTTCTAAGCTGTTGAAATGTTCCTGGGTCTTCTGCAGTAGCATGAAAATCCCTTTTGAACTTTTTTTGAGCAATTTGCCTTAGGTACTTGTCTCTCAGGTTTCAAGTAACAAACTCTCCAAGTTGAACTCCTAATAGGGCATCATGTGCAATATAGTGTGACGTGACATATTAGTCTTCTGTCCATGGCACAAGGATAAGCAATCAATTTATATTCTGCCTGAATCCTTTCAAGTCCTGTATGTGACTCTTCTCTCAGAGAGTAGATCAATCAGGTTTGGGTTTCATCTGCATGGTGCTTCAATGGGTGGGGCAGACACACTTGGAGGATTTGATAACACGGCACAAGCTGCACATTCAGAAGCTTGAACTCATCCTGAGGCTTTTAGACAATGATGAATTGAGCCCTGAGCAGGTCAATGATGTGAAGGATTTTGTTGAGGATTACGTTGAGCGCAATCAGGTAGCTCTCTTTTGTTATTTGTATGTTTTTTTCCCTACTTTATCTGATTCTAAAAAGATGTAAGCTCTCCATCAGACCATGTGCAAGCTTATGCTGCTAGAAACTGCCTTCCGGGATGTTGTCCACACTTGTTTTTGACCCAATTCTCTTATGAGGAATTGTGTGGCATTTTGTTCCTGTCCAGGATAACTTTGAGGAGTTTGCAGATGTGGATGAGATTTATCAATCGCTTCCACTTGATAAGCTTGAAGCTCTGGAGAATTTGGATGCTATTCCAATTGTGCCCCCTGCTATTGTTGTCAAAGAAAAGGTACCTTCCTAGAGCTCACTCAATCTCTTGATTGTAGTACAAATCATGCAAATTGGATATGGAGTCATGAGTGAGTGATCAGTTTTGCATATGAGGTGTTCTGTATCACAGCCTGATATGTACTCCATGCTTCCATTACTTTGCCAATTGTACAACATTCTGTAAGTATTGCTATAAGATCAATGAACTGCTGCATCATAGGTTCTGATTGCAGCTGTCAGCTCACTGAAACCATATTGCCATAGTTGTATCCCACTTTTGGCATTAGTGAACCAGAGAGTTTTCTCTCCTGCTTGAACCATTATTTCTTCTTACTGTCTCTTGGAGTCCAAAAAGATAATTGAGTTACAAACCTGTACTTTTGAACCTGCACAATTCCAAGGGAACATTGTCTGGATTCTAATTGGTCATAGTAGTTCAGGATTACCTAACAAAATGGCATTCTGCAGGTTGTAGCATCTGTAATAGTTGGGGTTGGGGCGTCACCACCAGCATCACCATCTTCACAGTCCCAGATACTTGAAGACAGTGCAACCTCCGAAGCATCTGCTGAGTCACCAAGGGCTCAAACACCTTCTGTCCCTCTGTTGGGAAACTCTCCTACAAGTGGATTGATTCCTGGTCCTCAAGACATAGGGCCAGGTGCAGCAACAGCAGTAGCTTCAATGACAGCAACAACTCCATCTCATGGATCAGGCAACCCCACCAATTTGGGTATCCTTCCAAGTGCTGCAGTAGTAAGGCCGCTTCCTGTAAAACCATCTAGTATGGCAACTACTCTAGAGCACACTACAGTGAGCTTGCTTGGAAGGACCAATGAGGAGCAAGGAGGTATAACAGGCTATAGAACTGGACCCAGCATTACTGATGGAGACTTGGTGAGAAGTGTGAGTAGAGGTTCAGGAGTTTCTATCCACTCACCACCCCATGTGTCTCTTGGGATTGCTGGGGGCTCTCTAGGCTCCAATCTACATTCAGGTGCCTCTCCTCCTGTGTTGGATTTGAATAAGAGGTTGGGGTTGGTTGGTGGTGAGGATAGACTAGGAACTGGTCTTTCACAGGAATCAGCAAGCTCTCTGGGTGCTCAAAGTCAACCTTTTGCAGCTACTGGTGCAAAGCTTGGAGAAACTGGTGGCTCTACTGTTGATGGTGCAGAAGGAAACCACAGTGGTGGGCGCATTTTCGCTCCTCCTGGAATTTCTGGTGGGCAATGGAGACCACATACTGCAAGCACACTGAAAGCCCAGCAGGCAGAGTTGGTAAGAAAATGGTTACTTCAAGGCTCTTATAGAAATAATTAAAAAATGCCCAGTCCTGGGTTAGGATTTCTCACTCTTGCAATGTTTTGTCTGTAAATTATAATAAAACATTTTATTTGTGGAGTGACCTTTGCTTTTGTCTCTGGCTGTACCAAGTTTGACTGCATCTATGGTGATATGTCAAGGAAGGTACTTTGCTGGAAGCAACAGGGTGCAGCTGTAACTCTTGGTATTGGCTACTGGGTTGGAGGTGCAGGGTCAGTTTCATGGCCGCACAGAGATTGCACCTGATCAGAAACAGAAGTTTTTGCAACAGTTGCAGCAAATCCAGCAAGGTCATGGTACTGTTGCCACCTTGCTTGGCGCCCGAGGATCATCCCAGATCCCTCACCTTGCTGCCCCCATGCCTAAACAACCCCTAGGATCTCAGCAGCAACCGGCATTTCTACAGCAGGTTTCTGTTCATGGCTTACTGATATAATTCTCTATGCATGTGTAAGCAGAATGCTCACCAAGGATACTCAAGATATGCAATGAACTGTTGACCTATTTAATTAGATGCTGCCAATTGTCCAAGCACATAGTGCCATGGTTTCTTAAGAGTTTCTTGTGCCATGTGTATTTTGCTTATTTTAGTCTTGAGTCCTTCAGGATTGGGAATGAGTTTAAGCAGTCCTGTGTGCTAAGTGCAAATGGAGGGGGTTGATATAAGTGTTTGGCTTTTGATGATCTACTTGATCTTCTGGTTGACTTCCTTATGAGATTTTGATTTTGTATGCAGGCCCAGATTCAAAGTCTGCAACAGCAGCAGCAACAACATAATTCTACTTTGCTACCAACTCAAATGGTATCAATGCCACAGCAGCAGCCACCATTGGGTGTGGTGACAAGTCCACAGGCCCTTTCCCCAGCTTCAACACCACCAATCCCACCTCAAAACTCGCAGTTGCCCACACCCCAGTCTTCTGCTCACCAGATCCCCAGACAACTGTCCCTTTCATCCACAACATCTTCTAGTGAGAATGGTCAGTAGGTGTAATCCACTGCTGTTCTTAATTTGTTTGTGGATGGAGTCTACTTCTGTACCTCTCTGTTATTGCCAAGTTGGGGTTGTAAACTGTAGTGATCTCAGGTGTTTGAAGATTCTTCCTTTTTGTATTTTCAAGATGTCCCAACTGTACAGGGAGGTTCAGAGCATAATGAATGACTGCTACATGATTTGCTCAGAAACAGGTGTAAGAGCTGTGGAGCAAGCAGTGCAGCAGATTTCACCTCAGCAGACCAAGCCTTTGGAGGAAACAAACAGTGATGCATCTGTGTTGAGTGCGGTTTTTGCTAGAAATGTATCCCTCAGTGAAGATGACCTGAAGAATGCTGACACATTTGATGTTTCAGTGAGCTACGTCCAACTCCACAGTCAAAGTTATTCTAGTATTTCAATCTCCAGGAAGTACTTAGACTTTTATGCTCGGACGCACAGGATTCGTATCTAAGAGAATGTGACACTAATCTTGTATGCAGATTGGTGGACCTGGGACATTAGCAGAGTTCAGCCAGCTATCAAGGGATGCAGACTTTGCACCAGGGCAAGTGGTGTCATCTTTACAGCAGCGTTCACCTGGTCCAGGTTTGATAGGGAGAAGAAGTACGAGTGACCTGGGTGCCATTGGTGACAATCTTAGTCCAGCACTTGGGGGAGGAAATGCCTCAGGACAGCATGATCAACTGTTCAATTCACAGGCCTTAGAGGCTGCATATCGCAAACTTCCCTTGCCAAAAGACTCTGAGCGACCCAGAAGCTACATCCCAGTAAACTTTTTGCTCTCTTCTGCACTTGAGTAGTTGCTCATATTTACTTTGGGTTTCCTTTTTGAATTTTCTTTGAGCTTTCTAGGTGATGCTGTTCAGTTCTTATTATCCTCCCTCTGTTTTGAGCTGGAATACTCAATGTCAACCAATCATCAACTCTGTGGTTGTTCTTCTGTTCGGGTCTCTCTCTTTACTGTGTTGAATGTTTCCTGTTTTCTGCTTATGTTGTTCCAGGCTCCTGTGGCCTTAGTGTTTTCCTTAATCTTCATTTTTCTTTTTAATTAGTGTCAACCTAAATTGACTCATTGTGATCTGGACTGTTGTATGCAGAGGAACCCAGCTGCAACTCCATCCAGCTATCCACAAGCTCAAGCACCTATTGTAGATAATCCAGCCCTGTGGGAGCGAATGGACACAGATGTGCTCTTCTTTGCCTTCTACTACCAGCAGGTTTGGTCTACTCCCTCTATCTCTGTTGGCTATTGTGCACATTTTGAAGCATGTGTTTCTGAGCATAATGTATTCTGCCACAGGTGTATAGCAAGTAGTTATATTTCTATTTTGTATACAACTTATGCTTCATGCTTGAAGTTGTATATGGAATTGTTTTAATTTTGTCTTCAGAAGAACTTTGTTTGTACTTGCAGGGGACATATCAGCAGTATCTGGCAGCAAGGGAGCTGAAGAAGCAGTCTTGGAGATACCACAAGAAGTACAACACATGGTTTCAGCGTCATGAAGAGCCAAAGATCACAACAGATGAATATGAACAGGGTACCTATGTGTACTTTGACTTTCATATTGTGCATGATGACTTCCAACAAGGCTGGTGAGTCTCTAATTTTTTTATTGAGGTTGACATTATACAGTTGATGTTTCTTTCTCTCTGTCGGGGGTCATTTGGACCAGTAACCATTATCTTATGTTACATTGCTTGTCAGCCACCTTTTTCTTTTGAAATCTTTGTATCCAGGTAGAGCCAGATTTTAAGAAATTGGTTTGTTCTCAAATGCTTCACAAGCCTCACATGCTGATTATTGATACCTTGCTGGTGGGTGTTGCATTGGGATGTTGGAAAGGTGTCAACGGATAAAGACAGAGTTCACATTTGAGTATAGCTACCTTGAGGATGAGCTTGTGATCTGATGTCACTCCTTTCCCCTCTGCATACAAGCTTCTGTAAGATTTCACCACTAATTGCTGCTGCATCTTTAAGGCTTCCATCTAAGTACATATCTGTGTAAATTATTGCATCTTATTACACGTTATTCTTGACTCATCTTAGGGGTTGCTACTGATTTGGGCTGCAGTTTGACCTATAACCAAGATGTGCATGAGCCCACTAGCTCCACTTGTATTTGGTTTTCTCCCATTCTTTTTGTTGGTGATACCTTTGACTCTAGATTGTTGATGCACTGTACAATCTGGAGTTCTCTCCATTTATTATGCAGAAGAAGCACAACAAAACGTCCTTTCTAAGAATATGGGTTTCCAACTGACAGGCAAGCAAAGAGCTCTTACATTCCAAAACAGTCTCAAACAGACACAAAATCAACTTCACCTTGAAGCAGAGTTTAATTTTACTGTCATGGACTTCTTCTGTGATTGGGTTGTTTCTCCAAATTTCCAACTGCCCAATCAGATTCTATT
>Ga0209208_10012892_pt1 | contig 10514 bp, 6 predicted proteins | sample S1TSphfallax_3_FD_187694 | JGI IMG/M metagenome (GOLD analysis project Ga0209208, IMG submission 187694) | Host-associated microbial communities from peat moss isolated from Minnesota, USA - S1T2_Fd - Sphagnum fallax MG (SPAdes) (version 2) | ecosystem: Host-associated > Plants > Peat moss >... | reverse complement strand
AAAACCAACTGGTTTTAAAAAATAACTGGATCAAACGGGTTTTCTTCCTTCTGACTTATTTTCTTCAAAGAAACCAGCACCGGTGATTCTAGCCTTCAAGGTGTCACTACTCCATTGTGACAATTAGAAAGTGCATCCCTTTGAAAGGTCATAGCCCTAAGTGTTTTATGTGCGCACTTTGTCATGATTAATTAACACAAATTCATGTTCTATGTTACAAGAAAAAAACCATCTTGGATGCATAACACTGCTTGGCACAAAACATGCAAATGGAATTCCATGCTGCCCTATTCATGAAGCACATGGAAAAACTGAGAACGTGGGGGATTCCTATAATGGGATACCTCTTGGGTATTGCAAACTCTAACAACTAGAGGTCAATTTGGAGCTCAAGAAAACAAGACCATGCAGTAGTGCCATGTAAACCCATAATGCTTGTATAGTATCAGTTTGTGATCACTTACCAGCTATTTCATGAGCTTTTAGCAGGCATTTGAGCACTCCGACAGCAGCACGAATGGCTTCATGAGCGCGTCTTTGTGGAAACCCATCTGAAATACAAACATTTATATAAAGGATCTCGTTCACCTTTGGGTACCATTTCAGGTTGGGAACTAAGATTCAAGGGTCCCACAGAAATCCAAAGCCCACTCCATTTAAGGACAGAATATTCCCAGAATAAGTAGCAAACAATCTGTGAACGATGCAGTATTTGGCATAGAATGGTTTCACTCATTCTATGCGGAAAAAAGAGACTGTTGGCAAATTGATAAAGAGAAGATTTTGAAGGAGTGAAACTGAGAGAAATGAGCTCATGTACCTTGCAGCTCTACCACTTCTTATCTTTCATCTGAGAGTATTCTCAACATCCAAGAACAGTAGCCAGCTGAAATAGATGCTCCAATCTTTGTCAGCACCGAAAAAACTTCAGGTTTTATGCATTAAGTTCAGCTTTGAGACCATCCCCAAAGAAAAAACTGAACCCTTTTGCATCTTAATCTTGAGTTACTCAATTGAATATGACGACACTCAAGCCTGTTACCTGTAACACTAGCAACGTCTTCCAATTCAGAAATCTTATAAAGCCCACAATGATGAACCGAATATAATCCAATGAGAAGAGAATCATGTCAAAGACATTTACTGCAGACAAGGGACTACAATCTAAAAACTAGCAAATCTGAGATTTACTCAAGTTTACAGAGCACAAGGATCCAAACAGAACCTGTACAGGAGAACAGAGTATACTGCAAAATGCTACACTAACTCGAATAAAAACTATGAAAACAATTCATGAAAATATACAGGGGAGGACTAGCAACTCTGTTATATGTAGCCAACAAGAAGAGATGTAAAATCTCAACAGAAGAAGAAGATTTGGAGCTAGGGCACTGAAGACAGACTTAACCAGTATCTTGAACAGGGTCTCCATGAGATCAGAATAGCTTAGCCAAAGAGGAACATGTTATAACGCATGCACAGAATGCTAAAGACAGTATATGAGTGAGATTGCAGTCACAACCCTTAAAGAGTGTTTGCATTAGCACATCATGTTTGGAAGTTCTTCCCAACATTCTCCACGATCTCCACCCCATGGCTCCTCAGCTATCACGACAAAGACTTCATTTCTTCACCCTTGATTGCACTGCCTCTCTTTGGAGCATAGGAGCTGCTCTCGATTGACTTGCCTGCTAGTTTTGATTCACCATTTGCCAATAGCTTGCTGGACCGTGCCTTAAGTTGTGACTGCTGTCTCATTAGACCTTTCTGGATTTGAGTTTTGATGGCAGATTCCTGTTAATCACAAAAAAATTGCAGTCAGGAATGACCCACTCCCAGGTAAATTGTGATTTTTGATGAGCATGCAATGCAAGGGGTGATTTCGACAGAGGATGAAGAAGAAAGCACTTGCTGGTTCACTTCTTGCTTCAAATAATAAAAAAACAGGACGGTGAGGAGAAGGTTAGTGTGGAAACACCTCCTTCCAAACAACACATATTTCAAGAACAACAGATAACACTCGTAACCCTGATACATCAGTTAGGGAACATTAAAGGACAGAATTTTGCTAGTAACCCAGGTCACTCTGCACAGGCCTTCCAATGCAGAAGTACATTTCATCTCCACCAAACTAAGTCTTATGCACTAGCATGCTAAAATGTGATCAAAAGGTCATTGCCTAAGACATTACATCGTACCATTAGGTGGCACCCTTCTTCAAACATTTCAAGGAAGCCACTGACCCATCGGTCGGCATTCTCCACCCATTCTGTAAGGTCTGCTGCACTAGCCACAGTATTGAGCTGCAGTCAAAGAAAACCAGCACACATCAGGTGTTTCCTATTGACATTGAGTGGCACATTTAGGCATGACCAGAAAGTGCAATGTTTCAGCTACTCTTGGACAAATTGTTGCCATTTCCTGAAAACCCTGCCCTTCCAACTTGAATAATTGAAGTCAATATGCTCAGGAAACACCCCCACAACTTGAAGTTGCAAGGCATCCTATGGCTGATGTTGCAACTTCCTCATACCTTCTGCCCAACACGCTCCTGCTGCTCCTTCACCTTTTCCCGGAGCTTGTTGATGCCCATGTTCACTTGCAGTTGTTTCTCCTGCAAGAGATGATCACACAACTGTCTTCAGTGGTGAATATCTCAACTTGCTTGGGTGAAGCTTCCAACCCAATACTCTAGCACCTGATTGAAGCATTCAAAGCATAAGATGATGGACATGGGAAGGACACAGTGACCTTGACATAACTGACACCAAGATCTTTGCGTGTGTATCCACGTGCCAGATTTCGCATAACATACTCATTGTAGTCCTTGACTATTCGCATGATCAGATCAGAGGTTGAAACTCCATCAGTTCGCTTTGTCTCTTTGAATTTCCCCGCAACCTTAACCTGTAGAAGTCAAAAGGATCTCAACAAATGCACTGTCCCAGAATACAACAGATTGACAAGCCAAGACTTAAGATTGATCCATATGGCAAGGAGCACTGGCTTGCAGCAAGGTGGAAATATCATAGAGCAAGGTGAACTCACAAACTCATAGACATCCTTGCCAGTCCCAGACGCATCTGCATAACTGGCAGCAAGAATTGTCCAATTAGGATCATATGCTGGTCAATTGGAATAGGACAAGACTCACAAGTAGAAAAACCAGAAGAAAAGGTGCAAATGCATACGGGAGAGCATCATGCGCCACATAGTCAATACAATGCTTGATCAGAAACTCTGCATTGATCACCCATGGTGCATCTTCAATCACCTCATCCACCCACCTGCCATGTCCCAACTTCAACAACAATCTAAATGAGGATCCTCAATAGAGCCATAATCTGAAGCAGCAGTACATCTTACATCAACCCACTCCAACATATATAGACTGGGACCTAGACCAACAGTTTACACGTCACTTCTGCTATTTGCTATCTTCACATTGGGACCTTTTATGTTTCAATCAGGCTGGACTCTGCAGTCCTCACAATTACTCTACATACCAAGATTCTGTTTCCTATCGAAAACCCTCTCATGGATTAGTTGGAGTCTGTGACTGGTAGCTATACAAACATGATGATTATAGTGACCATCAAGCCAACAACAATCACCAGCTAAGGTTGCCCCTGTGGTTGTCCTACCCACCTTGGGACATTGGTGTCTCATCTGTGTCTATATGTTTCAAGATTCCATGTGCAACGTTAGTTGATCCAAACTCTCTAAACCTTCGCTTTATGGCAAGCTCAAGGCATGTATCATGAAAGGCAACTAGCACTGACACAGAATCTTACTTGTCATGTGGAAATAAACCCATGCTGATCATTCATGTTACTTGTTTATAATATCCATTGTTCCTGATTTCTAATATCTCATATATCACAGTATGAATCTGGAAGTAGCCACAGAGGAACTGACTTGCAATGGCGGAGTGATTCATAGCGCTCTGCCTCATTCATTACAGTTTTGCCCTTGTGCTTGTTTGTTAAGGCATCACTGCAGACACCTACCAGGAGATAAGTGTTGGGGAACCTGCACACACAGAGGAGAGACATCAACACCAAATCCTCCTTCCCATGCATGACAAACATTGTTCAATAACCCACACACACTGCTAGCTCCATTTGAACAAATATCTCTTCATACAAAATTTGAAACCAAAATTGTAACAACTAACAAGAAATAGCTAAATGCAGTGGAGTGATTGATAGAAAGTTTTATTACAACAGTCAACACATGAAGAGCCAGAGAAGAAAGATTGCCTAGTTGTTGCACATGTGAATAATGTTGCTTGTTTTGTTCCAAGATGATCAGCAGTCATAACAGACAGAAATGCTGGGGAAGGGGGGAAAAAAAAAACCTTCTAGCAGATGAACACACCCAAATACTCTCACCACTGACTTTAATGATAAGGCAAAATCTTCAAAAGAGAACAACAGTAAAGAGAGCATGGACGCAGCAGGTCAATGAGAAGAATAAAATGTTGAACAAGAGATGTGGGTATGAACAAATGGTTCTCACAGCTTCTTTGCTTGTTCCAGGGAGCGAGCATGTCCAAAATGGAATAAATCATAAATTCCATCTGCGTATACCCGAACAGGATGTTCTGCATCATTGAATTCCTCATCAACAGGAGATGGAAGTGGCTCATATCGCTTGGGTGGTGGAGGAGAAGATGAAGATGGAGACAGGGTTGCAACTTTCTCATCATCTGCTGAATTCAATTCAGTTTTTTGGTTGTACAATTTCTTTTTTGGTCTACGAGCCATTCCACTGTGGTCTTCCAAGATGCTCCACCCCCCACCCCCCCACCCACCTTTTTCCCAAAGGTGCAAGACCACAGCAACAAGTTGAACATGAGCTAAGATGAAACTCCAACAAAAGATCAACAAGAGCAACTACTTCTCACAAGTGCTAAATTTTCTCACCTCTATTCCCACACCATTCCATAAACATTAAAACAGAACTCAAAACCTAATTCCCACAGATCATCTCAAAAAAACAAATTCTTGGAAAAGCTGATTCCACAGAGCTTTCATGACAAAAGAAATCCAAAGAACAACGATGAGGAACTGCTTTTTCCTTACCTGGATACTGCAGGCAGATTCAGGGCAAACGAAGCTCGTGTCCAAGTCCTTACCAAAACTGCGCCCAAATTCTTTCCTGCAAAACAGAATTAGTTTTCAGGGAGCCTACTCTTCCAAAGTCTAATTCTCTCCCCCCCCCCTTCACACCGCTCTGAGATTCAACAGAAACACAATTCCACAAAATTCCATCACCGGACTCTTGCAATAAAAAAAACAATCCCAAAGACCAAAATGCTATCAGTGCTGATGCTTTTCCAAGCCAACACGACGACAGCTTCACTCTTGCTACCGAATCCTGTTCTACCGTCACTCGTAAAACTCCGCACACAGCAGCAAAAAAATGAAAAAAGAGAACAGATTTCTCGCTTTTTACATGTTGTTCCTTCTGAGAGAGAGAGAGAGAGAACACACAAAGTTCTTCTTCCGGCGCCTAATATAATGTATCGATCTCCCTACACCTCCTAACACAAGTCCGAATTTCCATCAGATATCAATCCGCAATGAAGAACTTCCCGGCGCCGATAAGAGTGGAAAACAAGAAAAACAGAGATCGCCAGCCAATTGTCATCCCTAGTACCTGCTGGTGTCTCGAAGCTGATAAAAGATAAAGCATAGAGAATTGCCTTTCCAGACAGAACCGCCAGCCAAGAAACCCAAAAGAAACCGAAAATCGCCACCAAAAAACGAGCCGTAAATTGGTCCTCTTCTCTCTCAGTCAGATTCCCGCAAATTCTTGTCTCCACAAGTATATTTATAACAGAAAAAATTCGTCGCGGAAGCTCCAAACACGATCTATCGAGCGATCGATCGAGCAAGCGAGAGCCACAAAGGCCCGAAAACACAAGAGACGAAAAAACCCGGTGCGGAAAGAAGAAGAAGACGACGACGATGACGACGACGACGACAAAACGACGACGACGACGACAAAATGACGACGACGTCGACGAAGGCACATTCCTTTACATAGCTAGATTCGTAACTGTACGGAATGGAAAGATTTCCTTTGGCGATTCCGATGCGAATCAAGCGCTATCCTTTAGGGAACACGGTAATCCTGTGGCTCTTCTGTTGGTTCCTTCCAGAGTTACGTAAAAGTCTCTTCGTTGTCTTTTACGTACCACAAGAGTACCTGATCAGATTCCGTGGGCCCAATTACGCCCGTCCCCACTCCACACCTCTGAGCAGAAATAGCCACGGAATATTCTGCACCCAACGGTCTAGATTTGCTGCTGTCAGTTCTGAAATCTGGCCGTCGAAATTTCTGGCTACAAATTTCAATTGCAGAAATAGTGACCTAACTTGGGTCCACAAAAACCCCCCTTTAAAAATAATTCAACATTATTAAAAATAAAAATAATTTCATTAAAAAAATCATTAATTTTGGTTTTCCATTAAAAATTTTAATTTTGGTTTTGAGGGTCATTTTTTGGGTTTTGGGCATTTTTCCCCCCAAAAAATAAATTTTAATTTTTGAACCTCAAAGTTTTTACCTATCTTTCAATGTGTAAAGTGTACTAGTAATAGACTTTTGAAATTTTACTTATGTATAAAATGAACTAATATTTGGTGTTTTTTAATCTATTTATGTATCTTATGTACAAGTATATTTTGAATTTTTTTAAAAAAAACTTATGTAAATAAATATTTGAAGTATTTGGTTTCCAAATTCAGCTTTGTCAATCAATTTTTAATTTTCAAAACCTTTTTTTGGGGGTTGTTTCTCAAATTAAGGTAATGTACCAATCACAAACCTCCTTCATTGAATTGAATTTCATTAAGGTTAATTTGCTAAGATCTTGTAATATAATTTGGTATGTTTCAAATGTTAAAAAATTATTACATGACAACTTAGCTTATTATTATGATTAATTGTGAGTAAGGTTAATATGTTCAACTATTGAACATGGCACAAAGAATAGATGAAAGCATAAGAAACCCATGGAAAATATATAAATGGTATTAAGGAAAATTGAAATGCATATACATTTCAATACCTACAAAACAATTTCAAGCTATAAGGCCTTGCAATCTCTATATATTTTATGATAAATGCAAGTGGCATTAAATTATTGAAACCCTTTTGAGTTCCACATCCAATTATAGTGTCAAGGATAAGCCTTGAGAAGAACATAAAGGTGTGTCAAGCATGCATTCTAAATATGGTGAACCCAATGCAAACTCTTTATTTATTTGGTTAACTTTTTTTTTAAAAAATTCAAAACATTCCTTGGTATGAGTAGCAACCCAAAAAGAAATCCCATTTCGGTGAAATTTTGCACCAAAAATTTGTTATTTATTGATAGTGTAAAACTTCATTTTAATGTTAAAATGGAGAAGGAAAAAGCCAATGAGCTCACTACAAAAAAATTCATGATTTTGCAACTAGGTATTACAATTACATCACAATTGATTCACAATCAATTTATAGTTAGATCAATTACAAGTGACAACTTGCAACTTTTCAAGATTTCTCTTGCAATTTTATATCAAAAAAAGTTGGCATTGACAAGTGGCAACATGGACTAGTTGCACCAACCATATTGGTCTAATTGTATTTCATTTTCAACTAATATAAGAGGTTTATTGACATAATTGTCCAACGTGGACTATCATCCATCCATTTTTTTGTCATTAATCCAACTATGTTGCAATTATTCCAAGTTGGGCATGAGGGCAATTTGATTGATCTTGTTCGTTGGACTAAAATTGATCCAACCTATCCAAGGACTATTATAATTTATTATAACCATTTAAAATACTACTATTATTCAAATGACCAATTAAAAACAATTAGATTAGATATGCCAAGGTGATTGGATTTTATTTGGGCTATCTAAAGTTGACTAGAATGATTATGGCCATTTGATTTTTTAAAATAAAATTTGGGCAACTAATTGAAAGCAATTGGGGTGGATATTAGGCCAAGCTAACTATATTTGATTTGAGTTGTCCAAAACCAATTGGAGTTAATTGTGGCCATTTTTTAAATTTTCAAATAACTAATTAAAAGTGATTAAGGTGGACAAAATGAGTTATCTAGATTTGATATGGGTTGTCCATGGTCAATTAGCATTGATCATGGCCATTCAAGGTTTTTAAGGGGGTGATTAACCAAAAACAATTGGGTTGGATAGAGTGAGCCGACTAGATTTGATTTGGGCCCTCCGAGGTCAATTAATTGGAAGTGATCATGGATATTTAAGTTTTTTCCAAATGACCAATAAAAAATGACTAGGGTGGATAAGCCAAATTGACTAGATTTGATTTAGGTTATCCGACACCAATTTAAATGAATCATGGTCATTTTTTAAAAATTGCCACTCACCAACCAAAAAGCAATTAAGTTAAACAAATCAAGGTAATTATAGTCGAATTGAGCCATCCACAACCAACCAAATTTGATTGTGGCCATTCTTTTTTTTTCCAATTGTGTAACTAAATTATATAAACCAAATAGATTTGAAAACAATGTTTTTCATTCATCCAAGCTAAGATGTAAAAAAATTCTTAACGATAAAACTCACCAATCTAGTTGAAAGCCCAGCTTAAATGACAACTTATCATTTAGGAGTCACACAAATGCAAATTGTAATGCAACTACACAATCGTCAATGAAACAATATTTTAAATATTCCACTTGAACATATTAGTCAAAGTTTATTTGATTGTGGCATAGTTGTAGTCACAACTATCTTAGTTGGGCCTTGTTTCAAACATGGAATTTTTTTAAAATAAAAATGATTTAACTGCAATTTGGTGGCAAAACATATAATTGGGAAAATGGGCAATTTGTCGTGGTGGCTTGTGACAAGAAATTTCACAATGACTATATAATACAAAGATCTTTTCATTTATGTGTTATTTTCATTTATTTTCAATCTAGGACATCTATATATGTTTATGGGCATAATGTTATTATATTTATGTATTCATTTATATTGGTGTCCAACTTTGTATACTAGTCTAAGAAGAACCCATAAGAATAAGAAATCTCTACAATTCAAAGTAACATCATTGATGATGGTTGTAACTAGTATCTTGCACTTGTAACACCTATAGTTGATATCTTGCACCATAATCACTTCTAGCAATTATACTATTGTACTTATATTTATATTTGATAATGGCATTGTCTTATAATTACATCATTTGGTAGTGATGGTATCTTATGATCAAACCAAATAATTGCTTGTTTTTTTCCCTTTCTTATATCTTATTTACCTATTTGATAAATTTCATCAAAAGTCACACTTGAATGAGATTCAATGTTAGATGTGAACATGCGAAACTCAATTGTTGTCAAAAGCTAAATATTCTTTGATTTACTTTTGGAATATGTATGGGAGAAATGATTAAAATGTTGAATAAACTAGTGGTACTTAATGTAATTTTGAACTATTGAACTAAATTTTCACATGGAATATGACAACAATTTTGTATTTGCTTCGCATTAATGGTGTTCAATTTTGGCAAAATATTACAATGCATTCGTTTTAAAACTTATATTTATATCATGTGAATTACACATGTTGTTCAAATGGGCAATAAATATTTTTAACAAATTAAATTTGAATTTTTTTCCTTGATGAACATTGTTTTTCTCATATATTCAAAAACCATATGTAATTTTGTTTTACATGCATTTTTGTAATCTATTGATTCTACCCACAAGGTAAAGACTATGTAACATTAGTGTAGGATTTGGGCATAAAATTTTGGCTCAAACTTGATGCAACATGTGAATGACATAGATGGAATATTATGTGTGCACATGATGGATGACACGTTCCATATAAGTGCATGCATCTAGATCATGAGAGTCAATAAGGGAGCTTTTAGTTTGAAGTTTCAACCTATCATAAAGAATAAAATAATTATGCAATGAATTGTTTTTCTTTTTAAAAAATACCATACTTGCTATTGATTATTAACATTGATTGATGAAATAAAATTAATATTGAAAGGAATTGGATTAAACAACCCCAATTTGAAACCATTGAGTTCCAACAATTTAAAAATAACTTTTTAAAAATCATTTGGGTTTTGCACTGCTATGCACTACGAATGATGTTCAACCTTTTTTTTCTTATCATGTTCTCATTTGGTTTTCAATATTTCCTTATTATTTATATCAATTTCAGATTTAATTTAAATTATATTAAACATTATATCCATGGTGGGTAAGGTAAAAAAGGGAGGTAATTATTAACAAAAAAAATGAGGTAGTTAAGCTTGAAAATGAAATAGGATTTTTTTTCATATCCCTATTGGTGGGTAGGGGAAATGAGTAAAGTAGTTATTAAGACATGAAGTAGTTAACTTGGGAAATGATGAAGCAGTTTACATTGCAATGTTTTTTTTTTTTTCCAAATTTTTGATATTGCACATCATGGCAATCATCCATGAGAACATTTAGGTAAATTTGGC
>Ga0209208_10012891_pt1 | contig 10514 bp, 18 predicted proteins | sample S1TSphfallax_3_FD_187694 | JGI IMG/M metagenome (GOLD analysis project Ga0209208, IMG submission 187694) | Host-associated microbial communities from peat moss isolated from Minnesota, USA - S1T2_Fd - Sphagnum fallax MG (SPAdes) (version 2) | ecosystem: Host-associated > Plants > Peat moss >... | reverse complement strand
TGAAAAAGCCTTTTGTCTTTCAACATGAGCTGCTGCAAAACTTCTCCGTCAGCTTGTTCTGCAAAGTATGCATGCTCGTTTTTTACAACGTGTTATGAAACTATAAATGCCTGCTTGTTGATTGTGTTTGGGGTGGGTGGGTCTCGCTCATTGGAACTTGAGAGAGTCTAAAGGAGTTTAGATCTTCATGAAGTTCTGCTCTTTTGGGGGAGCTTGTCCAAGTGTGTGACTGTTTTTTGGTTGCTTTCTTTTGCAGACACCTGTACAAAAAGTTCAAAAGTACTCAGACTTGCGAGATGTTCTCATGCGACGAATTGTTCTTTCAACCCTCCAGTTCCGTGTCAACACCCGTTACAAGGTCTGCACTAAAGCAACACATTTAGCATTGTTGTCAGTTCTTCTATTGAGCAGCTTTGAACCAACATGCCATGTTGCTTGCTCCTTTGGTAAAAGCTTGGTGACAGGGGGTGATTGTGCAATCTCACAATTCTATCTGCACTGACAATCATGACAAAAGTCACAAGTTCTGCTTGCACAAGCAATTAGAGTTTAATAATGAGTTGTTTTTTTTGTGACTCACACAGAGTGCAAATCCGCCATTCAACGGAATTGAGCTGGACCATAGTGATTCTGGCAGGGAAGGCTGTGCTGTAAGCACACTGACCATAACCGCAGAACCAAAGCATTGGGAGGGTGCTGTCAAAGTGGGTGTCCAGGAGGTAAAGTTCTTAATGTTAAACCCCCCAAGTTTCTTCTTCTTCAGCATTTTGTTCATTGCTGAGCTGCATGATATCCATGGCAACAACTAGAGATGTGTAGAGCAGGATCAGATTGCAAGTCGAAATGGATGAAACCATACCTCATGATTTTATCGGTCTCCTGCAGGTGAGGAGATTGCATAAGTTTGGGGTTACGAGAGGAGAGTTGGCACGGTACTTGAATGCGCTGCTTAAGGACAGTGAGCACTTGGCAGCAATGATAGATAATGTGCCTTCCCTTGATAATCTGGACTTCATCATGGAAAGTGATGCTTTGGGCCACACTGTTATGGACCAGCAACAAGGCCATGAAAGTCTCTTGGCTGTAGCTGAGACTGTCACCCTAGAAGATGTAATGGGCTTCTTCACCACCGCTCCTGTTTCTGCTGTGTACTACTACTGTTTGACCATGGATATTCTTGTCACCTACCCAGTCAAAGAGTTTGTTGGAAAGCAGTCAGTCTTCAGGGCTGATGCTGGGTTTCGGGTTCAATCTCTTTTTGTCACATGAGCATTGGGTAGTATTTTTTTACATTCCAAAACTACCCAACACTCCTCTGAGATTCTCACTTGTTGTACATGGGATTTATTGGACACTTGCCAGGTCAATAAGGCAGGTGCATCAATGTTGGAGTACATTGCTTCTTACGGAGATCCAACAGCTCCAGTACCTGCAGCCATTGTCGCTTGTGTACCTAAAACCATACATGTTGAGGAAGGTGTAGATGCAAACTTTGATATCACCCCCGATGCGATTCTGAATGCCGTTTCTGTTGGTCTTAATGAACCTTTGGCTTCCGAACCTGAGGTGCCTGCTTATCTCTAAACTTTTGTGTGTTGCACTTCTCTCTCTGCTAATTAAATGGGTTTGGTGGATCATCTATCTGAGCATCTTTTGCATGAGAATGGGATTTAGGCCAGAATTAGACAAACTGGGAGCAGGGAGTGGAGGAAAGGTTTTTCTAAAGCTCTAGAGTAGTTTCACAGTTTTTCAGCTTCTTTTTGTGTATATGTTCAGCTGGAGGTTCCAACAGAGCTGCTGTCTCCAGTTCAGTTAGCATCATTGCACATGCGATGGCAGCCACGGTTTGTCCCAGTGACAGACGTGGCAGGTGCAGAGAACTTGTCTAAGTACAGTGATGAAGCAACTGGTGTTGTTCAACGACGTTTATCGAATGGCATTCGTGTCAACTACAAGGTAATAATAGACAGTTGTAACCCGTCAACAACAACAACTAGTAAACCCTAAACCCTAAATCCTCTAGTAAAGAGAGATTAATTTTTCTTTCACTATTTGAGGCAATTTGATCATGGGTTTGATCATGATGTTTTCAATCCCATTCCAGACCTTGCAGAATGCAAGCACTATGGAGTTCAAGTGCTTTTTTTGGAGTGATGAAAGGTGAGTGGGTGATATTTTATTTTGTGGATTTTGTGAGTACAGATCACACAGAATGAAGCAAAAGGAGGTGTTTTGCGGTTGGTGGTAGCGGGGGGAAGAGCTCAGGAGAAGACTGGTGCTAGTGGAGCCGTTGCTGTTGGTGTGCGCACTCTCAGTGAAGGTGGTGCCGTTGGTGGCTTCTCAAGGGAGCAGGTAAGTAGGTCTCTTTTGAGGTCAGTTCAGTCAAGAGTTTTGTTTTTCACAAGCCCCAAGAATGCTTGGCATTTTGTGATGGAGAAAGGAGAGGATTAGAGTAGAGGGGCTCTCTGCTCCTGCTACTCAAATGTTGTGTAGACTTTCAGGTGGAGGAGGTACAAGAGAAAACTCTCTTTTTCACATCCAGCATTCATTTCTGCTTTGTCTCTCTGTTGTTGTGCAGGTGGAACTCTTTTGTGTAGGCAATTTGATCAACTGTGTACTGGAGGCAGATGAGGAATTCTTATGCATGGACTTCCGTTTCACTCTGCGTGATGGTGGTATGCGTGCAACTTTCCAACTCCTCCATATGGTGCTTGAGGTATGACCATTGTCATGTGGCCTCGTGTTCCATCATCACTGCTTCCTCCTCATATTTGTTTTGGCTGTCTTATTGTTGGGCTTGTGATTTTGATATGCAAAGATGATGTTTGAAGCTTCCTGAAGTGTGGAGGATCTCTCTATCTTGGTTTGCAGCACAATGTGTGGCTGGAAGATGCGTTAGACAGAGCAAAACAGCTGTACCTGTCACATTACCGTGCAATGCCAAAAAGCTTGGAGCGAGCAACCGCACACAGACTAATGCGTGCAATGTTTGATGGGGAAGAACGCTTCATTGAACCCTCTCCTCAGGCGATTGAAAAGCTGACTCTCCCAGTTGTCCAGGAGGCTGTGATGCAACAGCTGGTTCCATCAAATATGGAGGTGTGTCATGGGTGATCAAGAAAATTCCTGCTTGCTTTTTTGCAGCCACCTCCTATCAGTCTAGTGTCATCCCTGCAGTGGTGAAGATGACTCTGAATTGGTGTATTTTTGCAGGTTTGTGTAGTGGGTGATTTTTCAGAGGAGGAAGTTGAGTCATGTTTGCTGGATTACCTAGGCACAGTCACAGCTAAAAAGACTGATGATCATGTTCTCAAGCTCACCCAAGCAGCTGAGAAACCTGTACTTATAAACGATTTCTCAACTCCTGAACAACGACATCAAAAAGTGAGAGAATCTCTTCTCTTCTCTGCTATGCATGAGCTACTTTGTTCCCGATGGTTTATCATCATGAACAGCAGTACCAGCACCAGCACTAAGTGCATCATGCTTCATTCCTGCAAGTTTTGTGCATGGTTGGGTGGTGGGTGGCCAACGATACTTAGTTTTATGTTGGGGGTTGCAGGTTTTCCTTAGGGATACAGATGAGAGAGCATGTGCATACATAGCTGGTGCAGCACCGAATAGATGGGGATTCACTTCAGATGGGCGTGATCTCAATACTCTCATTGAGCCGGTTCCACCTTCACTATCAGGTAGATTGTCTTTGATCCATTGACCCTCAAGTGGTCCCTGGTCTATTGGGTCTTCACACATTCCTCAGTTTTTTCATCTTTTCATGAACTTGTTGTCAAAGGTACAGTAATACCATGACAGAGCTGTACATATCCATCAAACAAATTTTATCTGAATTTATAAGTCTTGTGTCTATACTGATTTTTGACAAAAAGTCTGTAGTTTTGAGCAGGTCGAGAGAATAGAAGGGTATTTCTTTTCTTCCTCACATGACAAAAAAAAGGGTGCTGCTGACATGTGAATTTGTGAGCTTCTTTGACAGAGGAACAAGCAAGGTCATTGGCAGTACCAGGAGTAGAAGTTATCAAGGATAATAGCAACACACTGTGTTGGAAGAGGATGCGCCATCCTCTGTATGCTTCTGTCGCACTGACTCTCTTGGCAGAAATTATAAATGCTCGGTGAGTTTTGGATTTTACTGTGCTACTTACTAGTCATGTACAGAGACACCCCCCTTGTTCAATCCAGTATTTGTTGATGTCACATTCACATTGTTGCAGTGTGGAATTGTTCTCACCAAGGCTATGGGTGTTAATGAAATTTTCTTTTTAGCTGGGATTATTTATCCATTTGCAGACCCATTGAATTTCATCTTTTTTTTTCCCGGTCTTTCCCTGACAAATAAAATAAAATAATATAACATATCATGGAAAAACTGGAATTGTATTTTGGTCATGGAAAATCATCTCCAATTTGCATCCATACAGAGTTCAGAGTCTAATAGCAGTTGTGAATTGACTGGATGCTGCAGGCTGTTTACAACTGTACGGGATGCTTTAGGATTGACGTATGATGTATCATTTGAACTTAGTTTATTCGACCGGTTGAAAGCAGGCTGGTTTGTTATATCTGTCACTTCTACTCCAGCTAAGGTAACAACAATAATAATTCACCTTGTTTGGTTTTTTCTTTCTTTTCAATTTTGACTAGTGTTGATAGATTGTTTTTCTGGTGGAGATTTCTCTGCAATTTCATACACATTGCCCAGTGTTGATATATTCTACACCCAAGTTCCAGATTTCACCCTGTACCTAGAACCCCAGAAAGTGGTGTCTGCATATGATTGTTGTGTTGAATCATCACTGTGCTTTGTGTTTTCTGTAGATCAAACATGCGGTTGATGCATCTTTGAACGTACTCCGTAGTATCCAAGGAAGCAAAATCAACCAGCGAGAACTTGATCGGGTACTTCTCCCGTTCTCCCTCTTTTTAAGTTCTGACATGAGCAAGGATTTGAAGGTTCTTACCTTGATTGGGTATATTCCCTTTCTCCCTCTTTTTAAGTTCTGACATGAGCAAGGATTTGAAGGTTCTTACCTTGATTGGGTATATTCCCTTTCTCCCTCTTTTGAGTTCTGACATGAGCAAGGATTTGAAGGTTTTTACCTCAAATGTGCACACTGACTCCCTGGATGGGTGCACCACCCACCTTGCTGTACCTGCCTGAATTGTATTTTGTAAGAACCAATGGGTTTGGGGAATAATTGTGGTGGCTTTTAGGCAAAGAGGACATTGTTGATGAGGCATGAGTCTGACTCAAAAGACAATACGTACTGGCTTGGGATGTTGACACATTTGCAGGCTCCATCTGTGAGTAGAAAGGTAAGAATCCTTTTTGTCAGATCCCTTTTTGTTTGGACTTATGCATGTCTGCCAAGTTGCACAGCTGAAAAGTACACTTGAACTTCTAAAAAAATTCTCACATTATTGTCTCCCTGTTGTGTTGTTTAAAAGATTTTCATAGGCCTGATCAGACTTGTGCAATCTTTATTGTGCCTATACCTTCTGAGACTTGTGCAAAGAAAAAATTCTGTTCAATAACACTTGTGGGTTTAGTAATTAGTATCGGGACTGGAGTTATTCCCATGTTTGTAAACTCACTGTTGCAATTGCAGGATGTGGGCTGCTTGCGGGACTTACCACATCTGTATGAGGTAACAACAGCAGAGGATGTTTATAATGCTTACAATTACCTTAGCCTGGATGATGGATCTCTCTTCACTTGCATTGGAGTTGCTGGCACTGAAGCAGGCAAAGGCGAAATCATTGAAGTGGCTGAAGAACTTCCTGGTAAGAAAATCCTATAATACTTGCAACATCCATAACCACTTTGAGACTAATGTTTTCAGCTGAGACTAGTGTTTTCTTCTCTTCATGATCTCGATGTATTTGTCTCTCTACCATCACCTTGATCTGGGTATCTGATAAAAGCTGGTTTCTATTGGCAGAAGATGATCCAATTGGTGGTGGCTTGCAAGGTTCAACCTTACAACATGGGAGGGGAATGTCCACTATGACACGACCTACAACTTAACTTTTTTTTCACTCTTCCAAATTCATACATCTGTAACTCATCTGTACTCCAATTTTTTCCAACTAATGAATGCTCCACAGACTGTCACAAGGGAAATCATATTTCTTAACATCTTGGAGATGCCGCATTAATATTATTGTGATTGATTTGACACAAAGGGTCATCCATAGTGAATGATCTGCCCATCATACCATTTCAGATCAATATGTAACTGAGCCTCTTTTTTTGGTGTTGGAAAAAGGAGTTTTGAGTCTGGTTGGAATAGGGGGATGAATCATCAGTATTTATGCAGGAATGTGGCACACTGCTGCCTTTGTACCCAACTATTTGTCAAGGTGCTTTAGCAGATGTGACAAATAGTATCAAAATTGGAAACACTATTTAGCTCAGGTAGTGCACATTGTACATCAACTGAAAATTGGGCAAAATAGGTGCCTGATGTAATGCAGAATCTGTATGGATTTCTTCAACAAAGAATTAAGTACTTTAGACTTCATTCAAATTTTGGACCTCACTGCTAACATGGTTCCATGATTGATGATTTCACTCACGAAAATTTGATAATGAAACCAACCCAGAGATCCACCGCCACATTTCATACAGCAGCTCATGTTGTGCATTTTATATAGGGTTTACCATCCTCACAAAGATGGCTGTGCAGATGGTAGAAACAAAGTAATGATCGAACATGGTTCTATTACAAAAACACAAAGAGACATGATAGAAATTGTCTGAGTCAGCAGCCAGAGTGCAGTGTAGATCAGAAAATAGAGCTGAGGAGAGGGATTGTCCAGACAGGCATGCACAGATAGAAACAATCAAATCAGTATAGGCTTCAAGACTCTCTATGGGTGCAAAGGGGGTTTAGGATATTTAGGGTATAGGGTTTAGAAGCAATCCCATCAGCAACTGGCATATTGAGATGATTGCACTTACAAAGAAATCTCCTCTTCACATTTCAGGACGAATGGTATGTCATCTTTACCACTGAGAAGTCCTGGTGAAAACCTTCATCTGCTTCAGTCCAGGCAGCAGATGGTTAGCCTTTCACAAGACATTTGCTGGAAGGCTCTGTTCAATTTTCAGAGAGAGGTTGCATTCTTCAAGGATTTATGCATCCCTGTGATGCCCTAGAGATTTGAAGAGGAAACCTGTGTACAAAAATAGCCATCTGACCTCTAGATCGACTGAGATTATGATCTAAAGGGTATTTTAGGGTAAAGTTTCATGAGCAGGATTTTTTTAGACTTTGTTGGTGAAAGGACAATTTTGATCAAATAGACACGTTGAAAAGCTCACACACTAGCCCTTCAGCTTGAAAGACAAACAAACAAACATGTGGCATAGTAGTTAAAAAGTTCTTCACAGTTCGTTGTAAAGAACACCACTGGCCTAAGCACTTCCATGAAACAAAACTCAAATAACACTGTTCACAGGCAGCCAGCCTTTCACAACCACTCCCTCTACAACTGTGCATCACTCTTCTTCATATGGCACCATGATATGTGGTATTATCCCAGATCATTTGCCTTTCTCTCTCTCAGCTGCATTAACAGCTGCTGATCAAAATTGCAAGACATTCTTATCAGGGGGACTTTGTCATTGTCCACACCTTGCAGATCATGTTTCTCTCCTACACAAGCTCTTTTTAACTCAACAACTCTGCCATCCAAGAAAGTACCATGGCACAGGCATACTGCAATGGTTACACTACTGCTATAGCTAATAATCCATTAAGCAAAGTACCACATGGTACCACTCAACCAGTTCTCTCCCCTATATTTAGCTCTATTCAACCTCATGAAACCTAAATTTCTCTGCAAATACTAAATGTGAACCCACTCTACTCCTCCAATTCGCATTCCTGCATGACAGAAATAGACCTGGTTAATGCAAAGCTGATCACATCAAATTGCAAGGTAACACCGATGACAAGAACACCCCTGAAATACAAAGAAATACTCCTACCTTTGCACATACCCTAGACCAGTAATGCCACCAAGAACAACAACAGAAGAAGGGGGCTATTCACCATTGTCATGAAAATCAGAAATGAAATCAAAATGGAATCAGAAAAGAGATAAGAATACATCATAGACAATCTGAAAATACTTACATGCTTGTATGGCAACTGATTCTCCACCAAGTGACAATCAATTTGGCACTCATGCTACAGCAATCAAAGTGGTTGTGCCTTTTGGTTGTTCTGTCTTCTGAGGAGGGGGAGGAGGGTCTTGGAAGTCTTCCTGCAATGAGAGAAGATCACTTTACAACCTTTAGAAAAGAGAAAACCAACACTGAACCCAACTTGCAAAGTAGGTCTGAACAGAGAAAAAAAACCATCACAATACTCTCTATCAGTAGCACTGTGAAGAATTCAATTAGTGTCCTGCTCCAGATTACCAGGTTGTAGATAACTGTGATGTACAGAGAACAGCTTGGACAGCGGGCAATCTCCTCTCCTATCTTTAGATCTTCCTGCAAAAGACAGTCATAAAAATAAAATTCTTAATTTCAACTCCGCTGCAAGCATTTCAATTCCACAGTGGCTCTCTCAAGAAAAACAAAGCAAAGCATGTCCTTAGCTGAGTCTCTAACCTTCAGTTGACAATTCACAAAAAAGAGCTTCCAGAAAAGAGAAGAAACCAGGGAGGGGGAGGAGGCCTGTACCTTGGTAATCTGGAAGAGATCACCACAAGGACATGGGTATGTGAAAGCTTGGATTTCCTCATTCCATTCCATGTCTTCAATCTCCACATCATCGTACGACATCTTACTCTCTGCTCCTGGTTCTTGTCTCTTTCGTCTCTCTGCAACACAATCACTTGTCAATCTATGGCATATTGCCACTCTGTGTCTCTGTCTGTCTCTGTTTCTTGTCTTTTTGTCTCTCTGCAACACATTAACTTATCAATCCATGGCATCTTGCCATCCTCTCTCTCTCTCTCTCTCTCTCTCTCTCTCTCTCTCTCTCTCTCTCTCTCTCTCTCCAACTGCCAACCTCCAGAATAACATCATACCCGGAAGCACATCATCCCCGGAGTAATCTTCCTCAATTATGCTCTTGAACCATATTCAATAATCCGGACATACTTACAGAAAAAACTTCAACTGCAAAGCTTCACAGAGAAAAACCAAAAACAAAAAGAGAAACAGGAGAGACGATGTTTTACCAAACGAGAAGGAAACGAATGGGAGTTGTGGCAAACAAAGCTCACTCACAAATTCTTCTTCTTCTTCTTCCTGCCGCCCTTCGTCACCTTTCTTGTGCTCCCGGATCCTACTTGCTTGACCTGAAGAAGAAAGCTTTCAACTGCGTCGTCGTCGTCGTCGTCACCGCCGCCGCAACGGCTAAGACAACAACCTCCTGAGCGATCAATTCTCTTTGCAAACAACGCCTGTTGTGAATTCCTGAGCCAACAATTTGGTGAAGTCCTCCCCCGCCCCCAAAACCCTGGAAACTTCGAGGGATTCTAGGGCTTCCCTACAAACCCTAGAAATTCCCAAAACCTTCAAATTCAATCATTTTTTGGCTCATAATTTAGCTCATAAGTTGTAGGCAAAATGACAAATTCAATTTAATGAAAATTTAATTAAATTACAAATTTAGTTTTAGTGAGAATTTTTGTTCAATGACAATTTGATCTAATTTGATTTAATCAATTTTTATTGACAAGAGAACACCATTGATGCTCCACTTTGTCATGATTTTACCCTAATCTTCTTCCTAGTTAGTATTCCAAACAGTTTTGTTCAAAACCCTAATATATTGTTTTGAATTTGTTTCCCATTGATTAACAAGCTCTTGACATCTGTGTCCATTGATGACAAGCTTATCTTTGAAGTTCCTTTGTTGGGTTATTAGGGTCATGAGAAGCTCCAAATTCTTCATAAATTTTGCTAAAATTCCTTTGATATTGATTCCATGATGTATAGATTCTTCTCTTTTGTAAACAAGAGAACTCTTCTCTTGCCTTTTCTTTGGGGTCCAACCCACTTTCTTTAAAAGGTCTATTAATTAGGGTTATGAGACTCTCCTCAAAATCCTTTGCTATTGCTTTCATGATTTAGAGCTATCTTTGTAAAAGCCACAAAAAAAACTCTCTTCTCAGTTTTAGAGAAGGTGATGTTATGGTGCCAGGTTTTGCAAAATTTGGGATGCTTGAAATGACCCAAGAAGAAGGGATCATTTTTGGTGTGATAATCTTTGGAGCAATGATTTCTAGGGTGGGATAATGTTTGGTGGGATTAGAGAGGTTGTGAAGGGAGAGGGGGGAGGGGGAGAAATCAGACACACAAAGGGGAGAACGAGAAGGAGGAGTGCAAAGACCCCAAAAGGGCGCAGCAGAAGAATGATATCGCCATTTGCAAAGCTTGGAGCTTTGATGATCAAAACATTGGGCAAGCCTGTGGCAACTTGGATGAAAGTGGAGGCAGCCAAGCACCCTTGGTTTCGGCAACTTATTAT
>Ga0209208_10012890_pt1 | contig 10515 bp, 7 predicted proteins | sample S1TSphfallax_3_FD_187694 | JGI IMG/M metagenome (GOLD analysis project Ga0209208, IMG submission 187694) | Host-associated microbial communities from peat moss isolated from Minnesota, USA - S1T2_Fd - Sphagnum fallax MG (SPAdes) (version 2) | ecosystem: Host-associated > Plants > Peat moss >... | reverse complement strand
TAGATGCAGATTTTTTTTTTTGGCTGTTGCTGCTTTTCCAGTTTGAAACTTGTATGTGAGAGAGACTTGAGTGAGTAAAGGCTTTCTTCCTCCAGAGACAGCTTCCTGAGCTTGATGAGAAAAAATAAATGCTAGGTTTTGCAGATCATGACTGAGGAGGAGGAGAAAAATGTGTTCATCATGCATTGCCTTTTTTTTGGTGCATTGGGTTGTTAGCAAATGTGTGTAACAAATATGACAGAGCTTTGTAATTTCTGATTTGAAGTGGAAAGACTCTTGTGTTTGGTTGAGTGATAGTAGCAAGCTCCCAGAAACATAGTTTTGGTTTTCTTTTCTGTGTGTGTGTGTGTGTGTTTTTTTTGGAGGGCTTGTTTTGTTGAGTGACAATAAGCTTCAACAGAAACAAACAGCTTTGGTTTTGTGTGTGTGCGTTTTGGAGACTAGTTTTGTCTGATGATGAGCTTTGTTTTGTGTGTTTTGTGTGTGTGTGTTTTTGGAGGAGTTTTGTTTTGTTGAGAGCTGATGAGCTCACAGAAAGAAAGAAATACCTAGCTTGGTTTTTCTGTGTGTTTGAAAGACTTGGTTTGTGTGTGCGTGTGTGTATTTGATGAGCCAGCTCTCAGAAGGAAAAAAAGCTTTGGTGGGTAGTCTGAGAAGGAGGAAGAGGAGGAGGACCTGTGCTCTTTGTTTCTGGTTTTGTTTGGTGATCTTGAGTGGGAATCCAGAAAGAGGATTGCACAAACCCAACTCTCAGAAGTTGCTCTCTGTCTGACAACGAATTGGTTTTCGAATTTTCAAAGGTACAACTCCGTTGTGCAAACAAACAAACAAACGGCTCTCTCCCCCATCTCCATCACTTAACTACATTGTCGTCGTGTTACTGTTTGTATCTTGATCTTGCATTGACGACGACAAGCAGACCACCATCCGACACAACCCCATTTGCAATTTCGATCAGAAATTGCTACTCTGCAACTCCATCGCTACCGCCGCCGCTGCACAGCGGAGCAGAAGAAGGAGAAGAAGAAGAAGAAGAAGAAGGTCTAAAAGAGAAAGAAGGGTCCTTGTGCAATGGAGGAATCTGTTCCGCAACTGAAAACAGCCACCTCCTCTGTTGCAATGCAGCAGCTTCAAGTCCCTTCTGTTGTTGACAAAGCACTCGGCAGAGTTCCGAACTCAGTGGAGGAGTCCAATCCTCTTGTGTACAGCAGCTCCACCATGCCTTTCTCCAGATCCCAGAGCGTCAAGATTCCCGTGGAACATGGCTCCGCCGCAGTAGAGCGCTTCGCATCGCGTCCTTCGTCGCGACTCAAAACTAGGAATCGAGGGGAAGAGTTTCCAGCCGACTTGCAGGACGACGACGCTCCTCATCTTCATCAGTACGCAAGAGACAGAGAAGGACGGACCAAGAGTAGGGGAGGAAGAGGTCGCAATGGTGTGGACGTTGCGGATTTGGACGCCTTTGATGGGTATGGAGCTGCTGCAGCTGCACCCATCAAAGAAGAGCGGGCATCTTCCAGATCCTCATCGCGGATGAAAGGCAGAAGCAGCTCCAGAGACGCAGCAGCAGCAGCAGTGGGGAGTTACACTGGGCTACAACAGGAGGACAAGGACTTGCAGCTGGGTGCAAGCAACATCGTGGTAAGGAGCGCAAATGGGATGGATATGGCAGATGTGGAGGGATATCTGTATGGAATGCGAAGTCTGCAATCAACTCCGCGCTTCCGAAGCAGTGCAAGTGCAGCATCCATGGATCCACAGCCAGAGAAAGCAGCAACAACAACCACCCGGAGTCGTTCCAGCAGCAGCAGTGGCAGCAGCAGGAATGCTAATGCCAAAGACACACAAGAAGAGTTGAGAGCATTACATGAGGTAGTGAAGGAAATCCGCAGAAGCAATGCAGCAAGAAGGTCGGTGGCTTCTGCTCGAGGATTGGGTGAATCCACAGAAGCCATGGAAGATATGAATCTGCTGCGAGCTTCTCTGAAAAGCCCCAGAACTTCTTCATCCTCCTTCTCCTACTCCCAGAGAGAAGCTCCAGATTCTCTTGCAGATGAAAGACTGAGCCGAGCTGAAAGACATGCTCGAAAACACCAACAACAAAAAAGCCCGAGAAATCTCAAGGCTGATAACACAGAAATTCAACTGATTCACAGAGAAAGCAGCACAGGAGCAGCAGCACCATCGAGTGAGCACAACAATACAAGCAGACAAGCTACAAATGGTCGACTTTTGAGAGGAGAATGGGAGGAGCTGCAGCAGAGTGATGATGGAGGAGCTTATGAGGAGGAAGACATTGCTGCAACACAGAGACAAAGTCGGGCAGCTGCTCCTCGGCAGCAGCACAAGCACCGACCTGTTGTTCATGATCATCCTTCACCTCAAGAGCTGCTCACTACACCACCACCACCACCCATGCTGCTGCCTGTAAGCCATCCTCCTGAATGTGAGCTGCTACCTGAGATGCTGGTTGCTGCTGCTCCTTCAAGCTTGGAGCAAATTCCAATGAACTGGTCCTCTGCCACAATGCCCACAACAGGTTTGTGATTCTCTTCAATACACAGAATGCACTGACTTGGGCTTTGCATTGGCTGAAGAATTGCTGAAGAATTATTGCAGGAGAATTTTTTTGCTGAAGGATTATTGTGGGAGAAATTTTTTGCTGAAAAATTATTGCAACACAATTTTTGCTGAAGAATTGCTGAAGATGGCATTTTGCATATTTCATTGATGTCACAGAAGAGGGTTTTTCAACAATGAATGTTGGCTGGCTGCAAGCTTTAGGTATGCAATTTTTACATATGCAATATTTTTCTCAACCCAATTCGTTTTGCTCTAAATACCCAATTTGTACCAGTTTCTACCCAATTACAGGAAAATCTGAAAGGGAATGAATGAGACAGGGTGCATAAAAATGAAGTGCTTTTTCAATGGTTTTTTTTCCTTTAGTGGAAACTTTCAGTTTATTCAGCTCGTACAATTGGGTTGCAGTTGATTTGATAATGTGGCGAGATATTCCTCGTTCAGCACTCTGGTTTGGAGCCGGGAGCTTTATCATTCTGTCAACCTCTTTTATGCCGAGGATTCGGTGTGGGTGAGTTTGGTTTCTCTGTGTAAATAATGCATGTCTGTAAGTGACCGACAGTTCATCAGTGTGTGTATGTTATGTGTATGTGTACAAGGTTTCTGGACTCACTGATGTTTCTTGGTCATTTGATATTCTGTGTTTAACACACTTACAAAATGGGTGCAGGTTAATTGGAATTGGAGCAAACTTTGCTCTGTTTTATTTGGCTGCTGTCTTCATCTACCGCATGTTCATACCTGGGTACTAAACCTCCCTTCCTTCAGCTCAACACTCTGGCCAGGGTTTTATGTCAAACACAAATTGGGAAAATCTCGATGTTTGTGGGACTCTTGAACCTTGGTATTCAGTTACAGCTTTTTGCAAGATTGCAAAGATTGTTTGTGTAGTCTTCAGTAAACATTTTAGTCTTTGCCATTTTCGTTCAAAAATTGCATACAGTTTGTTTGTCTATGCAATTTTCTCTCCATGTTATTTCATGGATGAAGAACTCCGGGGGTGCAGATCAGCTGCACAGTTGAGTGAGGATAATGTTGGCACGGGTTGCTGCACCACAGAGGCAGACATTGCTCGATGGATCCGCATTTTCTTACCAGCAATTAATTTGGTATTGACAAAGACAAGGCAGGTCTTTTCTGGTGACCCAGCTACCACCCTCAAGGTGAAAATTTGCCTACTACCCATCTTCGCAATTTTCCAATATCAATACTTCAAAACAGTTATCTTGGTTTGCACACCTTCACTTAGCAACTCTCAAGTTCTCGTTTTTTTGTTTGTTGTGGGAAGGAAAATTCTGCATTTCCTCTTGCTTGCACTAGGCAATTGTTACAGTCCCAATTGTCAAAAGCAAACCTGCAAAATGCAGAATATGGAAGTGACAAACCTAGAACTTGTGGGTTTGTGTTAGGTGGCAGCAGTACTCTGGTTGTTGGCAAGAGCAGGCTCAAGGATGTCACTTTGGAGTTTTGTTCGCCTTTGTGTGTTTGAAATATTTCCTCCTTTCTATATCTCTCTTTCAGTTTTAGAAAGAAAATTTCATTTTCATTCCTGGGTCTTAACCTTAAACCCTAAATCAACATTCTTTGTGACATATTTTTGCAGGCTATTTTGGAGTCTTCACTGTTCCAAAATGCTGTAATTGCTATTCAAATCAGCTTCAAGCTCATGGTGAGGACCCTGCACTAGGAGCTGCAACTTTTGAACTAACCTTTTCTGTTCATTTGCTTTCTTATGCAAAAACACACCAAATTACTCAGGGGTCTAGAAACATCTGTACTTAAATCACATTGACATTTCTGTTGTAACTGCCTAGTACAGGTCAGTCTATTGCAGTGCGAGCATGGATGGCGTGGAGTACCTATTCTCACAAGAAGGCAGTTCTAGTTGCTGCCTTTCTCTTGGCATGGAACATGTCATCTTTCTCCACTCGCTTGTGGGGTGGTACATACACATACTCACTCTCATGCACCTTTTGGCTTGTTGATGGGAAATTTGGTCATTTCAGCATCACCTTGATATAGGACATTTCCTATGTAAAATTCTTCAGAACATGGTCTTGGGTTACAAGCACATATTTGGTTACATGTGGATCTTGAGATCTCTCAGCAAAATCCCTGCTGATCATCTAAATTCTTAGATTTATAACTTCACTCTCGAGTTTTGGGTGTGTGTTTTTCATAGTAAGAATGGGATGTTTGTTGGGTGCCAGGTTTTGTGATGCTACAATTTTTCAGTGTGTTTTTTTCATGCTAATGATGTGATGTTTGTTGGGTGCAGGTTTTATGATGCTTGTGTGGCTCAGGCTGTATCAGCAGTCACACCCTCTTGTGTTTGAAGAGGCTGTTTCAGATGTCAGTTGCAGCATGGGTGCCATTGATCTTTCTAATCACCAAGAGATTCTCCAACAAACAATCAAGGCAAAACCAGAGGTAAGGACTTGAATATTTTCCTTGTCAAAAATTCCAGCAGTGCCAACCATAGGGAAGAAGCTTTTACAATTTTTGTAGCTCAAAACTGCAGAAACTTACTAGTCAATGCCCTATAGCAAAACTTTTGAATGAGGATGATGCACTAAAAAACTAGAATCCTGGCTGCTTCCTTTTACAGTCAGTTGAAGATGCCAGACAACAGGAAGACCCTGCTGCCTTAGTCAAGATGGAACAAGTTCAAAAGTTTCCAGGTATGTTGACTGCTTTGGATCGTTGTTATTGTGCCTTGTTGTTACGTTAACTTTGGTTCTTGGTTTGTTTGTTTGAAATTCTCTCACCTGCACTTTGTCCACTGCAGGAAGGGAGGTGAATAGTCACATCTACAAAGCATGATTTTTGTGCGCAACAATTGCAAATGATGAGTGGTTGAACTGAGCTAATTGATACTATGATGAACCCAGCATCATTGCATTTAGGGTTTAGGGTTTAGGGTTTTTTTCCAATCCTCTTTAGCATTCCACATGGTGCACACATGAGAGATTGTACTATGATGAACCCAGCATTATCAGATTTTGGGTTTTGGGTTTTGGGCCCTTTTTTTCCAATCCTCTTCTGGATTTCTACACACTGCAAAGAAAGTTCTCCCTCCCCAACTTTTGAAGGAAATTTGAACTTCTGCTCAACAGGGCCTTAAGATCATGCAAAGAAAGCTACAAATTTTGTGCTAGTAAGATGCTGAACATGATGGGTAGGTGCTGAAAGATATTGCCTCAAATAGCTCATTGACTCCTTGTCCAGCAAAGATATGACCCATATCCACTAAGATCCTATGTATGAGAAGAAATTTCCCTGCCATTCTCCAGTCTAAAATTTGGTCCTATTGGGTCTGAAATCTACACAAGTGTTTGACTTGTACATGCAACCACACTTATGTTGGATTAGAAGTCTTTTACAAATTTGTGAACCCCAACATGTTTGTGAGTGATTTGTAATACAACATATAAGTGTTGTTGGTCATCAAGGTTCTAAGGGATACAACACTCCAGAAATGAAGCCATGTCAAGGAGATGTAACTTTCCCTAAAACCCAATTGTGAAAAGGTTAAATTTGTGTAATTTTTAATCAAATTTCAATGACAAAAGTCAACCTAAATTTGATAACTTTTGCTCCAAAGATCCCAAAATTTTGAGATGATGAACTTGCACATTGTTGAGGGCTTTCCAATAATGCCAAAAGTGTGACAAGGCTCCATGATTTGGGAGAGTTAAGGTGTGGTCACAAACAAAACAAGCTGTCTATCACGTAATGGCTTTGTCCTTTGTTTGACAATGAACTAAAAAAATCATATGTTGACACTGCATGATATGGTCATGCATGTAGTTTGATAAAATGAATTTAGTTATGATGTATTCAAAAATCTCCAATTCTTAATGTACATTGTTTATATGAGGTATTTGACCACACATGATCAAGTTGTGGATCACATATTGGAATACTTTGATGAATTTCAATTTTTTCATTTTGTTCATTGTCACAACTTGAAACAAATATATTATTTCTTGGCTATAGTTTTTTAATGCATTTACATATTTAACATGTTGGAAATTGTGATTTTATTATTATTATTATTATTATTATTATAATGAAGCAATAGGTCATGTTCAAAGATTGAATTATGATGTGGGTTTTTCTAAATACTTCCAAAGATGAAACATAAAAATACCATTTGGTAGTTGTTTTTTAAATTTGCATTTTCAACTTTAAAATTCATTTATGTCAATGGTGTGAATATTTATTTTATTTTTTTATACGAGAAAATGCTATATAAGTGAGTTCACAATGGTGTATTCCAATTGAACCATATGCAAAATAGTCAGTAGTCAAACCTTGATATTGATGAATTATATGAATTGCAACCATGATTGTTAAAAATGATGCGACATGTCATTTTCATGTTGATTGTCACATCATTGTCACAACATATGTGTTGGTTTATGAGGTTGACAACAATAACACACCAAAATGTAACACCTTTTACACACACAAAATGACACATTTCATAATCACATCCAACATAGTTGGTGTTATTTACTATAGATAAAGATAATTCTTCGACTAAATTTATGGTCAATAACCACCTCTTTGAATATTGGCATATTGAAGTGTTTTTCGGTGTTGGGTGATCACCAAATTTCCACAACCATTAGCATTGTATGTTGGAAAAAAGTTGCTTGTTGTTCACATGCTTGAAGCCATGTTTGGATCATCCAAATTGATGACCATCATCTCATCGGATTGAAGCTAGTAACTAACATTGATGGCCAAGTAATAAAAAATATGGTGAAAAGTATGCAGGAAAAAACCCCAAAGGATGGTTTGTGCATGAACATAGAGCTTAAGCTTGGAGCTTGTAGCTTGAAGCTTAATATGATTTTAATTCACTCACATGGATGAATGTGTCCATAGATGAATGTTTTCATATGGATGAATGTTTTTTTGCATAGATGAATTTTATTTATGAATTGAATTAAATCAATCAATCATTGGATGAAATTCATCCATGATTGAAAGATAAATAAATTAAAAACTAATTATATCCATCTTCATTTGTTGTCCAAGTATTAATATTTCAAACTTGAATATCACTCAATAATGATGGATAATGTAACTATAGGGGAAAATATGATGATGAGACCAAAATAATATTTAAAATTTAAATTAAAAAATCATTTTCATCAACAATGTTAAGCAATTGAAAAAATGTTGTCATGGAATGAGTGTTTACCCCCTCCCACCCCCACCCCCCATTGTTGTCAACGACATTGTATATATGTATTTTGTGAGAAATTAGGGCACCTTGAAAATGAATAATTATTAAAAATAACCCTATTATCATCTATGATAACAAGTTGTTTAAAGGAAATTAATTAAGGTATTTGAAATTGAATTTTAATTTATTTCAAAAACTCATTGTCATCAATGATAATAGGTGATTTTAAAATATCTAAAGTATTCAAAACCAATCATTGCCAATAACATTAGTTGGATTTGAAAAAAATTATGGCACACTTGAAAAAGAATGGAAAAAAATATCCCCTTGTTGTCCATGACGCTTATAAATAGTTATAATGAAAGTTGTGGCACCTTAGGAGAGGGAAAAAAACTCATTGTCATCAATGACATTGGGTTAGTTTGTTTGAAATAATAATAATAATAAAATTTTATTATTTATTTTTTCAAACGATGACCATGGGGTGGATGTTAGCATGATAATAATAATATAGTTAAGACATATTGAAAATAATGGCATTTAAAACTATAGCCATCAAATACGTTTATAATCAAATTTACATTATATTATCATATCATATAGAATTAAATTGTGTTTCATGAAGCTCTAGTTAATTAATTAAATGGAAAAAATTCATTGATAAGAATTTAATGATAAAACAAAAAAATATTCATCCATAATTTTGATGGAAGTTTTATATATTAAAAACATGTCAATTCAAAAAAAATCATCCATACATTAGATGAATGAAAAAATCATTCATCCATAATGAGAATAAATGCATACATTCATCCCCATGTTTGTTTCTAAGTTTACTTGTATAACATTCATTTTGTGCTTAAATTCTTGGGTTTTATTTGCATGTGTATAGGGGAAAAGACATTTTACCATCCCAAGTTATAACTTTAAGCTTTAAACTTAGGCTCTAGGCTCATACAACAACTTACTTCGTATACCCCATAGCAAAATGTGGTAGTTATAGATCCCAATTTTTAATATGGCCCTTTTGGAGCCCGTGCTTCTACAAATCCTGATTTCATTATTTGCCCATTCGTTCATCTAACCCTTTCTCCTTCAAGATAATTTTGTGAAGTAATGCGATTATCTATTAATGTATTTTCACATAATTCTTGGACTTCTTCATGGAATTTTGTACCTTGTTTAATGAATATTTCAACTATCCAACATTAAACCTAGTGAACACTTTATCCATAAATGCATATGTTATTCCTTCATTGTTACAATTTATCAATGGCACCAACTCCAACCATTTGGGGAAATGTTAAATTATACGAAAACATATTGGTCATGTCAAACTATCAAACCTAATGAACCAAAAATGGCATTAACTCCAACCACTTGGAGAAATGTTCAATCATAACCAAAACATACCAATTATGTCATATTATCAAACTCAATGAACCAACAAAATCCAAATTCCACCAAGACCTTAACCACTTGATGGGCAATGGTTGTAGATGAGGTGTGGGTGTGTTGAATGATGTTTAAATTCAATCACACACCACACATCATGAAACACATTATTGAACTTATAGTTCTATCCCTTGTCACTAGTATTGTGTGAAACAAATTATAGGTTTGTTGGACCCCAAATGGCTCAACTTTCATGAACATCCACACAAAGCTTTCATATGTTTTAGGCAAAGCACAACCAACATTCATCCATCTAACCACACCCATAAGATGAAATTTCCTTCCTTTGTGAACTGTTTGGCATTGTGCATAACCAAATCATGTTCCTTAGGTGTCAACTCAACTAGGAGTGTTTCATTGCTTACAAATATGCAATGATAATGCATTTCCATATATATCCAAGGCACCATCACCTTCTTGTTCAATCTCCAAATCATGGGAATCCTCCTTACCAATGTTACTTTAAGCTACATCCTTAAAACACCCCAACAAGGTATGTAGGTAGATTGAGGCATACCATTTTGGTACCCTTGTCAAATTTGCATCCCCATGCTAATGAACATTTGTGGTATCCTTCCTACTAGCGCTTGGGGTTTGATTTAGTGTCAACATCTTAATTAACCCTACCTTAGGCACAATATACAAATCATTTGTTTATAAGATAAGGGCCCATTTAATCAACGTTCTTTTGAGTTGATTTGATTCCATCAAAAACTTGAATGGTTGGTGATTAATAATTAAATTGAATGGGCTACCATAAAGATAAAACCAAATGATGAAATAAACTAAACAATAACAAAACATTCCCTTTCATACAAGCTATATTTTGCCCTTGTCTTATTGTTGGATCAACTAAAATATGCCATTACAAACTTTCAACCATCATCATCAAGTTGGGTGAATATTGCTTTCAACCCTGAGGTACTCCAATCAATATGTAAATAAAATGGTCATCCTTGAATGGGTTTTTAAATGGGAACAAAAATGAACATGACTTTTAACCCATGAACAATTCGTTTTTGTGCATCACTCCCAATATACTCCTAATCAATTTTCATCAACTAGTTAAAGGTTTAACAATGTTATTAAATTATTTAACAAACTTGTAGTAGTAATTACACAAGCCAGAGAAGGCTCCCAATCAACTAATATCCCATGGCTAAAGAACATGTGAAATGGTTTCAACCTTGACTTTTTGAACCCCCAATCCACCTATATAAATCATGTGACCCAAATATTTCACTTGAACTTGGAAAAATCAACATTTTTCAAAATGC
>Ga0209208_10012889_pt1 | contig 10516 bp, 10 predicted proteins | sample S1TSphfallax_3_FD_187694 | JGI IMG/M metagenome (GOLD analysis project Ga0209208, IMG submission 187694) | Host-associated microbial communities from peat moss isolated from Minnesota, USA - S1T2_Fd - Sphagnum fallax MG (SPAdes) (version 2) | ecosystem: Host-associated > Plants > Peat moss >... | reverse complement strand
GAGGATAGTGGTTGGGGTCTCCAGCACACCCAACAATAAAAAACTGCAAAGACCATTCCTTCATCTGCAGATGAACATATCTCAGTTGATCATCATAAGGAGGCATACACCATTCCTTTTGAAGTAAGGTTTCCATCTTTCCAGGCTACCTTAACATTCTATGACCCTGTAGGAGTGACAAGTGAAGCATGGGTGGAACCTCTAAGCCTTAAAGATTACCTTGTCCCTGCCTGGAGCAGCAGGTAATCGAAACTTCACTTTGAGTACAGTTCCCTCAGTGTCATGCTGTGATGCTGGTGCTGCTGAATGGGTTGTCTTAACAAGTTTTGTAGCCCTTCCTTCTGCTTTGTGCTTCTGTATGCACCAAACACAGACTGAAAATATGATCAATCAATCTGTTTCTACAATCATGAAAAGAAAAAAGAATTTCTTGCCCTAATAATCACTCCAGATTACATGGAGGAACAGAGAAGCAAAAGATATATCTTGCATTCGAACCTAATCAGAATGTCTTCTTTCTTGCAGGGACTGGTGCAAGCATCCACGAGTCCGCAGCATAGTGCCCAATATTCAATGGTAGTTGCAAGAAATGATGTGAGAAATTGATTTACATACCAGACTACTGTTGCCAGAGTTTGTGCATTGACCTTGAAGAATGTTTGCCCGGGAAGAATTTTGTAATGTTGAAACTTGCAAGGTCCCAGATTGACCAACAAGGTCAGCTGGACCAGCATCTGTTATGACAGTTCTCCAAGAAAGTCTACTTGACATTCCAGAACCATGTCCACCAGAATCACTCCCAGCAGGACCTGGCCGGCTGCAATTAGCTATGACTGTGCCTGGACCCACCTCCCCTTCATCCTCAATGTAACGACGATTTGGCTTCCGCTGCCTTTTCCCCCCGACCTGCTTACCAGTGTTGACTACCTCACCAAATACTGCTATTTGAGCACCACCAGCTCCCAATTCATTCAAACTGCCAGGAGCTGATGCGTCAAACCCCTCCTCTGGAGAGATTACTGCCAGAGGGAGGACTCTGCACAGAGACTGCTTGCTGTCCACCTCATTGGTGCATAGTTGTTCAGTCAAGTCAACACCATTGGTTCCCAGTTCTTGACCACCATTGACCATGTCCCTCTCAGTGACCAGCTCTGTGGCTGCAGTTGATGAGGGAAGAGGTTGTTCAGCAGACAACCGTTGCTCTGGCCTGACTTTTGGATCTGTCTGTGAAGGCAGCTGAGAATGTGAGCCTATACTAAGGGCAGCATCACGTTGTTTGCTCCACCCAGTGGATATTTGGCGCTTCAACCAGTGCTTGTCTTTAACAGATGTGTCACGACCATAAGTGCTGCGGAAAGCCTCATGAAGTTCACGTATTGACAGATTCTCCAATGAAGTGGGATTAGGCATACTGTTGACCACAGGAACACCTACCGATTTTGGTGCCTGAACTTTGGTGGATGTCCAGGTAGAAGGCTTCTGATTCACTACAGCTCTTGCCCTGTGTGTTCCTGCAATTTGGATGCAACTTTGTTGAGACCCCCGACCACATGCATTTCTGGGAATTATTGTGACTAGACCAGATGGCTGTAAATGCAGCTTTTCAGGTGATGTCCCTGTTACAGTAGGTTCTCCAGTACTGGACCTCAATGTCATTAGTGGTGGCATTGCAGGAGGAGCAGGGTCACCTTTAGCATCAAAGTCAAAGTATCTTGGGTTGGGTCGACGCTGTCTCTTGTAGTCTCCGATTGCATCACCTGTGCTCATATACACAGACAAATTGCTCTTGTGACCAAGCACACTACCAGCCTGATCTTCTAATGATACTCGATTTTGCTGTTCTGCATCCACTCTTGACAACATTGTATCCACAACCTGCACACAACAGGTGTCCTAAAGTTTCAGAGACTTGAAAAAACCTTTTTCTAAATCATCACAAAATCTTGACAATTTCTCTATGCAACAGATGCTATTGCCACAAGCATTCATACTGTATCCACTGGTTAAAAAACTACTACTGGTGATGCTGTGAGGTTGGTGTACCTCAAATCGTGCCAACAGCTTCTTCCTTTCAGCCACAAGGTTCTTGAGTTCAGAGGAAACTGTAATCCAGAACAACATCATTCATTTTTTCATTCCTCAAACCTTCATGCAGAGACAAAGCTTGCCAAAATTGTTCAAATGGAGACACAATACCCAAAGCCTCTAAAAAGCTTTCAGGTTGGCCAGAAATCCAACATCACAGCAGAATTTCTTAGCAATGTGCATTGTTGCACATTGCTAAGAACTACATACAGAATACCTCTCATAAACACACTAAAGTATAGCAAGTGTCCTATCATAGTTAGACGTGGGGTAGCAGAGACAGGAGCAATCCCACAATGAACATTTCCAATCAAATAAAGCAGAGAGAGAGTTCACGCAATAGACTGACATGATGGATCCTCCTTTGCATCCAAATCATCATCATCAGAATCAAGAGATCCACCACTTCCCTCCTCATCCTCATAGTCCTCATTGGAATCACTCCCTCCAGTGAATGAGGGTGCAAGTTCAGCACTCCTTCCTTCTACCAACGACTGGAAAACTTCATCTTCTGTGGCTGGAAGAACTGATCCATCATCTCCAACCTGTCCCAATCATGGTCAATAATACAGTGTGTGCCATTGGCAAGAGACCCATGAACTAGGGCACCAACTAAGGCACTCAATTCACACATGCAGCTTTTGAGATGAGGCTTATCTGCCAAACTACTGCACATGAACTTCTCTGTACATGGTTTCAGATACACATTGCATGGAACTACAAAAAACAAGGGGAACACATACCTTGACCAATTTGTAGACCAGCCGATCAGCAGTCCCTGTCTTGTTGGCAGCAGGAGACCTCTCTACCACACTTGAGGAAGGTGGTCCTTCATCACTTTTGTCCTCCTCTGTATACTCCAACATTGCTGTCGGGGACAATCAACAACCTCACATAGACAGAATCCTGACAGTAAACAGAGACAAGCACAGCTTGATGTCATACACACAATTGAGCAAGATCAAAAGCACAGTTGCTGCTATGGGGAGAAGGATAAATTTTCCTATGCTCAAATTCAAATAATCTCCTCCTCTGGAAGGATGTAAAGCCAAAAAAATTCAATCACAGATCACCCCTTTCCAGGTTGCTTAAAGTTCACTCGATAGACTTTTATGGCAAGTACACATGCATGGCCAATTGCCTTGTGCAACAAGATGAACAAAAACCCAAATTATGGACATATTCTTTTGCAACAAATTATATTCAGGAACCATGTAGAGGCCGGCAGCAGCAGCAGATCATTCAGGTCAACAGCTGGAAATTGGTCTATCAACAGGCCTAGCTTTAGACTGCATTAGGCTTAGAGGACCAACACAAAAAAACCCTTGAAAGTTCGCACTGATCTTTCCCAGATTAAAGAAAAGCTCATCTTCTTCCCCATGTTGAACTATTCAAAAGGTTTGATTCTTCCCAACACTGAACACAGACACATTGTAAGACTTGGAAGAAAAGAAAAGGGCTAATGTTACTACCATAAAGTATGAGTAAGCAGCACATCAGCAGACATCATCAGAACATGATCATGCCTGGGACAAAAGAATTTTAAAATGTAAGTATGATGAAATTCTGGAGCTTCATTCTGGAAATCTTCTCTTGAGGGTAGATACAGAAAGGTTTTGTCCACCCTAGGGTTTGGTTATTCCAGAATTCAATTCTGGAACCAGACTTCTTTTAGCAGCCATGCCATGCAGAATTTCACTCTAGAGACAAACTTCAATGTCCAGAAAAAAACTAGATGGGTATCACAGAAATGCACCATATTATTGGACTCATGTAGACATGCGAATTCCCTTTGTAATCTCCCAGATTTGGGGTTTCCATTCACCTCTTTCTTTGTCTCTGGTTCTTATGGAATCTGTGCCTAACACAGGACTTGGGTCGACATCAAAACTTCGGAATAACAGACCAAGCTGCCTGTTGAAGCACAATGTAATAAGAAATCACACTCTTCGAGTTGTATTCTGACAGGAAGGAAACACAAATGTTGAAAAACACGCACCTCTGCATCTTCTTGTTGCAGGCAGACTTCTCATTTAAAAAATAACCAAAACCGCCAGGCCAAAATAATTAAAATAAAATAGAAAACCCAAAAAGCAGGCAAGAGACACAAACAGCAAGACCTCGCTCTCTCTTCTTCAGTTCTCGGAATTCAGAGGAGCACAAATTGAGCCAAGAAAATACACCCTCTCTTCTTATACAGCGCACGAAAACCCGAATTTTTGTCACAAAATCCTTCGTCCCGAACCAGCCCCCAAAAGAAAAAGCCCCACGATTCCAAACCACGTGACCATTTCCGCCGCAACAAAATCTTTCCCGCGCACACGAACGCTACGCCATCGCTGCGAGGAAGAAGCTTCACAACGGAGAGAACAAAACGGAAGACAGGGAGAGGACAACTGTTACGGGTCTTAGGCCAAGGACCGTTTCCTAAGGGTCTCCCAGTTTCACACTGGACGAGCTTTTTGCCACCATTTGACAATTCCCAAGCTGAGTCATGAGGCCATGTCAGCTATTTCACTCTCGACCGCAACCCACATGGACGACAAACTTGTCTTGCAGTTGCACACTAGACCAGTTTTTGGCCGCCATTTTACAATTCTCCAACTCCATTGGCTGAGTCATGACGCCATGTCAGCTATCTCACTCTCTACCTCAACCTACATGGACAACAAGCTTGTCTCTCCGTTTCACACTGGACCAGCTTTTGGCCACCATTTGACAATTCCCACACTCCATTGGCTGAGTCATGACGCCATTCAGCTATTTCACTCTCGACCACAACCCACATGGATGACAAGCTTGTCTCGCAGTTTCACAACTGGACCAGCTTTTGGCCACCATTTGACAATTCCCAAACTCCATTGGCTGAGTCATGACGCCATGTCAGCTATTTCACTCTCGACCGTAACCCACATGGACGAGAAGCTTGTCTCGTAGTTTCACACTGGACCAGGTTTTGCCTGCCATTTGACAAATTCCCAAACTCCATTGGCTGAGTCATGACGCCATGTCAGCTATTTCACTCTCTACCACAACCCACATGGACAACAAGCTTGTCTCGCAGTTTCACACTGGACCAGCTTTTTGACGGCCATTTGAAACTCCATTAGCTGGCTGAGGCGAGGTCTGTTTTACACTCTACCACAACCCTCATGGATAAGCTCTGAATGTTTTCACATCTGGCCCATGAAAATCCAATGGACAAATCCACTGGCTACTTTCGCATGGGCAACTAGTAAACACCAACTTAGCTGCTTTTTAGGAAATCAAACTAAGGGTCTTTTCACACTGGGAGCACCTACCAAATTAAGAGAGATGACAACTTTTATGGGTGGCAAAGGATTTGTTTTCTACGCATCTCCCGGTTTCACACTGGACCAACTTTTGACTGCCATTTCATATGTCCTCAACTCCATTGGCTTAAGGACATGTCTACCACAACCCCATGGACGAGCTTGACTCCTGGTTTCACACTAGAATCTATTTTACACTCTACCACAACCACATGGACGAGATTTGACAATGTTCACACGAGCAATTACTGCCTAACAACTTAGCTACTCAGGAAATCAACTTAAGGGTCTTTTCACATTAGGAGTCCTTGCCTATTGCCAGTTGAATGTGTTACATTCATGGGCAACTCATTTACTACATGGCTGCTAGTGTGAAACGGGTAACCTGTCATGCTTGTGAAAAAACGTCATCAATTTCTGAACTGAAGTTTCAAAAACAAAGAACAAAAACAAAAAGTAACACAATTAGTTTTTTCTATATTTCAAATCCCATGAAATATGAAATAATCACCAAGTAAAAAAGAAATATATTAAAAATGTATAAAAATAAATGTTTAAAACACACACAAGGCACATGGCATGATATTTGCATTCTTTTTATTTAGTTTGTAACTAAATAATTACATTTTAGCTTACATTACTTATAACATGTATATGAATTATTTTATATTATTTAGTAGAAGGTTAAAATTGCAACCAAACCAAAAGTTGAACAAGAAGGAAATAAAATGAAATATGTAACAAATCAATTAGAATGGATCTTTATGATAAATGAAATATCATAACATTTGTTTCATCTTATTTATTTCTAGAGTTTTAAGTTCCAACCTTATAAGATAGTTCAAAACTCTTAACCTTTTAAGGTAGTTCAAAATTACCACGTATCTTTTATATGTGCCTTTGAAGATATCTTCTCTATTTGTAAAGCCCAAACTCCTTCTAAAGTGAAGATGTTTGAAATCCTAGTCCTTACATAAAGGTGTGCCCAATAAACCTTTTTAACCAACACATTTGTAAAATTTTGTTTTGCAAAAATAAACATATATAATATTACTTAACATGGGAATTAGCCTTCATATTTTCACGTCCTTATTTATTCTAAGTTTGTTAAGTGGGATGTCCATAAGGACATGTCATGACACATTGAATATCCCTTTCTTTCATCATCCTAGCAAGAAATAAAAATTTAATGTTCCCTTTTGACTTTAACCTAAATTTATCTTCTTTCCATGGGTGGAAGTTCAAATTGATCTCATCCCAAGTGTTCGTCATACTTCCAAGTGCCCTTGTCATGCCTTTTGATGTTCCCCACACATAGTCCTTTTTAGTGTCCATTGTTATCCCCAATTGCTTCCCATCTCGTCATTGTCTCCCATTGGTCCTTGCCATTCCTTGTTGTCATTTTCAGCATCCTCATCAACCAAGATTTAAAAATTCCATTGTGTCTCAATGCCCCCATCATCACTTTAAAAAAACCCTACAAAAAAATTTCCTCACACCCATTCACAATAATTCATGATAATTGATCAAATCCTTTCATCGTTAAGTGGAATGAATTCCAAGCCTTGGTTACATAGACCACTTATAAATTTCTCTTGGTTGAATTGGGTAGTTTAGAATCCAAATGTTTGAACATCAACTAAGAGATGATGTTGTTTTATAATTTCATGATTGATCATCTTGTTGTTCATCAAATTTCCAAAAAGTGAACCACTATCACTTTGGAAATTGATCAATATGTACACAAGTTTTTCAAATTGGCTTCCAAATTCTAGTGCCCAATACAGTGCACAAATATCTATCAGTAATTCCCCTAAAATTGTTTAATAAACATTGGTGTTGTTGCAACCTTAGCCTTGGGCTCGTAACTAAGGCAAGGGCTTACAAGGTTGCGGGCCAAGAGGGACGCCCGGGAATCATGCTGCATGTTCTCGGGAGTGTAGGAAAGTGTGAGGGAATGAACTTTCACAATTCCAAAGGAGCTTCCACTTTGGGAGTTAGAGTCTAGGTGGACTCCCAAATTTTTAGAGAGCGATTGAAGGGATCAAAACTCAATGGATTGAAGAGTTCCTTATAACACTAGAAAGTTCTTGGAACCTAGATGTCTAAAATGTGTTCGCATGACCCATTTGGACATCTAAAACACAAGTTATGGCTAGAAGAAAGGCCAGGAGTCAAATTGGCAATTTAACTCTCGAACACTAAAAATTGAGAATCACCCTGATTCCTCGTGTGTAGGTGGCATGTGATATACCATTGGAAAGCTCTTGACAATGGGCTACCATTTTGCTTTAGACCTCATCTCAATCAGAGGTTTGCACGTAAAGTTATGGGCCCCCAAAGTTGCAAGAGTCCCAATTGTGAAAATTTTAGGATTCCCACTCGGGAGTCTCATGACAAAATGTCATTTGGATGTGGGCCTTGTGGAGAGGCACAAAGTATACTATAAGGGGGAAGGTGGTGGCTTCCCTCAAGTTTAGGCCATGGTGAGTGTTATGAGTCCAAATTTGCCCATGGTTCGTACTAGCACCAAAAAGTGCTCCAACTATACACTAACCACCTTTTATTTGGTTTTGTGCAGGTTTGTGTGAGTAGTTGATGATTGTCATTCTTCCTAGTCCCATCCTGGAGCTCCAACATGCCCCTCTACCCCCAAAGTGTTGTGAGCCAAAGAACATGTCCCCAACTCCTTACTCTTCCGCTATTTTCACTTCAAATTCACATTTGAATCTATCAAGGAGCTTGGGAACGCATCAGGTATGATATGAAACCTCAAATCCATTAGCAATTCTTAAAATAACTAAATAACTTATCAATTAAAATTCAAACGATACTTCATATCCATAAAGATCCATGTTAGAAATATTATACTTCTTTAGAAATTACATGCAAAATCTTATATGCTCTTATTTCCCACTTTGGCAAATCTATCTGATAAAACAACTTTTTAACCCTAATGCAACAAAACATCATGCCATCAACAAGTTCCCCACATATTAATGAGATTTTTTTGGTAATTGAAAAATGCTAGAAATGGCTACAACATGTTGGGGGCTTCTTAAAAAATAAAACAAGTTATTTTAGTAGGGTTTCATTTGAGGACAAGATTGTTTTGTGAACGAAATTCTTTTGTTGATCAAATATGAATGGCAATTATTTAGATTGTGTTTTGAAAATCAATGGCTAGTTGAATGAAGGTTAATTCATTGTTTTTTGTTGTTATCCATAGGTCATAAAGGTAAATTTATGTGACAACATAAAACAAAATTTAAGTGTCAAACATGTAACCAACAAAAATTAGAAAAGGCTATAGATATAAAATGTGAGTCAAAATTCAAGTTTCAAGGTTCCACATTGAGAATTATTTCATATAATCACTTCTAGGGAAATCAAACCCCCACACGCCTAAAGGCTTTGCCCTCTATACAATAAAATGTCCTTCATCCACAATTTACAAACTCAACCATCCCCCAAAGTATTATCATCCAATAATAAACCTAGAAAATATACTTTGTTATTATACCAACATTGAAGCTTCTATAGCTTCCAAATCTTGTTGAATTCCATCATTCTATACAAGTTGAAAATTACAATCACCATGTAAAAAATGATCAAATTAACCCTACCAACACACATATATACAAAGTACAAGTTTGAACACATACAACTTAACCTAAATTGAAACTTTAAACATAAGAATTAACATTCAAAGTCTAATAGTTTTGTTGAACCTTAACACCTTTCCATGACATAATGTTTCGTTGTAAGGAATAATTTTTAAATCATTTTGTTTAGATATGAACACAACTAGGTTTAAATGATTAGTAAGTTTAATACTCAACTTATGAAAGTTAACATTGAAAAACATATATCATCCATTATTGAACATGTTACTTAAATAGTAGATATCATTACAACCTTTAAATATTGGCATATTTTCATGATCACACCTAACATGTGACATGTTTTATAACAATTTAATATTCAAGAATCCATTCTATTTCAATTTATATGGTGATGTAAAAAATAATTTTATGATGCCAAGGTATATGACATCATAATTCATTGATTAATTAAATGATCTTGAATATATTTAAATCAAAGCACTATACTTTTCATTTAACAAAATAGATTCATTATTTTAGGGGAAGTTTTTAAAACATTTATGAAACACATGAAATAAAAGGGTATTTTTTGGTAGGCTATGAAATAATAAGATAATACTATATTCAATTTTAAAATATTTAAATTATATTCTAGATGTAGTTTTATATTTCAATTATAAACACCCGATATACATTTAATTAAATTTAAGTACATTATAAATTACACTTTTAAAATTAAAGTATACCCTATATGTTTTTACATGTCATTTGGAAAAAAATTGGAATTAACTTCCCCTATTCATTGTTTGGTTTAAACACAAGGAAATAAAGAGTGCTTTAAAGTTTAGAGGCTTCTGAAATTTGCAATATGTTTTTATATTTGAAATTTAATGTTGATGCCATTTGGTAAGTTTAAGGGTGTGTCACCTATGCATATCCATGGAAATTCTAAACTTAAATGAAAAATTTTAAAAACAAAAACTGCCATTTAAATTATATTTTCATTCATAATTGAATTTTCATTTCCAAAAGAGAGATTCACCACCAACCATCGTGCATATTATTTGTTTCAAATTTAAGTCAAGTCCATTTAGATTTTGTAATTTTCAAATACAAAAATAATTTAAAAATGTTTTATGGGAAAATAATAAAAAAATTCTAATATTGTGGAAGGTGCCTTGCCCTAAATAAAATGTCTACCTTAATAGAGGATGGCACCTTATGTGTAAGGGTCCCAATAAAATCCTCTCTTCTCAAATAGATCTTAAATGTCCATTCATTAAGGCAAAATAATATCAATTGTTTATCTTTTAGCCTTCAATGTTAATAAAATGTTAATCGTGAATGCATATATTGCTTCTTTGGTTTGATTTGGTTTTGTATGCGCTTTGAATTGTGTTTGTTAATATTTGTATTTGGTTTGGTTTTTTTTTTTTTTTTTTTTTTTTTTTTTTTTTTTTTTTTTTTTTTTTTTTTTTTTTTTTTTTTTTTTTTTTTTTTTTTTTTTTTTTTTTTTTTTTTTTTTTTTTTTTT
>Ga0209208_10012888_pt1 | contig 10516 bp, 7 predicted proteins | sample S1TSphfallax_3_FD_187694 | JGI IMG/M metagenome (GOLD analysis project Ga0209208, IMG submission 187694) | Host-associated microbial communities from peat moss isolated from Minnesota, USA - S1T2_Fd - Sphagnum fallax MG (SPAdes) (version 2) | ecosystem: Host-associated > Plants > Peat moss >... | reverse complement strand
TTTTTTCCACCACCAATTTTGGTGGTAAACTGAGTTTCATCCCCTCTTTCCTTTTTCCTGAGCGCCTCCACTGCTGCTACATATATTTTCAACTGCTCTTACATGTACCCTAGTTGTGCTCGTTTGATTCTGTTGTCTACGTGTATCCTCTTCAGCATGTGGAAATCAAATGCCAACTACTACTGTAATTACTCTCGAACCTTGTGCATTAAATGCTGAGTTTCAGCATTTCATATTGAGATTTCATACTTTGTGGCAGTCCTTTTATTTTCAACTTTGTGAAAGCGTTGGAGTGGCAATAGTCACTTGCATGTTTCAGCTGACTTTGCAATGGTCTCAAGGAATATTATTTACTAAATCTGACATAAATTTCTAAATATTAAGCTAGATAGTTATGGTCCTTCTTATACTCTAGCTACAAGTGGCCTACAAGGGGGGTCTTTATTTGGCGATTTTTGTTGTATTGTGATGTGAGTTCTGCTAATATAAGACTCCAAATATCACCAGATTTTTCGCCAGACCAAATTTTTTTTGTTGCCATCTGACAATTTTTCACCAGCTAAAAAAAGGGCTGCTTTGCAGATACCACTGAAAGAGGGGATAGTGGGTGAAAGAGAGGGTGACTTTGCAGATATAACCATATTGGTTGTCTCTAAGATTCTCAAATTGCTAAATGCTAATTTGTGAAAAACCATTTAGAGGTTAGAAACGAAATCTGACAATCCTTAAGCTGTCAGCTTTTAGAAAAGTGATAATTGACAATTATCTGCTTCAGTCAAAGTCACAAACACCTCCTTATTACAAGCATTCCCAGTGGTGCTCAGTATGTGGACCTGAACGTTAAAATTGGATGAAAAAAAGTCAAAATGTGCGAGTTTAGCTCAATGGTTTTGACTAAGCACTTTTGCATCCAATTTTGCTGAGGATGGTAAGTGTCACAACAAACCTGCTGCACACCTACAGATAAGAGTCTGCCCGGTGCTCCCTATTTCTGATAGGCCAATCATAATGATCAATCCAGGTGGTTTGCTATTAGTAGTCTCCCACCTATTTGCAGCAGTCCCAGTTTTAGTTTTATGGGTGAGGTTGCGAAAAAGTAAATAACAAAACTTGGATGTCAGAAACATTTTTGCACCATCACCTAGATAAACACTCTCGGAACACTAAGGAGAACAACTGGACAAGAAGAACAACAGCTTCTGTACAGAATGTTTTAAGTCTAAAAGTAGTTGAAGACAACCCTCTAGGAGAGAGGTTGCAAAGAACAAGGTAGTAGTTGTAAGAAGTGGAGCAGGAAGGTGGCACTTTAATCCTACTGGAAATCTCCCACCCCACCACACTCACACAAGTAACAATACACTTTGCAACAGCAGCTCCATGAATACCTCGTGATTTTAGCCTTCCAAAAAGCTTTTTGAATTCTTGTGCGCTTGCAAATCAAAGCACAGCTAGGAAACAGTATGCAAATTGTATATACCCAAGCAACAGATTCAACTGTACAGATATATCCACATAGAAGAGCAAACAATCTCAAATATACGATGCCACCAGTCTCCTCCTGGCATGTATCAAAACTAAGATAAACACAGTCAATTTCCATATACACCCTACACCTGGTCATGAATGGAAGAAAGTTCAGTGGCACCTACCAGTAGCTAGAAGGCATTCGTTAAGGCTGGTGAAGCTTGTAAGCTGCAACTTCTACACCAGTATCTGATCTTGGATACGCCAGAAAAAAGGTAGTAGTAAATCTGCAACTCAACACACCATCTTGTAATCTTGGAATGTATGACCTGATACCAGGGAGGCTCATAAAGCTTTACAGTGCAGACATTTGAGCATATATCTAGTATCTGCAAGTGAGAAAATTATGTAATCTCTAGAGATGATGACTTCTCAGCTCCCTTGGTTCATAGCCCAAACTATGCTCATTAAGTATCTTTGACTTGAGAAAGCTCCTGCACTTCCAAGATATGACAGGTACACTCTTCTATCTATCACATTCCTTTCAATGTGAACTGCAATTGTAACTAAATGTAGTTGTGTTTTGCTGAATCAGCTTCCCTAATAATCCACAAATCTTGCAAAGAAAAGTAGGAATCCATGATTCGTATTGATTGGTACCAAGTGATCAATAAACTCAAATAAATTAGCAGTAAATCCCTGATCCAACTACGATCAGGTTGAGGTCATAATTGAAAGTGCTCTACTTTGTTGAGAGTCACAGGTAGTTGTTTTCATACAAGATGCTATCCACCAGTCAGAACAGCACTTCCCCCATATAAGCAACTTGCTTCCACCATGAAACACACAAATGACCTCTGGAACTGCATAAACAGTTCACTTGATAACACTTGGGGTGTCTTTCTTCTCCCTTCAAACACCTATCCACCCAGGCATCAATAACCTTTGAGCTGTTTGCTTCAATCTGCAGTCATGACCAGGCATCAAAGCTTCACATGAGAATTCCTGGAGTCTCCTATGAAACTCCTCTGGTCAGCAAGTAACGACATTCTGGACATAACTGGAGGCAATGCATTTGTTTGAGTTGGCTATAAGCAGAAGAGTTGTGGTCCGACAGGCAAGGAATATAGCACCATATCTTGATTTACTTCAGCAGCAGCAGAAGATGCCAAATTATGACACTAGGACCTGAAGATATGACCATGTGTGTCACGTATTTAGTCCTTAAGACTTGGCACCACAACCCCATCCACATCTAGGAGGAAAACCAAAGGATCAACATCCAAATTCATTCAGTTGCTGTATGTACCTAGCACTTGCAAAACTGCTGCTGTACACGTGATCCTTCACCAGAATTTCAATCATGTCAGGATGAAGGAACTGTTTGTGTGGGTTCATGCACACGGCGCCGCGGACCCTCCAAACCCCATATCCAAGTTCTGGCCTTTGAAGACATCGGATGATCTGCCTCACACTCTTCAGCTTCCCCCACTTCCCCACTCTGCATCAGTTGGAATGTAGATGTTTGGGGCTCTTCTTCTTTAAGCCCCTGCTTTGACTTTCCAAGCATTATGCTGGTCTTCAGAGTATTTTTCATTTGCAAACAACCATCCAAAGCGCCATGTCCCTCATGGGAATTACAGATGAGGATTTTCCCAGCACCTAACGGAGCATAAATTCCATCCTCCTTCATTAAGGTCAGTGCTGTTGGTGCTGCTGCAGAGTTTGATGCTCCTTCTGGGACCAAATGCTCCTCTCCTGACACCTTAAGAGCAGGGCTTTTACTGTGCATAGGGCTTGTGATGCAGGAAGATAGAGTGCTCTCTGTGAGGTGTGAGGTTCCATCAACTTCTGTATCAGTATTGCAGGCTTTCACCTGCAATGGAACCACCTGAAACAAACAAGTCTGTTAACCTGTTGACCACTTTGAAATCCAAAGCCCAGGTGATATTCACCTATGTTTGCTTACTTTAATTCTACTCCATCTTTCCTGAGCTCATGCATGTTCCTGCAAACAAACAGCATAACAAAGGCACATCCACACCCTGCATACTAGCTCAAACAAGTACCTGCACCAAGTCAATATTGCCCCCATTTTGCTGAAATCTTTGGACGAACAACTTATTTAGATTCATCAAGGGGCAAAGAAGTAGATGCTGTGACAGGAATTACCTCTCCTGTGGCCTGCATGCCAGTCTTTGGCTCTGAGGATTGGGGGTCCAACGAGTCTTGCTCAGGCTGCGGGCTAATAGTAGCTTGAGCCCATTCTGATTGATTCCACTGTCCAGCGACATAGTGTTTCAACATTTCCCAGTCCTTCCTAGCCAGATGTTGTGATTTGCTCTTCTTTGGAAGGAAGGTATCATCTGCCAGAGCAATCTCAAACAAGTATGGTTAGAACCACAATTGCAGGAATATGGGCACAGTAACAACAGCTTCATTTTTCAGGTCTAATGTCTAATCGCAACATATGTGCCTTTGTGGTGCTGCTTTGCTTACCTCACTCCCTTGACAAAGATCCCCTTTCCAAACATAAATACAGAATGAATGTGAGTTCAGAAGTTCACCAGGGGCAAGCTCAAGCTCCATAGGCCTTTTCTGAACAGGACTTCGAGCATCCTTTTTCAGGCCACTACCAGACACTAAACTTTTCACATGGCATTGCAGCCGATTCTGCCACACTCGTAGACCTTGATCAGCCCCTGGAATGTCAGTGGAACCATCAAGCATGTTCTGCTTGAGGTCCTCAATTCCTCCAGTTTCGTCATCAACGGGAACCACTTTATCTTCCTCAACATCCCTAAGGCCTGTCTGCTCCTGCTTATTACCATCACTCTCATTGGTTCCCTCAGGAACTGTCAAGGGACACAGCTTATGGAAGGAGATTTCAGCTGAATTGGGCTCAACTGGACATGTTCCATTTGAGCCCATTACCACCTTTGCATTGAAGTGCTGAATCCATGGGCTAGCAAACACTGCAGGGGCAGAGGGAATTGCTGGCTCCAGTGTATGAGGCTTGTAGAATGCTCTCTGCTGGTAGCACCCTCCCTGCAACAACTCAAAGAACTGCAACACAAAAACAATGCTGTAAATATTTACAAGGCAATCAGAATAAACTTAAACCTAGGGTGAGCCATGCATAAAGGAAGAAAATGCTTATAAACTAATCCAAAAAAATGAATCCAGATAGAGGATCAGAAGCCCACCTCAATTGAATTGGATGTGCAGCAATCAAATGTGCTCATGAAATCTGAATCAGCACAATCTTCTTCCGCATCATCAACAGGCTGTGAATATTTAGATCCATACATATTTCTCACAAACATGGCTTCCATGGAATTCAGATATGAGCTATGCTTGTCATCTGTCCACGCTGTTGCTGCAGAGCGACCTTCATTTGCAATCTGCAAAGCACAACAGACTACAGCTCAGTATCTAGAGGAATAGAGAGTAGAACAAAAATCTCATATTGCCACTCTGGAGGAAACAACCTCACAAACTGATACACAAACATCTGTCCCAAGTTTTTTTTTCTGTAGCAGATCTGGAAGCAACAGTTGAAGACTGAGCCATGATGTCACCTAGCACTCAAGATACATAGCTTATCAAAAACCCTAAAATAGTATCCTTGGCTGAAAGAGACCAATTCTACCTTCCTCTATTGCAAAAGGGATGTAGATAGTCGTTCAAAAAAATTTAAATCTTTGGTTTCTTGTCACATGCTCCAAGAATCGGCAGTATTCGAGACAAGAATTTGAGAAACAAAACTCATGACCAATAAAACCGATATCATTGAAGTGCACGAGAACGATCAAGAGGACAGAATGCTGTTGAATTTCAGCTTTCATGATATATCTAGGGATTTATCCAATAGCCTACCGCATACTCATCATCAGCGTGTTCTGGCTCCTCGTTTCGGACTTCCTGCACAGATACTTCCGCCTCGCTCCATTCGCTCTCGTCGCCTCTCTCTTCTGGCATAGAAGAGCAGCCTTCTTCTTCGTTCACGCCCTGCCCTCCTGCAGCCGCCTTTCCCGTGGAAAAACCATGTGAACTTGCAAACATCTGCTGTTTTTCGGACACCATCCTGGAGTCCGCATCAGACATCTCGCTACTAGAAACCAAAGATCCGCCGCCCCCGGAGTATTCTGTTGACGACTCCATCTCCTTCGCAAACAAGCTTTCCGAATTGTGATTCGAAACACTGGTCGATCTTTTCGGATCTGCTGAGCATGAACGCACAGCTGCCTTTGCCGACATTGTCGCAGCTTGATTATCACGGTCGCAAGCCGTTGCTCCCGCTGTTTCCATGTCACCTGGATGTTGCTGCTGCTGTTCTATTTCTTCTTCCATGTTCCCCTCTTCCTCGTCTCGAGACTCACGTGGTCGCAGTTGCGAGAAACGCCAGCTATAGCCAGTATTGGAATGCTAGCGGCAAAAAGAAAGAGAAGACCCTATATTCCCAGTGCCAAAGCATGCTACCGGGCTTTCTCTCGACGTTCCACAAATATATAATTGCTTGCGCCAGACAATCCTTCTTGTCTCAAAAGCTAAAAGAGAATCTGCTTCATATCTGATATGTTATTGCATCAAGATATGCATCTGATCACAAAAGGACGCAAAGACTTCGCTCGCTTTCATACAAGTTCCACGGAAAGAAGAAGACGGACCTATAAGGAAAACGAGCAGCCGCAAGCTTCCGTTTCCCTAGCTTCTTCTCCGGACACGGCCTCGGTTGTTCCTCAACCGATAACAATCCATCTCCAATTCCTCGACGGAAATATCAAGACCATCGGCAAATCTCTCTCCCTTGTTTCCTCTTTTTTGGGGCAAAGAAACACAGGATTACTTTGCAGAATCATCAGCATCATCCAGGATAGGTACTCCCGGGGGGCGGAAAAACACTACTCTCTCTCTCTCTCTCTCTCTCCAAGAAGATTCGTACACGAATGGAATGAGGGACTAGGACTGGAAAGACGTGAAAAGAAAGCTTGAAACCCCGTGAAAACAGGAGACGTACATACGAAATCGCATAACTTTCTCCAGGGAGCATCAAAACACACGCTACTGGGATCAATCGGCAGACAATCGCGAGATGAAGGCAAATCCGACAAAAGAAACTGGAGCGACCGAGCAAGGAAGACTCTCAGAAACGCTCAATAGAAGCGGAGGTCAGAATCTCTTGCGCTTGCTCCTCACCAGTCTCCCGCGTGCGCTTGTCTGAATGCAAAAAGAAGACGACGACGACGACGACGACGACGACGGGTTGGTCACCCCCGCCCGGCCCGGCCCGGACCGGCCCACCCGAGGTGTCAAAACATGCATAGGAGGAGCCAAAAAAGAAACGCCATCCGAGGTGACAAAAACCCGTCACCGGCTGTAGAGGGTAGGGAGGAGATATTTATTTTCGCGGCCTTTTTGGCTTTCAGAAGGAGTAAGGAGCGGGTGAGAACGGACGACTGGTGATGGACGGTGACAGACACCGGTGGAAACGACGTGGCGGTGAGCCCGAGACTGCAGCACATGCGATGTACTTTAGGGGGAGTTCTGGACCAACGAGAGCGGTCGGAAATCGCGTTCCAACCAATAGCCAAAAGCCAACTGGCAGTAGATCGTTGCCGGTCTTTTTTATTTTTATTTTTTTTGGGGGGAGGGGGGTTGTCTACTCAGCATGGACCTTTAGTGACTTTTTTTTTGTCCACATGTCTTGGCTGACTCAGCGATCATTTGAGATTTTTCTCCACTTTTTTTTCAAAAAGCTTCTCTCTTCTTTCTCATCTTCATTTATTTTCCATTAGGTAATAATAATAATAATAATAATAATAATAGGTCTATTTTTATATATGAGGATTTTTTGAAAGATGATATTTTTGGCTTGTGTTTGAAACTTGATATTATTAGTTATAGAATTACAATATATCTTGAAGGATTTTGGTTTTCTTTTTTAAAAAATTTAGAGGATTTTTTTTTTAAGATTATATTTTTGCATGGTGAAATATTTGAGTTTCCATAATAAGTCTTCTTTTGCCTTAATAAGGCGATTAATAAGGCATAATCGAACAATGGAACTTTGGAACCCTAAACTTTGGAGAATGAAAAAGGGCATGAACCCTAAACCCTAAGATGTTAAAAAAAACCTCATTTTCAAAATAAATAAAGAAAATGATAATGAAAATGAAATAAACTATTTCAAATTTCTGGAAAATTGAACAAGTATGCGAATTTGATGTTGAATGCATGTGTGAAGAATGGGTTTGTGTCCCATGCTTCAACATTAATTATATTTGCTTTCAGAAATGTTAAAATTTTCACTCAAAAAAGCTTCTTTTTTTTTAATAGAAAAGAAAATTTGTGAAGGAAAATTAAAGATTTTTTTGGAATATTAGTTTTAAAATGTAATTTTCAAAATTAAAATTAAAAAAATTATTTAACACCTAAATTCCCAAACATTGCTTTTTAATCCTAATCATCTTTGGCCTACTTTTGAATTTGATTATAATTGGAATGAACGAAACGCAAAGTCTAGTGGATGATTCCACCAACCCTATATGGATGAAACTTTTTGAGGACAGAACCATTCATGTACAAAGCAAATGTTGGGCGGGTATTTGATTTTACTAATAATAAATAATCACTGAACTTGGAATATATTCAGAGTTAGAGGACCAATTGGTTCCAGTTTTATTATTATTTTATTTTTATTATATTCTTATATTTATTATTTATTTATTTAAAATTAATTTTTTATTAATTTTTTTAAAAAAAAATTAATGGGGACAAAAATAATAATCAGTTCAGGCTACTTCAAAAACCTCAAAAGACCCAATGGATTTAGCCTCATATATAGCTAGATAGGTAGGCAAGAAGGTAACTACTAAGGTAAGTAGATGGTTTATACATAGTTAAGGGTTTGTGGGTTGTTAAGTATGTAGGTAGAAAAAAACGGCATCCGAGCTAACCACCATGGTTAGCGAGGGAACTGGAACCCAACGGAAAACTGTTTCCTGACCACTTATCATTCATCCTTCAAAGGTGCACTAGTGTGGGTGCTGGTTCACATGTGTCTTTTCATGTGGATGATATTTATATTAATTCAAATTAATTTGAAATTGACAGAAATAATGATGAATTATTGAAAACCATATTCAAAAAATTACCTAGTGGAATATTTTATTTTTTAATGTGTAAGGTTCCCGCTCTGATTTTATTAATTAATTAATTAATTAGTTAATTAATGAAATAAAATAAAATAATTGGTTGATGAAGAAAGGAAAAGATGGATGAAAATTTGTTCAGAAAGGAAGTCATTTTTGGGGGTTTACAATCGCCATAAGTTTATTTTTTAAAGGGAAAAACTACCAGATTGATAGCCAGAAATATAGAAGGATGATTAAAACTTTGTGTTTCATATCTGGTTTATAGCCATATTTGGCTAAATCTTCTTAAGGATAATCATCATTTTTTTTTTGGGATCTTCATGTGGACCACTCCTCAAACATGAATTGCCACCCCAGTGCTACATACCAGACTAGCCTTTTCTTTTTCTTTTTTTGGCAAAATTCGGCAGTATTGTGAATGTTTTTGTGGCAAAAAAAAAATCCCAAAAAATTTGTAATTTTTCAATTTTGGTTTAAAACTTTTTTAAGTCACCAGATTTCTATTCATGGTTCAAGTGGGTAGCCAGAAATATATAACAATGTTTCTTTTCTTTTCCTTTTATATTCTGTGAATAGCCAAAATTGGCTAAGTTAGCTTATGGATGATTGTCACCTTGGCTACATCACAAAATTGAGGGGAAAAAAAAGAAAAAAAAAAAACAACAACTCTGTAACATATCATGATTCTACTTCTTAGAAAATGGTGCCTTCACTTAAGAAATTAATTAAGAAAAAATTGAGGGAAAGAAAAAAAAAAAGGTCAAAATCTCTAGATTTTTTTTTTTAATAATTGGTTTGCAATAAGTAGCCAAATATATAGAAGGATGATTAAAGATTTTTAATTTTCATATTTGGCTAAATCATAGGTGGTGTGAGGTGGACTTGCTCGTAGATTTGGCAATATTTGGGTGGTGGAAAATCCTCAAGGCAATATAAATATTTTTCTGTATCCAGAATGCTTCAAATTATCTGGAAAGTCACCCTGTCTTTGGCCCCTAGTTTGAGCCTTTAAGCCCCGGTTCATCCCCAATTTGAGAGTCTCCCCCAAAGTGAACAAAATGGGGGTATGAAACTGGGTATCAATTCAGAAGACTCGCAGCTAGATTGTGTTTTGACCATTGTTGGGGGGGGGGTTCACAACCTGGTTATTAAATTTTTCTTCAATTAAAATCAAATTTGATAATTACTTAATAATAATAATTAAATTATTCATTAAATAAAATAAATTTATATTTACATTTCAAATATCAGTAAAACACAACAGATGAAAACTTGTAAGTTGTGTAACAATTATTTTAAAATTTAAAATTTAAGGTTTCATAATTTCATCTTTTTTTCAAATTTTCATAACTTCATCTGTGATTGGGTGAAAAGAGCAATAACACCAATGTGAGAAGAGCAGCAGCAACACCAACTAGTTGGTCCCTAGTTTCATACCCAGTTTCAACACACAAACTATAGTTGGGAACTGGGACCCACTAACCACCCTATTTGGGGTACCAAGTTTTCAACGACTAGTGTTGAAACTGGGGGCCCACTAAACACCCTATTTGGGGGTTACTTGATGGTTAACTTGGATTTGGGTTTGAAACAAATCCAAATTTTTTTAATATTTTTGGGGCGGGGTTGGATGTTTCAAATCCAAATTTTTTTAATATTTGGGGCCAAATCCAAATTTTTTAAATATTTTTGGGCTGGGGTTGGATGTTTCAAATCCAAATTTTTTTAATATTTTTGGGGGGTGTTGGATGCAAGCAAAATGGGTAGGTCCCCCCCCCTCCCACCCCCTTTGAATGTTGAAAAACTCCACTTGTATTGTAAATGCTAGTGATTTGTTGGGTGTTGGGACTTTTTGATTTTCTCTTTGTCAAGATGTCACTAGGTGGTAGGCTAGT
>Ga0209208_10012887_pt1 | contig 10517 bp, 6 predicted proteins | sample S1TSphfallax_3_FD_187694 | JGI IMG/M metagenome (GOLD analysis project Ga0209208, IMG submission 187694) | Host-associated microbial communities from peat moss isolated from Minnesota, USA - S1T2_Fd - Sphagnum fallax MG (SPAdes) (version 2) | ecosystem: Host-associated > Plants > Peat moss >... | reverse complement strand
GGGAGAGAGAAATATATCTGTATAGGAATGTTATGTAGTTATGAATAATGTAAAGCTCATGCATGTAGCCAATTATTTCATAAAATGCTAAAGGGAGACATATGATCCTATTGTGTGTTCAAGTCTCCAATTACTAAGTGTAGCAATGGACAAATAAATATTGTTCTTTGGTAGACAGGCCAACAAAGAAAACAAGAAAGCGAGCATATTTTGGTGTTCTGTTGAACTTCACAGAGTAGCTATGCTCTTTGCAACAGCAGGAGAATGCAAAAGGATAGTTCTGGTGTGGGGAGTTAGATCTGCAAAATAGCACTAGTAGGTTTAGGGTTTAGGGTTTAGTAGCACCAGTGTTCTCCAGTTTCAGGTTTTCATCAGAATTTTGATTTTGATTTCAACTATTTACATTAACTAGTAGTCAGTACCTACACTAATTATATTGTTCAAGTAGAAATGTTGAAATTTTCAAAAACCAAAATTTTGTGAAGGGAAGATTAAGAAATTTATATAATATTCCAATCTCAACATGAATCTTTAAATTAACAAATTATTAAAACAGGTGTTGAAGTTGGCCCCTGCACTACGGTATTGATTTGATGGAACCTTTGGTGAGGTTTGTGTGTTGTCCTTGTGATTCCAAAACTTTTAATTCTAGATCCAATTTTGGATTGCTTGTGGAGAAGAATTTCATATTAGGGCTAGTTTGGAATTTGTAACCAAGGAGCCAGTGTTTTGTTTTCAATTTTGTGATATAACCAGGTGGCAATCATCCATAAGCTGATTAGCTAAATTTGGTTATTAACAATATATTAACAAAAAAAAAATCCTTAACACATTTTTGGCCCTAAACTAGAAAAACTGAATTTAGAAGGAGAAATTAGACGTGATGAAAAAAATAGGGATATCCACTGAACATCACACCCACACCAGTAGGATTAAGGTGCGCTCCATTTTGAACAACTACATCTAGCAAATGATTGTTGTTCAATGTTCAGACCAACGTTTAATGACTGAAATTCAATTCAAAAGTTAGCCAATTATATAATAATGTCAAGCTTATGATACTTAGCTCAATATCCATTGCCAGATAATGTAGAATCAAGTAGGGTTAACTGTCAATACCCCAATACTATCAAGACAATCACCACAACCTCCCAAAAAACCCACTATTTTCCCACTCTCACTTTGGAAAGTGTATTTTCCAAGCTTGCCATAAGGGCCATAGGCTTTGAAATTGGACTTGAATCTGATGGATGTAATACCTATGATGGGCCGCCCATTAGTATATTTCCAAGGTGTTTCATCATAAGATCTCTCGATTTGGTGAAGATACTCAGCTGGGTAGTTCAACTTTATCTGCACAATGCACAACGGGCATAGAAAATTTAGACAGTGCATACAAATCATGACTCATTAAATGAGGACACTATCAATATTTGTGCACTTAAAACCACAACTGGATTTTACTAACTGTTGAAACATGTTAATCTATTTGAATTAAATCCAAGAATATAAAAGCAATGCACATGATATAACTTTCAAACAAATCTAGTTTGCATCATGTTTCAACCTACTTGTTTAATTCCATTCTCATCGTCTGATTTTGGATCTCAAATAGATCCAATATTGCTAAATCTATATTTAACATTTGTCGAAATTCAAAACTAAAAAAATGTCATATTAAATGCGATCATTCAATAGAAACTTGTTTGTTGGTACAGCCAAGAATACAACATTACTTATGACACATTGAGAATGACTATTTTACTTCCATACCACTACTCCTATGTCAACACAAAAACTCATGGTATAAAATTTCAATAATTAGTGTTGGCCATTAGCAGCACCAAATGTAATGCCATTGAAGTTTAGCATGCAAACCTCACCTCCTCAACATTTCCAACAAGATAGTCACCATGTCTGGATGTACAGGACTGGCTACATATATCATATTCAACTTGAAGAGACCTGATGAGACCATCTTTGCTTGTGATCCTGAACCCTTTGATGCCTGTTGCTACACCATCACAAAAAGGGTTTCCATTTCCTCCCCAAGTGCCCTGGACCTACATTTGGTAACCATATATGTTTGTCACAAGTGACAAAATATGTCGAACTGATTTACTTGTCATCAGGTTGTAACCATGGCCCCCTTTATAATTCATGTGTGACTATTGGCAACGACATAGTAACTTGCCACTGTAATGTTTGCCACTAGAATGTTTGCCGACTTGAGGTCGCGATGTACTATGCTTCTACTGTGCAAGTATTTCAATCCTCGTGCCACCTGAAGGATAAGATCCAGTGCAGTAAGGATTGATAGTGGAACCGTGGTTCGATTCAAAAACTCAGAAAGATCCTCCTGCATGAGCTCCATGACGAGAGCGCACTTCAGTTTTCCTCTCCCATTTACAGAACTACCAACTATCATCAGTAATGCGGATGACTTAGGCCGGCCAGAACCTCAGATTCCGATTTGAAACTCTCATGACTAGCATCACCGAATACCTTCTTGGCATGTTTCAGTCCTAACCATTCGGTTTCCACAACACTTCCAAAGGACCCTCCTCCTAGCAACTTCCCATCAGGGAGATCTTGAGCATCCACCTTCCACAATGAGGAAGTCAAAATTTCTGTGGTCGTAGGAGTTGGCTTGCTATTCAACCTCTGCAGCAAGTGTGCAGCAAGGCTTGAATCGGTCTGGGACAACTCACAACTATCATCACAAACATGGCCTTGCTTTAGGGGCTCCAAGTTGGATCTCAAATCTTCTCGGTCTTGAATGGCGGCCCTCTGCAGCTTTAAGAGATCCACAGCGCCCAACCTTCAGTCACAGTGTTCTGGCGCTAAAATGGGATCCTGCAGAGTTGCGGCGCTCTGTAAACAAGCGATCGAGAGTACTGAAGTGCACCATTGCAAGTCATAAACAAATCTCCTCAAAGTCCTTTGACCTCTCGTAACTACGTTGTGTAATCGCCGATCTGCGCAACACATTTACATTGATGTCTGTTGAGCTTCAAGAACTGTTCATTATCTCCAGACGTAAGGTCCAGACCGTCGGCTATGGCCTCTCCGGCCAAGAGCAAGAAACTTGACACCATTATCAACACTGATCCCAATCTCTCTCTTCAAACAGCGAAAAACTTAAATCGGAGCTCAAACACGAAACTTGGTGTGCACAAAAGGGCTCTAAATAAGGATTGCCCAAGTCGAGTCTGCCGTTCTAGTGTGAACTAAAATGGGTGACTGGGATTTTGTAGAATGTGAACGGGTTTGGACAAAAATATGATGAAGTATAGGGAAAGGGTCTAGGTATAGACCCTACCCGCTTCCCCTTAGTAAAGCAAAGCAAAAATAATAATTATTTATTTATTTTTAAAAGGTAGCCTGGTACGTAACGTCCAAGTTGTAGAAGTTCCCTGACAACCTGGAGAAAACTTCCACTTGTAGGAAATTTCTCCTCCAAGCTGTCCATTTTGAAAACAGGTTTTCTTAGGGGAGGTGAGAAACCAAAAATTACAAAGAAAGAAAAGTTGCAGTGCTTTACCGACGGATGTACAACATAAAGCGACGAGAAAAGGATGGGTTTATTAGGTATTCTTGGAGACTACTTTTTTTTCTGTTCCCCGACGTCATCAGTATACTTCCCTCCAAAACGGTAGGTAGCGGAGGCAGCCTTCACGATTCCATTTGTTTGCTGGCCTGCAACCAAAGTTGAAATAGTTAGGTATGTGCTTCTAAAGTCGGGAACATGCATCCTCATAATATGAAGTACATTCACACTTTTCAAACCCATGGTCCCATGCCCATGCCGCATCCAGACTGTCCAAGGGCGTGGGAGCAGGGATACTAGGGTAGAATGGCTGGTGAGCGAACACTTAAGTGCCCAGGGCAGACCAAATCTAAGGGGAGGGCTCCGTTATTTTTGGTGTCCAATTAAAACTTGAACCCCTCCTATTGGTGCATCTGGTGCACTAAAAATCTTCAAAAACATATTAGAATTGACAAAGTTAAGGCCCCCCAAATTGTAGGGGTTAAAAACTCAAAAAAAAAACCATTGAACATTATAAATTTTGTTGTCAAGCACTCAAAAAAACTCCTTGTATGTTGCTCTATTGTTATTAGAGTTCAAAGGTTATTTGTAGAACTGAGGGTGACACTCTTATAGCGGTTTAAATCATTTTAAATGACCAAGAAATGAGCAAGTTAGAAGCTTTGAAAATAAGAGGGTTCAAAGAGAAAAAAATAAAATAAAATCTGTGTTGTCAGTTGAAAAGCTTATTTTTCTTCTTACTATTTTTTCAGTACTCTTTTTCCTTTGTGCTTGAAAGATGAATTCTAGAGCCTGATGTAGTGCTCCCATAACATTTTAAATCACTTAAAATGAAGCACATATGATGATCTAACAAAATGTTTGATGATAGGGTAGTGATGGATGATGAGCAGTTCTACCCTACTATCTGTGAGTTAGTTGGATCCAACATTTTTCTGCAGCAAGTCAATTTTGTTCTACCACAATTTTGCTCATTGTAGTTTTCTGCATCTGCCTCATTGTTTCTCCACGCTCCTGAGAGTGCATAGTGCCTACATATCAGCCACCTACACTGAAACATTCATTATTTTTCCAGTGAGGCTTCTTAGTGGTTATATCCAATGTGACAAGTGCTAAATTTGAACTCTAAAGGCCATTGAATCCAGGGTATTCTTTTCAATTGTGTCATGTAGCCCAACTGATGAATGTCCGTGCAAGAAGATTTAACCAAATTTGGCTATAGACCACGAATGAAAGTAAAAAACTTTAGAAATCCTTTCATATTTTTGCTACCATGGTACCAGCATATGGTATGGTGCTGGGTTTACCGACACATATCTACACCATATCTTCCTCTCTACAACATACTTTTTTCCACTCTGAATTTATTTGTGACAACCATCCATAAAGCTTCCTTCGCCCTCAAGCTACTAGAATCATAGTCATCACTGTCATCAAGTAAAGATTATGTAGGAAAATATTAAACAGGCCAAAGGAAACGAATGCAGTCAGTACAAAAGTACTGCTGCAATTTTTTCCTCCAGTCTGCCCATCTCAGCATATTTTGAGTCCATGTTCTGCACGTTATAAACCCACTAGGGGTATAAACGGGTATCTAACATATTACTGGGCATGCTATGTGAGATTAGAAGTGCAGAACGTGCCGTATTACATGAGGTTACGAGTGCAAAACATGCCTGGGTGTCGCTTGAGAAAATATGAATGGGGCAAGTGGGCAGACTGGAGGAAAAAATCGCACCAGCACTTTTGTACTGACTGTATTCATTTCCTTTGGCCCGTTTAATGTTTTCCAATTAGGAATGTAGTTCCCTGCAACATGATCTCTGCAATAAAGTTAAACAAGGACACTGGGTGAAATCAACAATCAGGCAACATGCAAAACAACAATCGTCACAATAATGAAGCCTGCACGAAACCAGTACAGACACTTTACCGATCAACGTTAAATAGCAAACTCAATTATGAGAAAGAAAATGAACTTGTGTCCAAGACAAATGAGTGATGACGCGGAATCGGTAAAGCGCGTGATCTATCGCTAATCGTGGCACAATCCTTCTAGGAAGTTCTTAGGGATGACTGATGGCGCGGAATCGGTCACGCGCGTACTCTGTCGCCATTCGTGGCACAATCCTTCAAGGAAGTTCTTACGGAAGACAAAACAAGGCGTCGCAAACGCAGGCCCGGCCCATATATGGTTCTGTCATTTGTATGTATATATGTGTGTGTATATGCATGTATGTATGAGTGCATATTTATATGTATGTGGGTCTATTTGTGTGGAAGTGTGTACGTATAGATTTGTGTGTATACATATGTACGTATGTATATGGATTTTTTAGTGTTTTTTATTGTTTATAGATATAGAATAAATTATTTATTAAATAGGTATGTCTTTCCAAAGTTTGTTTTCATTGAAAAGTTATATTGGTTTTGATAAATGGTATTGTTAGATTACATGAAGTGATTTCAATAAATTCCAAGGAAATAATATAAATTATCATTGTAGTTTTTTTCATTTAGGAATGCAAAGAAATTAGTTATCAAATATGTATGTTAATTCATTTTGATTGCATGAATTATAGTTATGTTTTTGGCTTATTGAAAATAACAATAATTTGTTTTGGTGTTTGATTTCTTTCAGTTTTGTAGTTTTTTTCATAATTTTGTTTAATTTGACTGTTATAAATCATTTGAATGTGATGAATTTGGTTGGAAAATATTATTAGTTGTGCATAATATTCTTTTGGTTTTGAATTTTCATTTTTTGACATACAAATGAATAACATATATTTGATGAAATACATGTTTGCATAGTTTGTTTTCATTATGTTTTTATTGAAAATTTCTTTTACTTTTTGTGAATTTTGATCATATCAAACAAGGCTTATAATGATGATTACCTTTGAGATTGCAGGAATTTGGAAATATAGCTTCATCATGAAGTGTGAAGTGTCAAAGCTTCTTAAGTCCAACTAGGTTGGTGGGTGGTGATGTTCACAAAAACAAACACTGGTCAACGACCTCCATTGTTGATCATGACATATACATACCCGGATGCAGACAACCACAATAGCCCCACTCTTGAAAAACAAGATTTTCTTCCTCATAAATTTCTTAATTAGAACAGTTTTGGAAAAAACAAAGCTTGTTGGGTTGAACTAAGGGCTTTAAGAACTTCCAAACTCCAAGGTAGAACAAGGCTACTATCCTATGTTTAGCAACAAAATAGAAAACAGGGGGCAGAGAAAGAGAAAAATATATAGAAAAGATGGAATGTTATGTAATTAAATAAATAATGTAAAGCTCATACATGTACCCAATTATTTCCTAAATTGCTAAAGGGAGACATTATATGATCCTATTATGTGTTCAAATCTCCAATTATTAAGTGTAGCAATGGACAAATAAATATTGTTATTTGGTAGGCAAAGGCAAACAAAGAAAACAAGAATTCCAGCATATTCTGGTGTTGTGTTGAACTTCAGAGTAGCTATCCTCTTTGCAACAACAGGAGAATGCAAAATGATAGTTTTGGTATGCGCATTTAAATCTGCAAAAATAGTATGAGTAGGTGATAACTAACAACCAGTGTTGTCCAGTTTCAGGTTTTCAAAAGAATTGATTTTGCTTTCAACTATTTACATTAACTACTAGTTAGTACCTAATTTTGTGAACAGAGAATTCTATATAATATTCCAATTTCAACATGAATCTTTGAAATTAACAAGTTGAAGTTCAAAATCAACAAACAAGCGTTGAAGCTGCCCCTACACTGCATTATTGATTTGATGGAACCTTTTGTGAGGTTTTGAACATTGTCCTTGTCATTCCAAAACTTTTAATTCAAGATCAAGTTAAGATTTTTATACTAGGCCTAATTTGGAATTTGTAACTTTGATCCAGTGTTTTGTTTTTAATTTTGTGATCTAGCCAGCTGCCACTCATCCATAAGCTGATTTAGCCAGATTTGGCTATTAACAATATATGAATAAGATATACATCCACAATTTTGGCCTTAGAACAAAAAAAAACTAAGTTTACACTTAAGGAGAAATTAGATATGATGAAAAAAATAGGGATATGCACTGAACATCACAACCACACCAGTAGAATTAAGGTGAGCTCCTTTTCACTACATCTTGCAAATGGTTGTTGTTCAATATTGAGAGTCAAGACCAAAGCTTCATGACTGAAATTCAATTCAAAAGTTAGCCAATTATATAATAATGTGAAGCTTATGATACTTATTTCAATATAGAGTAGGGTTCACTGTGAATACCCCAATATTATGAAGAACTGCACCAAAACCTCCCCAAAAACCCAATATTTTCCCACTCTCACTTTTGAAATTGTCTTTTCCATGCTTCCCATAAGGGCCATAGGCTCTGACATTGGACTTGAATGTGATGGAGGTAATACATATGATGTGTTCCCCACTCAGCCGAAGAGGTATTGCATCATAAGATCCCTCAATTTGTAGAAGATACTCGGCGGCCCTCTGCAATTTGAAGAGATCCACAGGGCCCAACCTTCCGTCACAGTCTTCTGGCACTAAAATGACATCCTGCAGAGTCGCGGCGCTCTGTGAACGACTGATCCAGACTATTGAAGTGCACCATTGCAAGTCATAACAAATCTCCTCAAAGTCCTCCCACCTTTCGTAACTACGTTGTGTAATCGCCGCTCTGAGCCACGATTCGTGATGATCATCCTTGCTAACCGACGCCTTTCTACGATCATCCTTTTTAAGCGACGGCCCGAAACGACAATCCTTGATAAGGGACAGAGCATTTGTCAGAACTCGGTAGAGTTCTTTCAGGGCTGCTTCACACCGCACAACATAACCGACGTCAGCCTCCAAAACTTGTAAAACCTCTCGAGACTCGGACATTTTCTGCGCAACATATTTACATTGATGTCTGTTCAGCTTCAAGAACTGCTCGTTATCTCCAGACGTAAGGTCCAGACCCTCAGCTATGGCCTCTCCGGCCAAGGGCAAGAAACTTGACGCCATTATCAGCACTCCTCGCAATCTCTCGCTTCAAACAGCAAAAAACTTAAATCCGAGCTAAAACCCTAAAGTTGGTGAGCACCGAAGGGAAGTATAGGGAAACGGTCAAGGTATAGACCACACCCCCTTCCCCTAAGTAAAGCACAGCAATTCTTTTTAATTAATTAATTAATTAAAAAAAGGTATGCACGTAGGTAACTTCCACATTGTGGAAGTTTTGTAGGAAACTTCTTCTCCAAGCTATCCATGAAGACAGGTTTTCTTACCGCAGGTGAGAAACCAAATAATACAAAGAAAGAAAGTTGTAGTGCTTTACCTTACTTACAATTTAGCGTCGTTAAGTGGGCCAAACAGCGCCCGGGCCAGAAAACCCAATTGACGTTAAATCTGATGAAGCAATTCAGGTCTAACCGTCTGACATTGCACTAAGAATCTAGCAAGGATGCCTTGCAGCGGATGTATAACACAAAGTGACGAGAAACGTATGGAATTATCGGTATTCTTGGAGACGACTTTTATTTCTCTACAGAGATGTCATCAGTATACTTCCCTCCAAAACAGTACGTATGCACGCCAGCCTTCACGATTCCCTTTGTTTCCTGGCATGCAACCAAAAGTTGAAATAGGTCGGTATATGCTTCTACAGTCTGGAACATCTACCCTCATAATATTACATACATTCACACATTTCAAACCAATGGTCCCATGCCCATGCTGCACCCACACAGACCAAGGGCCTGCGACCAGGGATACTAGCGTAGAATGGCCTGTGAGTGAACACTTAAATGCTCAGGGCAGGCCGGATCCAAACAACTCCTATCCAATTAAAACTTGAACCCCTTGTATTGATGCATCTGGTGCACTAAAAATCTTGAAAAACATATTAAAATTGACAAAGTTATGGCCCCTCAAATTAGAGGGTTCAAGAACTCAAAAAAAACAAACCACTGAACACTATAAATTTGGTTCTCAAACACCCCCAAAAACTCTGTGTCTGTTGCTCTGGTTTTATTAGAATTCAAAAATGATTTGTAGAATTAAAAGTAGTGTTCCTAGAACACTTTAAACTTTTCAAATGAACAAGAAATGAGAAAGTTAGAAACTTTGAAAGTAAGAGGGGTTCAAAGAGAAGGTAAAAAAACGTGTTTTGTAAGTTGAAAAGCTTTTTTTTCTCCTTGTTATTTTTTCAATACTCCTTTTCCTTTGCACTTGGAAGATAAATTCTACAGCTTCCAGTAATGCTCTAATAACATTTTAAATCACTCAAAATAAAGCACATATGATGAAGATTTGAAGAAGTGTTTGATGATAGGGTTGCGATAGGTGATGGGTAGTTCTACCCTACTATCTGTGCATGGTATACTTCCAAAATTTCCATGCTTTGTCTTAGTTCGTTGGATCCAACATTTTTGTGCAGCCCGTCAACTTTGTTTTACAACAATTTTGCTCGTCATAGTTTCTTGCATCATTGCAGTAAAACACAGTTACTTTCACAAAATGTTTCTCTGCACTGCTGAGAGTGCATAGTGCCTACATCTCAGCCACCTACACTGGAACATTCTTTTTTATTTTTCAGTGAGGCCTCTTAGTGGCTATATCCAATCTGACAAATGTCAAATTTTAACTCCAAATGCCATTGAATACAGGGTATTCTTTTCAATCATCTCATTTAGCAAAAGTGGTGAGTGTATGTGCAAGAAGACTTAGCCAAATTTGGCTATAGACCAGGAATGAAAGTAGAAAATTTTAGGAATCCTTTTATACTTTTGCTACCATGGTACCAGCATATGATATGGTGCTGGGTTTACCCACGGCCACACATATCTACACTGTATCGGCTGGAGTGAATTAGCAGCCACCAATGCACCAGTTGAGGATGAGCCCGTTCAGCCCGTTTTGCGGATGAACATCCTCCCTGCCCGATGTGTTTTTTTTTTTCACCTGATGTGTTTTTTT
>Ga0209208_10012886_pt1 | contig 10517 bp, 8 predicted proteins | sample S1TSphfallax_3_FD_187694 | JGI IMG/M metagenome (GOLD analysis project Ga0209208, IMG submission 187694) | Host-associated microbial communities from peat moss isolated from Minnesota, USA - S1T2_Fd - Sphagnum fallax MG (SPAdes) (version 2) | ecosystem: Host-associated > Plants > Peat moss >... | reverse complement strand
CGTGGTGCCGGGAATGTCCGAGACGATCGCCACATCCTCCCCCGCCAGGGCGTTCAGCAGCGTGGATTTGCCGGCGTTGGGCGGGCCGAGGATGACGAATTCCAGCCCCTCGCGCAGCCGCTCGGCCGCCGGTGCTGCGGCGAGCGCGGCGGTGAGCGCGTCCCGCAGCGCGGTGATTTGCGCCAGCAGCCGGTCCTCGACCTCGGGCGGCAAATCCTCGTCCGGAAAGTCGATCAGCGCCTCCTGCTGCGCCAAAATATGGCGCAACGCCTCGCGCCAGGCTTGCGCGGCGCCAGCCAAGGCGGCCGCACCGTCCAGCGCTTGGGTCCGCTGCGCCTCGGTCTCGGCGGCGATCAGATCGGCCATGGCCTCGGCGGCCAGCAGATCGAGCTTGCCGTTGGCGTGCGCGCGGCGGGAGAATTCGCCGGGCTCGGCCGGGCGGGCGCCGAGGGCGAGCAATGCGGCGCTCACCGCCGCCAGCACCGCCCGGCCGCCATGCAAAGAGAGCTCGACGCAATCCTCACCGGTAAAGCTGCCCGGGGCGGGGAACATGGTGACGAGCGCGGTATCCAGCCCCCTGCCCTGCCAGGTTAAACGCCGCAACGCCGCCGCGCGGGGCTCGGGCAGCGCGCCGGCGAGTGACGCCGCGATGGCGAGGCTGCCGGGGCCTGAGAGCCGGAGCACGGTGACCGCGCCGCCCGGGCCGGTGATGGGGGCAAAAATCACGCCGCTCATGCGGCGGGGATCAGGTAAGCAGGTTGCAGCATGGGGGGAGATTAACAGTTACGGAAGGCAAGCGGTTCTTTTTTGAAAAAAAGAACCAAAAAACTTTTATTTACTCTGGAGCGGTGCCGCTTGGACACCCGTCGCCCAAGGTAAGATGGATTGCCGCGCCCCGCTTTGCGGGGCTCGCAATGACGGTGGCGCGGCTATAGCCCGGCGTAAATAAGAGTTTTTTGCGGAGCTTTTTTGCAAAAAAGCGACCGCTTTCTCGCTACGTCAAATAACGATTTGTTAGATGAGTCTCAAACGCCTGCGGGTTGAGCGTTTCCCCTGTTGCCGCCTGCAGGAGTTCGTTATAGCCGAGGCGGGCGCCGTTGCTGTGGATGTGGCTGGTGAGCCAGTTTGTTAGCAGCGAGAAATCGCCGCGGGATAAAGCGCCGTCCAGCTCCGGCAGGGTTTTGCGGGCGGCCGCCATCAGCTGGGCCGCGGCCATCGCGCCCAGCGTGTAGGAGGGGAAGTAGCCGACCAGGCCGTCATACCAATGGATGTCCTGCAGGCAGCCTTGCGAATCGTTCGGCGGGGTGATGCCGAGCAGAGCGTGCAGCCCGTCATTCCAGGCGCCGGGCAGGTCGGCGACCGCGAGGTCCCCCGCGATCAGCGCCTGTTCGAGCCGGAAGCGCAGGATGACATGGGCGGGGTAGGTCATCTCATCGGCTTCGACGCGGATGAAGCTGCGCTCGACATGGCGCAGGCGGCGCTTCAACCCCGCCAGGGTGATGGGTTTGTCGAAGGCGGCGGCGAGGATGGGCGCGAGGTAGGAGAGATAGGCGTCCGAGCGCACGGCCTGCATCTCGATGATCAAGGACTGGCTTTCATGCGTGGCCATGCCGGCGGCCTCCCCCACCGGCTGGCGGGCATGGGAGGCGGGCAGGTTCTGCTCGTACATTGCGTGCCCGGTTTCGTGCAGGACGCCGGTGATCGCGGAGAGCGGGTCCATCTCGTCATAGCGGGTGGTGATGCGCACATCGGTGGGCGTGCCGCCGCAGAACGGGTGGGCGGAACGGTCCAGCCTGGCATGGGTGAAGTTAAGCCCCGCGGCCTCGGCGAGCTGGCGGCAGAGGCGCTCCTGTATCTCGGCCGGGTAGGGGCCGGGCGGGAGTGCTGCGGCTGGTTGCTGGCGCTGGCGCTCCTCGGCGGCGGGCAAAGCGTGGCTGAGGAAGTTTTCGTAGCGCGCGAAAATCGGCGCCGCGTCCGCCGCGGTGATGCCGCGCTGGTACTGGCTCATCAGCGCGTCATAGGGCGACATGCCCAGCGTCTCCCCGAGGATGGCGGCGGATTCACGGGTGAGGCGGAAGACCTCCTCCAGAGCCGGGCGGACGGCGGCAAAATCCGAGGCCGGGCGGGCTTCGCGCCAGATCATCTCGCATTTGCTGCGGGCGCGGACATTGGCTTCCACCAGATCGCGCGGCAAAGCGGTGGCGCGCTGATGGGCCTCCTTCATCAGCTCCAGGTTTTTCGCCTTCCAAACATCGTTCGGCAGCTCGGCGGCGGCGATGTCCTCGGCGATCGCGGGGGCGGTTAGCAGCTCGTGGCTGAGGCCGGCGAGGGTGGCGATCTGCTCGCCACGGGCGGTGGCGCCACCCACCGGCATCATCGCCGCGCCGTCCCAGCCGAGCATGGAGGCGGCCTCGTTCAACGTGGCGATGCGGGCGAAATTCTGTTCGAGGCGTTGGTAGGCGTTCATGGTTCAAACAGCCTTTTGCGTGCGAAAAAGAAGAATTCAAACACCAGGACGATGGCGAAGCCGAACCAGGTGAGCGCGTATTGGTAGTGATTGTTGGGGGGTGAGGGAAGGTCCTGCGCCGGTTGCGGCGCGGCACTGCCGGGCGGCGGCATCGGGCCCATGGCGATGAGGATGTTGGGCGCGGTGTTCGCAAGCCCCATGCCGGCGGCGATTTTTGCCGGGTCCAGCGTGTAATAGAGCCCGGCGGCCGGGTCGTCCGTGCCGGCGAACCAGCCAGGGGCGATGGGGGCGTGCAAATAGCCGGTGGCAATGGTGGTGCCGGCGGGCTCCGGCAAGGGAACAGGGGTTTGCTGCGGTACCCAGCCGAGATCGACCAGCATGACCTGCCCGTTGCCGCGGCGGAACGGCATGATCAACTCCCCGCCCGCCACCGGGCCGGCCGGGGTGTCGTGCACCTCCTGCCCGTAAAGTGCGGCTTTACCGGGAATCCAGGCGCCGGTGATGAAAACCTTCTCGAACGGCGTGGGGTCCGCCGGCATCGGCACCGGTGGCGAGATGGCGGCGGTGTGGATCTGGGCGAGAATGCCCTCTTTCCATTTCAGGCGGTGGAGCTGCCAAATGCCGAGAGCGATCAGCAGGCAGAAGGTGACCGCCGCGGCTATGCCGGGGGCGATGATCCGCTTCCATTTTGGTTGCCCTGTTGTCATCAAGAGATGACAACAGGGCCCTGGAAGGAAGTAAGACCAGGGGCGCTGCCCCTGGACCCCGCTGGGGCCGTAAGGCCCCAGACCCCTGGACTTAAGAAAAGGTTTTGGAAGGCGGGTGCTCGCCGGCACTCGCGCGCCAAGGCGAGAAGCGAGCACCCGCCTTCCAAAACCTTATTCATGGGGTTTGGGGCCTCCCGGCCCCAATGGGGGTCGTCGGCCCGAAGGGCCGCCGGTCAATTTGACGGCGCGCCTCCGGCGCGACGGGGCAAAGCCCCCTGGCCTTGCTTACTTCAGCCCGCGACAATCGCCGAGCGGCCGAGGAAGTAGACGCAGACGAACAGGAATAGCCAGACCACGTCCACGAAGTGCCAGTACCAGGCTGCGGCCTCGAACCCGAAATGGCGGGAGGGGGTGAACTGGTCGTCCACCGCGCGGAACAGGCAGACCGCGAGGAAGGCGGTGCCGACGATGACGTGGAAGCCGTGGAAGCCGGTGGCGATGAAGAAGGCCGAGGGGAACACGCCGCCATGGTAGAAGTTGAACGGCGAGTGGGTGTATTCCCAGGCCTGGCCGCAGAGGAACATCAGGCCGAGGACGACGGTGACGGCGAGGCCGCGCACCAGGTTTTTCTTATCGCCCTCGAGCAGCGAGTGGTGCGCCCAGGTGATGGTGGTGCCGGAGAGCAGCAGGACCATGGTGTTGAACAGCGGGATCGCGAACGGGTCGATCGTGGTGATGCCTTGCGGCGGCCAGACCGGGGCGTAGGCGGTGCCCATTTTGTCGGGGAAGAAGAAATAGTTGAAATAGTTCCAGAAGAACGAGACGAAAAACATCACCTCGGAGCTGATGAACAGCGCCATGCCGTAGCGCATGCCGATCTGGGTGATCAGCTTGTGCAGGCCGGGGGTGCGGGATTCGGCCACCACGTCCCGCCACCAGACATACATGGTGGAGACGGTGGCGGCGAAGCCGAGGCCCAGCACGATGTAGTTATGGAAATGCGCGGCGAGGATGATGCCGGTCGCGATCAGAATCGCCGCGACGGCGCCGCAGAGCGGCCAGATGCTGGGGGTGACCAGGTGGTAGGGGTGCGGGACGGTGGCTTTGATCTGGTCCGTCGCCGTATGGAAGCTGCCGCTCATGCTCTCATCTCTCTATTCTCTGACAGGCTGAATTTACCACATCTGCCCGTATTCGTGGAGCTTCACGAGGGCGATGGCGTAGATGACAAGGCAGAATCCGCCCAGCACCGCGAGCAGCAGCCAGTTGCGGCCGCGCCGGGCGGTGATGAAGGCGGCGCGCTGCTCGGGTGTCCACGGATTTTCGGTGATCTCGGCGCGGGGCATCGCGTCGAATTCGTCGAGCTTGGCGAGGGTTTTGGTGGCGATGTTGTCGGGCTTGGGCATTAGATTGTGCTCAAGCAAGCGGTCGCTTTTTTAAAAAAAAGCTCCGCAAAAAATTTTTGGTGACGCTGGGGCGTGCTGGTGGCGCGCCCGTGGCCCAGAGTAAAAAGAGTTTTTTTGCTTCTTTTTTTGCAAAAAAAGAAGCGCTTCCTTCCTTCCATGGCTCAAACCAGTCGGTCCAGCGCGCAGGCGCCGAACAGGATGAAGAGGTAGAGGATCGAGTATTTGAAGGTGGCTTTGGCCGGTGCGTCCTTGGTCAGGCTTTTGCCGTTGGCGTCCTGCTGGTCGTGCAGCGTGGCCCAGGAATAGGCGACGAAGAGCGCGCCGAGGATGAGGGCGGAGAGCCCGTAGATGCGGCCGGTGAGGCCGAGCACGAAGGGCAGCAATGTCACGGGCACCAGCAGCAAGGTGTAGACCATGACGCAGATGCGGGTATGGCGCGGGCCGCGGACGACCGGGAGCATCGGGACCCCTGCCCGCTCGTAATCGCCGGAGGCGTAGAGCGAGAGCGCCCAGAAATGCGGCGGGGTCCAGAAAAAGATGATGGCGAAGAGCAGGATGGGCAGGGCGGTGATGTTGCCGGTGGCGGCGGCCCAGCCGATGACGGGGGGGAACGCGCCGGCGGCGCCGCCGATGACGATGTTCTGCGGCGTGCTGCGCTTGAGCCAGATGGTGTAGATGAAGACGTAGAAGGCGATGGAGATGGCGAGCACGAAGGCGGCGGTGAGGTTGGTGGCGAGCGCCATGACCAGCACCGAGAGCACCGCCAGGATGACGCCGAAGGCGAGTGCGGATTCCGGCGAGACGCGGCCGGAGGGGATCGGGCGGCTGGCGGTGCGCTTCATGATCGCGTCGATATCGCGGTCGTACCACATATTGATGGCGCCGGCGGCGCCGGCCGCGATTGTGATGCAGAGGATGGCGATGACGGCCAGCAGCGGGTTCATATGCACCGGCGCGATGATGAGGCCGATGGCGCCGGTGAAGACGACGAGGGTGAGCACGCGCGGTTTCAGCAGCGCGATATAGTCCGCGGCGGTGGCGTTCAGGCTCAAGGCAAGGCCAGGGCTCTGCCCTGGACCCGCTGGGGCCGGGAGGCCCCAGACCCCGATATCTTTTTGCCGTAGCCTCGTCATAAGTTTTGTACCTTGTAAAAAGTCATGGGGTCCGGGGCCTCCCGGCCCCGGCGGGTCCAGGGCAGAGCCCTGGCCTTAGTTTACCGGATAACCGGCACATCCTCGAACGTATGGTGCGGCGCCGGGGAGGGCACGGCCCATTCCAGCGTGGTTGCACCCTCACCCCAGTAATTATCCGCCAATTGCTCCTTGGAGGTGAAGATGCGGTACAGGATGTAGAAGAAGATCATCGTCGAGACGCCGGAGATGATCGAGCCGACGGAGGAGACGAAGTTCCAGCCGGCGAAGGCGTCCGCATAATCCGGGTAGCGGCGCGGCATGCCGGCCAGCCCTAGGAAATGTTGCGGGAAGAAGGTGAGGTTCACGCCGATGAAGAAGGTCCAGAAATGCACCTTGCCCCAGAATTCCGGGTAAGGATGGCCGGACATTTTGCCGATCCAGTAATAGAAGCCGGCGAAGATCGCGAAGGCAGCACCCATTGAGAGCACGTAATGGAAATGCGCGATCAGGAAGTAGTCGTTATGCAGCTCCTGGTCCAGGCCGGCATTGGCGAGCACCACGCCGGTGGCGCCGCCGATGACGAACAGGAAGATGAAGCCGATCGCCCAGAGCATCGGGGTTTTGAACTCGATCGAGCCGCCCCACATCGTGGCGATCCAGGAGAACACCTTGATGCCGGTGGGCACCGCGATCACCAGGGTTGCGACCTCGAAATACACCCGGCTGTCATCGGAGATCGCCGAGACGAACATATGGTGCGCCCAGACCACGAAGCCGACGAAGCCGATGATGACCATGGCGTAGGCCATGCCGAGATAGCCGAAGATCGGCTTTTTCGAGAAGGTGGAGACCACGTGGCTGATGATGCCGAAGGCCGGCAGGATCATGATATAGACTTCCGGGTGGCCGAAGAACCAGAACAGATGCTGGAACAGCACCGGATCGCCGCCGCCGGCCGGCTCGAAGAACGAGGTGCCGAAATTACGGTCCATGATGAGCATGGTGACGGCGCCGGCGAGGACCGGGATGGCGAGCAGCAGCAGAAAGGCGGTGACGAGGATCGCCCAGCAGAAGAGCGGCATTTTATGCATCGTCATGCCCGGGGCGCGCATGTTGAGGATGGTGGCGATGAAGTTGATGGCGCCCAGCAGCGAGGAGATGCCCGCCAGATGCAGCGAGAACAACGAGAAATCCGTTGCGACACCGGGGGAGTATTGCGCGTTGTCGAGCGGGGGATAGAGCGTCCAGCCGGCGCCGGCGCCCTGGCCCAAAGTCAGGCCCAGCATCACGAAGATGAAGCCCATGACGAGGAACCAGAAGGACATGTTGTTGAGGCGGGGGAACGCCATGTCCGGCGCGCCGATCATCATCGGCACGAACCAGTTGCCGAAGCCGCCGATCAAGGCGGGCATCACGAACCAGAAGATCATGATGAGGCCATGCGCGGTGATGATGGCGTTCCACTCATTGCCGTTGGTGATGATGGTATTGTGCGGGTACATCAATTGCTGGCGCATGATCATCGACAGCATGCCGCCGACGCAGGCGCCGATGATCGACATGGTGATGTAGAGCGTGCCGATGTCCTTATGATTGGTGGACATCAGCCAGCGGCGCACAAAACCCGGTTTGGCGTGGGCGTGATCCCCGTGCGCGTCCGGCGCGCCATGGGAAAGATCGTGATCGTGCGTCGTCGAGGACATGATCGGCTCCTGTTGCGGACTAATGCGTCGTAGCGTCGGCCAGCTCATTGGCCGGCAGCGGGGAGGAAGCGGGGCTCGGGGGCACCGCGTTATCGGTATAATCGGCCTGGGCCTGCTTCACCCAGGCGAGGTAATCGGCCATCGGCACCGCCTTGATCTCGATCGGCATCGCGTCATGCCCCAAACCGCAGATCTGGTTGCACTGGCCGTAATAGGTGCCGGGCTTGGTGATCAGCGTCCAACTGGTCTGGATGGTGCCGGGAATCGCGTATTTCTGCACGCCCAGAGACGGCAGATAGAAGCCATGCAGAACATCGCCGCTGGTGATGTCGAACTTGATCTTCTCGCCCACCGGCAGCACCAGCGGGTGATCCACCGATAAACGCCGGATTTGGCCCTTCGCCACGTCGATCTGGTCATCCGGGATCATATAGCTGGTGTAATCCAGGCCCGGCACGGCGTTGTAGCTATATTCCCAATACCATTGATGGCCGGTGACCGTGACGGTCATATACGGGTTGCTGTCATCACCCTCATAAAAGATCAGGTTGAGCGAGGGGATGATGATCACCGCCAGCAGCAGGGTCGGGATCACGATCCAGATCACCTCGATCAACGTATTATGCGTCACATGGCTCGGCACCTTGTTGCGGCCGGCGCTGAACCGCCACATCACATAGCCCATCAGCACGCCGACAAACGCCACCACCCCGAACATGATCCAGAGCACGTACTGCATCAGCCAGTCGATCTTCGCCATCATCGGGCTGCCGGATTCCGGAAACCACAGCTCCCAGTTATGGGGGGCGACCACATGCGCGTCCGCCGCGGCCAAAGGATCAGCCGGAACCGCCTGCGCCAGAGCCAGATGCGCCCCACACACCAGCAGCAAAGCCGCGCCAACCGCCCACCGAATGCCAGACTTCATGCAAAATATCCTGATCGTCAGCCAGGCCACCCATCCGGCCCCGGCGCACGCCCACCTGATATAAGCCGTACCCCATAAGATCAAGTTACGGACCGGGGGATATTGCGCCTGCGAAGTGCCGGGGTGGGCAAGGCCAGGGCCGGACAGCTTGATGCGCCGGTCGTTGATTGCGGCGCTGCGTGCTGGCGGCCCTGCCGGGGAATTGTAAATAAATTACAAATTTTAGGGTGGTTCGCGCCGTTCTTTTACAATATTACAGCAAAATCAGTAAAATTCTGTCTTTTTCCGCGCCGCAGCATCTCCCCTATACGGCAATCCGGGCGTATGGCTGGCCGCGTTACCTGACACCTTACTGTAAACGGATTCGCAACATGTCCTACCAAACGCACACGGCCAAAATCGCGGAACTTATCGCCTCCAAGCAGGGCACCTGGGACGGGATCAACCCCGAATCCGTCGCCCGCATGCGGCTGCAGAACCGCTTCCAGACCGGGCTCGACATCGCCCGCTACACCGCCTCCATCATGCGCCGGGACATGGCGGCCTATGACGCGGACCCCGCCAACTACACCCAATCCCTCGGCGCCTGGCACGGGTTTATCGCGCAGCAGCAGATGATCTCGGTCAAAAAACATTTTGGCAGCACCAAGGGCCGCTATATCTATCTCTCGGGCTGGATGGTGGCGGCGTTGCGCTCCGAATTCGGGCCGCTGCCGGACCAGTCGATGCACGAAAAAACCTCCGTGCCGGCGCTGATCGCGGAAATCTACACGTTTTTGCGCCAGGCGGATGCGCGCGAGCTGGGCGGGATTTTCCGCGAGCTGGACGCCGCCCGGGCCGCCGGGGACGCGGCGAAAGCCCGCGAGCTGCAGGCCCGCGCCGATAATTACGAGACCCATGTGGTGCCCATCATCGCCGATATCGATGCCGGGTTCGGCAATGCGGAGGCGACCTATCTGCTCGCCAAAAAAATGATCGAGGCCGGCGCCTGCGCGCTGCAGATCGAAAACCAGGTGTCGGACGAAAAGCAATGCGGCCACCAGGACGGCAAGGTGACCGTGCCGCATGAGGATTTCATCGCGAAAGTGCGGGCCTGCCGCTACGCCTTCCTCGAGCTCGGCGTGGAAGAGGGCATCATCGTGACGCGGACGGACTCGCTCGGTGCGGGCCTGACCAAGCAAATCGCCGTCAGCCACACGCCCGGCGACCTGGGTGACCAGTATAATTCCTTCCTGGACTGCGAAGAGGTGCAGCCCGGCGAGGAGCGCAACGGCGATGTCATCATCAACCGCAACGGCAAGATGCTGCGGCCGAAGCGCCTGCCCTCCAACCTGTTCCAGTTCCGCGCCGGCACCGGGGCGGATCGCTGCGTGCTGGATAGCATCACCTCACTCCAGAACGGGGCCGATCTGCTCTGGATCGAGACCGAGAAGCCGCATATCGAGCAGATCGCCAGCATGATGGACCGCATCCGCGCCGTCATCCCGAACGCCAAGCTCGCCTATAACAACTCGCCCTCGTTCAACTGGACGCTGAATTTCCGCCAGCAGGTGTACGACGCCTGGGAGAAAGAGGGCCGCGACCTCTCCGCCTATGACCGCGCCAAGCTGATGAGTGTCGCCTATGACGAGACCGAGCTCGGTGTTGAGGCGGATGCGCGCATCCGTACCTTCCAGGCGGATGCCGCCAAGCGCGCCGGGATTTTCCACCACCTCATCACCCTGCCGACCTACCACACCGCGGCACTCTCGACCGACAACCTCTCGCGCGAATATTTTGGCGCGCAAGGCATGCTGGGCTACGTGAAGAATGTGCAGCGCGAGGAGATCCGCCAGGGCATCGCCTGCGTGAAACACCAGAACATGGCCGGCTCCGATATCGGCGACGACCATAAGGAGTATTTTGCGGGCGAAGCGGCGCTGAAGGCCGGGGGTTCGCATAATACGATGAACCAGTTCGCGGCTTAAGCGAGCGGTCGCTTTTTTAAAAAAAGCGACGCCAAAAAATTTTTGATACTTTGGGCTTCGGGCGCTGATGCGTGCGAAGCCCAAATTTTTTGGGCGGGGCAACGCGCGCGACACGAGCTACGCAGCAGAGGAATCAAAAGTTTTTTGCTTCTTTTTTTTAAAAAAGAAGCGCTTGCTTACCTTGCCTCCACAACAAAAACCGCTGC
>Ga0209208_10012885_pt1 | contig 10517 bp, 8 predicted proteins | sample S1TSphfallax_3_FD_187694 | JGI IMG/M metagenome (GOLD analysis project Ga0209208, IMG submission 187694) | Host-associated microbial communities from peat moss isolated from Minnesota, USA - S1T2_Fd - Sphagnum fallax MG (SPAdes) (version 2) | ecosystem: Host-associated > Plants > Peat moss >... | reverse complement strand
CGCATCAGCTGGGTAGGGTAACCTGCCCTATGACCGAACATTTTATTAATATCTTCCTCCTCTCTTCTTCATTTTGAGTGATTTAAAACGTTATGGGAGCGCTAACTTGAGCTCTTCAAATCGTCTTTGAACAGCAGAGGCAAAGGAGTAATTATACAAGAGCAAGAAGAGAAATAGGCTTTTTCAAGTTATAAAACGCTCCTTTCTTCTCTTCTACCCCTCTTACTTTCAATGCTCATAACTTTCTCATTTCTTGTTCAATTTAAGTGATTTAAAGTGCTATAAGAGCACAACCTTATGATCTACAAATAATCTTGGAACCATAAACGCAATAGAGCGACTTTTTTGGGTGTTCGGTGGTTTTTCGTTTTCACCATTTGACCCCCCTTACTTCATGACTCATTTCTTCATCTTTATCAATGATTAAACTTTCTTTGAGTGCGCAAATAGTAGGGCTACAATTACTCTTGGGGCATGAAATTCAAAGGAGCACTCTCCAGAAATTCGCAGACCTCTGAGACACTGAGTGTTCGGTGACCAGCCTGGCTACCCCACTATGAGAAGAAACATAAAGAACTGCAGCCTCAGTGAACCAGCACCCACCAGCGCAGCATGAAGGGAGAATGGTAAGTGGTCAGGAAACAGCTCTCTGTTGGGTTCCAGTTCCCTAGCTAACCATGGTGGTTAGCTCAGTTGGTTCTTTTTCCTGCCTACTGACTAACAACCCACAAGCAGGTTGTTAGTAGGTAGGTAGTAAAAACAGCCCTTAGCTATGTATAAACCATCTACTTACCTACAAGTTGCCTATTTTCCTACCCATCCGCCTATAGATGAGACCTAATTCCTACAACATTGGTTACCAAGATGAAACCAAATATGAACTCAGTTGAGGTTCATCCACAACTGAGTAATAACGGACATCCAGTGGATGGTGCGATGGTAGGTGCCGGTTGGTTCACCGTGGCCAACAACTGCCTGGTAACGTACAACAAAACGCTTGACAACACCTTGCATTTAGCATCCCATGGTTGCCAAGATTTTTTTATTTTTTCAAATTCCTCAAGTCTGTCCACTGGTGAGGATCCCCCAGCATTACTTAGCATTAAATGAGGAGTGTCCTAGGTGGGATGTAGCATTTTTGCAAAAGTGCACCTACAAGTGGCAACCTAGGTCCAGATGTGGCTAATTTAATTATTTTTATTTGATTAAATGGCAAAAAAAATCCCTAACAATTTTAGGCAGTATTTAAATTCACACCTTTTTTTGGTTAAATTCACACCCTTCACGCGTCCGATTTTATGCAGATTAAACTTTAAGAGTATGTTCCTTTATCAGTTCAATTATTTATGCAGGCAAGTTCTCGAGTTGTGCCCTGATTGACCACAGACACACTCAAATTTAATCTGCATATAATCGGACGCACGAAGAAAGGGTGTGAATTTAACCAAAAAAGGTGTGAATTTAAAATTTTCCCAATTTTATTTTATTTTCCATATTCTGAAAAAAAATTCACAAAGTTGCGAAATTTCGCCACCAAAGAGAACACTAATGGGGTGCATTGTTTTCTCCATTTCCACACCCTACGGTACCCCCCTCAATTCTCCAGGTAAAGCCTATGGATGGGGGCTTCGCCAGAATTCAGGACCTGCCCTCAGCTCCTTCCTTAGGCGGCTCCCTTATTCTGGTAAGGCCCCCGATCCTGGGGCTTTACCATAATCTGAAAGACTCAGGTCAAAACTGAAATCAGCCACCATTTGTTGCTGAGTGAAACAAAGTATCCCAGCTGACTAGGCAGCCTAAACAGAATTCACTTGCACCAGGATACTTTGGTGGCAGGCCCTAGAAAGCCTGAAGCTTTGACACCACCAATTATCGATCCATTATGCTCAAATCCTGCTCACCCATAAGTGCCCATGATGCCCCAAGTTCTTGGACGCAACACTATGAAAGAACTGGTTACTGGTTTCAACTGCCTGCTTAAAGTATTCAGTATATATGTGTGTGTGTGTGTTGGAAGGTGTGTTCCTTTTAAGACTGGCAGAGCCCTTGAGCTCAATACTTGGGTAGTGTTTAGAGAAGACGCCTTTCCAGAGGCAAAAGCAAAAAACCTTGGGGAACTTTTCTTTCTGCTATCTTTCATCTTTCAGGCATGGATGATTAAGTCTACTGTAAAGCCCAAGGGTGATGGCATTACCAAAACAAGGGTGTGTTAGGCAGGCCCCATTCCAGTAATGCTCTCACCCACAGAATCTACACAGTATAAAAGTCAATGCACACCCGCAGAGAGTGGGGTTTACAGTTTTTGCAAAGCTCTCTGTGAGAACAGAACTCCTGGTCACAACGTGCAGGAATAATTGTGCACTATAACATGCCCCCTGCAGTTACACTACAAAAATCCTAGGAGTTTTCAGGATTGAATTGTATCAGCCTGTGTGGATCTTAAGCATAAGTACCCTCTGAGCAAGATCTTACGGGTTTATGCTCTCTTACACCATTCCTCCTGGCAAGGTCCCTCAACTAACAAAGAGAAATTTCTCCAAGGTTTTTATGTGGCAAAGAAGATGCCAAGAAGTGCATTGTGCAAGGGGTGACGCACATGGTTGTCTCCTCTTGGAACAAATTACAAGCTCTAGGTATTATATTCAGGGTTGGTAGTACATTGTATGATCACCATGAGGTTGTCTGCTCCCTTGAGTTTTTTTCTTGGGATTGTCACACAAAAGTTCACATTAAATAGTGTAGTTGGTGTTCTTAGTGATCTCTCTTTTGGAGAAAACAACAATAAAAATTATACGTACACATGCTTCACAACTAATAGTAATGTGTGACATATCCTGTAAGCATTGTTCACATTACTCTGATTATTAAAAAATTAGTAATCCCAGGGTCTTCTGTAAGCTTTTGATGAAATTGGTACCATTATAGGTATGGCCTATATGGAGATGAGTAGACCAATAGTATACTCCACACTTCAGTGACTGCAAGGACAACTCTATCGTTTGAATACAACAGATGGTACAGAGTTAACTGTACATCTGAAAATTGTACACTTAACTAATTGCACATGGTGTCTATACAATATAAGGATGTAAAACTGGTGAAGTTCAGGTCATTGGGTTGGCAAATAGGTTCCCCGACAGCCAGCTCTCTTTAGGCTATGACAAAACAAGGCGTCACAAACACACTGGCCCTGCCAATAAATAAGATCTTGTACATCTACCTACTGTGTCCACACTCTGAAAACCAAAAAACATCTGCTCCAATTTAAACAGTCTAAACACTTTCACCAAAGAAACCGGTTCACCTAATATGAAATCAGTTTTAATAAGGTAAAACTTCCAAAAGTTGGATCGAATGTGATCGAAGTTGAAGGGTTTAGGGCCCAACAAACAGCACAAATTAATTGTGCCAGAACCCTGTCAGTAAATATGAGGAGTAAGATCTTAATGTAAAATCAAATAGGCCTAATGATGTGTGAAATCCCAAATTCTTGTTAAAAGCTCCTTGTGAATTGGCATGCAATATGTAAGTACTAGTTCATTAAGATAGCATCGATTTGAACAATCTCTTTGGTCACAATTATTTTTTCTTCTTTGCAGCTAGGGATAAGCCAGTGATGCTATTATAACATTTAAGTGGCAGTTCACTGAAGTAATTAAACTCCTCAAAACAATTCAAGGTTCCCACTCTAATAATCTGATCAGCCATATAGGCTTTTTGTATATCTAGGCATTAGCCTATTCCTTAAACCCAATATATTTGTGTATATTTTTTACACTAATCCTAGAGCCCTATCTGTATAAACTGATGCTGCCAAGGGATCAGCTCCCCCCCTGAGTGGCTCACCTGAAGTAGTCTGCCTGAAACTGGCATATACAGACAATGGAACTATGTTCTTTCTTTTCCTGTTTATGAACACAACTGTATCCATAGGTTTTAAGTGTATCTCCCCAGTTACAATAAAATATAGTCTACTATTGCTGTCTAAATGTGTGGGTTCTGCTTTTCTTCTTTCCTTTTCTTTTGAAGCACATCAGTTGACCCGACAGACATTTTCATTTTCTACTCCCACGTTCCTCAAAGTTTGAAGTGAAGAATAGTGAACATGCCAAGAGCCACATCTTTACAGTCATCTGGTCCAGCTGAATCCAAAGTGATGACGAGCACTTGTTTCCCTCAGTCTCAAAATCAGTGATGGCAAGCACATGTTTCACAGATTGAAGGTGATTTGTGATATGTGACTATAATGTCATCAGTGTATGTATATCATATAGGAATGGTGACTTTCATAGTAGATGGGCTAAATGATGAGTGTACATCTCCTCAAGAAAGCAGAAGCTCTTTGGGTAATGGACACACAGAATCTTCATTTGTCTCTTCTTCTTGTATCTTTGCATTAGACACTGCTGAAAATGCACACAAACAGTTTGAGACTTTGAGTCAATAGTCTCAACGGACACACCGCATATGGGGTTGGTTGATGGGTTTGCAATGGATTTGAAAACATTAGACTGACAGCCCATCTTCAAAATCTGTTACTATTTTACAACCTATACTCTCCAGAAAACTTTCAATCCAGATCATCAGGCAAGCGATAACACCAGGATTTTTCCTGTAGAGAAAGTTCCAACAAAACTTTGTCCCCACAATCCATGCCCCTGCCATTAGCCTAGGTGATGAACATAGTTGGGAATAGAAATTTTGCTTGACCAATTAGGAATTGCAGCATGCACCCAAAAGATCCAGTTTTGTTTCTTTGGGGGTGGGTATGGGGGTGTTAGATTTTGGTTTTTCCCAATGAGTTCCCCACCCAGTTCCCACTTCGTTCTCAACATGTTCCTCAAGTTCTCAATGTGTTCCTCCAAAAGTTCCCAATAGCACTTCATTTTGTCCCATATGCTTTGCCCAAGTTGTCCTCTCATATAGCTGAGAGAGAATATTGAGACCTGTATGATTCTATTTTGGAGTGAATACTGCTACATTGGGGAGTCTCCAAAGCTTCATTCAAAGAGGCTCACCACCAAATTATTATTTTTAAAATCTCAACTTCAAAGACGTCACACCCCAACCCTAGTACCTAGAGTAGTTCAACACAAAGCTGTCAAATATTTTTTTCTGGGTCATTTATTGTTCAACAAAAAAAGTAGTAATAATTTACAATTTGGCATCAGGACCTATATTACAACCCTATACTAAATTACAGTATTTGGGAACTTCATTCAGATTTTTGGAATGGCAGGCACTCATTATTCAAAAAATTTGATAATTTCAAAAGGCAATTAATCTGGCAATAAGCCTGACCTAAAGAAGTTCTATGCAACAAGCAATTGAAAAGAGGTGCACAAAACCAGTAACAAAATTCAAGCATATTAACCTTAAGAATTTGTTGATGGAATGTTAGACCACATCTCATAGGCAGACTTGTATGGAAAGATGTCAAGAGGGAATTTTTTTGTGGATGCAAGGGTCATGACTTCAACCATGGTTTGAGTACATTGAATATCATGTTAAACAAGCCTTGTTGAGCATGCAAATCCCAACCTGAAAGAATGGCAAAAACTATAGGTGTAGATTTCTCCCTCTTGGCTTGTCCACATGGACATGGGTTGTAATAATGTTTTTAAACATTTCCAGATGTTGAGGAAATGTTGTCTCACCATTTGCTTGCAAATAGTATTGGGGACAAACAATCCCCATTATACCATCCATGATTTTTTGCTAAGGAAACCATGCATCCAACTTTGCTATCATGCCTTTTGTAGCTTCTACCATCCAACACAACACAAAACAATTAATGGTGGAAGATCATCAACATCCAAATCTACAAGTTGGAAAGGAGGTTAAAAAAACCCCTTCATGGTTGATCACCAAGCTTTGAAAGGAAGAATTCAAAGGGGGTCAAAAGTTTACCTTTGCGACCATGGATTATGTGACCTTCTACATAATTACTTTTACAAGCTTGTGTGCAAGTTGTACCATAATTGCAAATGTCCCTTGTGTGACAAGCAACTTAGCCTTCAAATTTAAGCAAACTACACCACAATGAACCCATATCTTCTCCCCGTTTTTAACAAAGGCAAGATTTTCAATCAATGCAATTTGTATTCTAATCAATAACCCATTTCAAATGGATTTAATTATGGTCACCATGTAATAGTCTAAAAAATAAACAAAATTCATTGCCTTGGAATGACAAGGTGGTATCACAATATAAAATGTGCAACTAATCTTGGCATACCTTCACCATGGCTATGAAATCATATATGAAGATATCCCATTCTGAGCAAAATTGAAAAGGAACTATATGTTTTCCAAAAGTGGAAAAACACAAGCAAGGCGAAGGAGCAAATGTATGTTAAAAAGAAAGCCCAAATTGATCTACCATATACAAGACAAAAATAACAAATTCCATTCACCATTGGCAAAGATCTTGAATTTAAAAAGTAAAAGAAAACAAAGAATACCACAATGGTTCAAATCCAAACCTACACAACCAAAAGGTATATAATTCACACCATTACATTCCATTTCTACCATTTAGAAAGCAAAGTTAATGGCAAACAAAGATCATGAACAAAATTTGAAAAGCCAAAAGTAAAAAAATTAAAAAGGACCATAATGATAATTTAGATCTAAAGTTGTAGAACCAAAAGTAATATAATTCACACCATATGTTTTTCCATCTAGAAGACAAAGTTAATGGCAAAGGAATACCATCAACAAGATTTGAAATAATAAAAATAGAAGAAAAATGACCATACTAAACTAGAAAATTTATAACTATAGAATAAAAATAAAATTATTCACCTTTGCCATTTAAATTGTAGTGCAATTAGTTTGAATCACTACAAGCAAAGGGCAATATTCCACCATGATCCTCTTCAAAGGCTTAAGCATGGATTCCAAGCGTGTAAGATGAATATCCATGCTCAAGCATTCTTGAGATTTTATTCACCTTTGTTTCCAAGGTTTGAACAAGTATTTAGAATTTTAAATGCATGTTTAGTGACTGGCAAAAATAAGCATACACATTCAACATAAAGGCTTCAATCTTAGTAATGAGGGCCAAATCCCCTAAGCATTGGATTACCAAATTAATGCAATGAGCAACACAATGAACACCCATTGAAAACGATGCTCACAAATCCTTATTTTGTTTTGTCACTTTAGTTTTGCTCCCTTGAAACACATTCACTCCATCAACCCCAAAGCACAAGAACTTTTTGGATAACTCCTTCATGCTCAACACCCCACCCTTCATCATAGAGTTTATATTCATTTCAATGAGGTTGTTAGAATTCATGTCAACAATTTGGTCGATATATATCAAAATTGATATTCTAATCCAACCATCAACCACATATGCATGGACACAAATCAAAAAACCATTATCAATGGTTCTACCTCATCACAAGAATAGGCCAAAATGTATTGCATGGACAATGGTCTTTTGGACTTGCTAGTACATAAATTTGGTGAAGCTATATTTAATAGGATTTGATCAATTCATGGTTGGATTATTAGGGACCTTCAAGTTGACAAACATTCATAACATTAATAGGGATTTTCTAGGAAGATTTCAAAAATCACAAAGTTGCAATTAAGGTCTTGGACTCTTATGGACTTGGTTAGTTTTACCAAATTGATTATAAACTTGGGGATTAAAGCCAAGCTTAAACTGAAGATATTTTTTCCCATTAAAACAGTTACATGACCTTGGAAACATAATAAAATTTGATATAAAACACAATGGCATGGCATGATTAGGGTTTCTAAAGGAATTGAAATATTGGGAAATAATAGAAGACATGGTAATCATGAAGAAATCTAAAACAAAGTTCAAAATTGGAAACAAGAAACTAATAAAAATAGTTTTGCAAACCATGGTGCTATAAACTAAAAGAAAATAACCTCAAAATTTTACAACTAACAAAAAAACATAACTTGGATAAATGCAAACACCACAAGAAAATTAAGAAAACACCATAGAGGGGTTTGACAAAAAGAAGAACAAAACTTGGAAGAATATAGGCAAACAAAGCAAACAAAGCAAAACAAGCAAAAAAAACACTACGGATTTATTGCAAAGCTCCGCTTGACCTTAAATTTGTACAACAAACCAAAACACCCAACAACTTGCAAAGTGGATTGTGGGATTAAGGTTAAACAAATTCACCTTGAGCTTCATTTTGAAAATCTAAAACCAAATCCTTTTAGATTCACAATACTATCATTATTCAAAGTCAAAATGACCACCTCCATTACTTTGCACAAATCCACTTTGCACATAGATTATAGTACAAGTTACAACATTCACAATTTTAACTTGTAAGATTCACAAAGCTTCAACAAAACAAATGGGACTTGCAACTTGGGAGTGGTCATTTCAATTTTCAAGCACAACAAAGAGTTGTGTACAACCATCACATTCTACATAATTAACAACAACTAAACAATGCACATGAAAAAGAAGATTCACTCAATTTGAAATACAAGATAAATAAATCATGGCAAATTACAATGAAAACTTAAATTCTTGCAAAAACGTTACACTTTGGGGCACCATTTTTGGTGTTAACAACAACATTGGGATAATGAACTGGTTTCTCAAAATAGAACTCCAAGTTGATGAGGGTGATTAGGGTTTGGGTTTCAACAATGAATGGGCAATGGGTTGACAATCTTGCTAGTTCGGAAGATAAACTTTCTAGCTATCCAAGTGCATCTAGTCAATGTAAAGTAACAACCTACAAATCCATCCAACAACATGGATAGTGAAACACATCCTAGTAGTCCTACTAGCCCTATCACATGATGCCAAGAAGTTATAGATTGCTAAAAGGGAAAAAAAGAAAAGAAAAAGGTTAGTACTTACACATAATTGTGGTTGGAACTTGAGGTGGGACCAATAAGTTTCAAGCTTTCTTTCTTTTTGAATTGAAATGTTATGTTGAATCATCAACCAATGCAATTATTAAATCTTCATGCATGCACATACACATTACAAGGAAATCAAAGAATGACACAAAATACATATTACATCATTTTCACAACAATTTATAAGGCCCAATTCTACTCCAAAGGACCTTGTATTTGTATAATTATGTTATTCCACAATCTATTACCTCTATGTCGATTATTTTAAATAACCTTGTAATCAATCGGATCTACAACCTTGCAATATGCACAAACATCGAAGCCGATAGCCTATCTATTTTATGTTCAAACATGTTAATTTTAAAATGTCCATAAAAGGCCAATCCAAAATTGTCATTAATGCACTAGCACCTAAATCAAGACCTTCATAACATTCCCATAATATTGGGTTGAACAATTTTTTGTATTAAAAGGAAGTGGGCGCCATCACCTCCTTATTTCATAATAGATATTAATGTTGGGCATGTATTACAAAATGGTTGAAACTAGGTATGGTTTTAAGCCGAATTTCGAGTTGAATACCTTTGGGTATTACCTAAGCTCATACCTTGTCTAAAACCCATTCATTGATTTTCATTGGACTAAAAATTGGTCATTTGAAACCTTGTCTTTATATATTTTTTAAAAAATTCATAGCCTATCAAGGTATTAAAAAATAGCAAGGCTCAAGTTAAAAAATTTGCCCAATACTTCAATACATTGAACAATCACTTATTTGTTAGGTTTAAGGTTTAGGAGGTTTTGTTGGACAATGGCTACCTTTCAAATTATAAATATTTTTTTCCTCCAAAGTTAGTTATAGCAAATAAATAAATTACAACTTGTGTTTAGAGGGGTTTTGTACATCAAGTGCTTTCTAGTTGGCTTTGCTTTTGTTCCTTTGTCAACCATGCCTCTTTTAGTTCTCACTTCTTGCCAAAGATTCAAACATGCCCAAGTGCCTTCCATCTACATATTTTATTTTCATGGGAATGCCCTATCATTTTAGAGCAAATTTCTTTTTTGTTGGAGCACAAGTTAATGTTCTCACTATTTTTGGGGGGATTTTTGTTGCAATCCTTTTTTCATCAAATTTTTTTCAAATATTAACTTTTCAAATTTGAAAGTTAGAATTAAGGTTTTAATGGTTATGGTTTTGGTAGGATGGTTAAATCCCATCAATAGAATGTTTCATTCATTCAAAGTAGAGCCCAAATTCTTTGTACTAAGAAGGTTTGTAAAACATATGTTGGTTTGTTTTATGCCTCAATTCTTTGACTTCATTTATCTAGACAACACTAAATTCATGGTTTCCTATACACTAAATCATTTTCTTAACTCAATTCTGGCTTTTCCAATTTCTTGGGTTTAGCAATAACCAAAGCTTTAAAATAATTTAATGTTTATAATTATTCACAATATATAGAATCACAATGTGATTCATATGCTTCATTTGCATTCTAAATTGGCCATCATCCATTGTTGGTTTCATTAGTTCAAAGCTTTGTGTTTGAAAGGAAGTATTTGTAGCTCAAATGGCCAATTAAGTAGTGTTTTGCAAAGTAAAGGTCAATTTTCAAAATTCCTCTCAAATCAAATAA
>Ga0209208_10012884_pt1 | contig 10519 bp, 9 predicted proteins | sample S1TSphfallax_3_FD_187694 | JGI IMG/M metagenome (GOLD analysis project Ga0209208, IMG submission 187694) | Host-associated microbial communities from peat moss isolated from Minnesota, USA - S1T2_Fd - Sphagnum fallax MG (SPAdes) (version 2) | ecosystem: Host-associated > Plants > Peat moss >... | reverse complement strand
TTTTTTTTTCACTTTTTGGCAAAAGTTAAAGGGTGTTCTAGACCCTTTGAATCCAAATTTAATTCATCCACATTTTTGTTTGCCATTGAAAGCATGGAATGCGCAAATGTAAGAAGAATTATGTGCCCACATCATGAGACAAATACACTAGACATGAATTATTATGTAACCTTATCATCCGGTTTAAAGAACATCAATTGATTTTTTTTAAATTTTAAGGAGCACTTCATTCTTCCCAAATGCCACATGACTAACTAAATAACTATTAACTAATGGAACTTTTTAGACAAATCTAAGTGGCTAGTATATGATTTGCATTTCAAGAATAAATGTTAAATGAATTAGGGTTTTAGGACAAGTGAAGATTGAATTGATATGACACCCCCTTTCACATTGCAAAAATGTACTGGAACCCATTACCGCATGAATGAATGGATGGAACTCTCTCACAACGAATGTTGGGTGATTACCTAGTTCAATAAGTTTAAATTTTTTGGTGATACAAATTGAACCAATACTAGGTCTGATTTTTGGAATCAGTTTTGAAACTAGAATCAAAAGGAAATTATTTTAAGAACCTGACCCAAAATTTAGGTTCTTGATGTTATTTATGTGTGGAACCAAACCTCAAACTAAGTTTAATATTTTTACATACTAGAACTAAGGGCTAACCAAAAATAAAAAGATAGTTAATTGCCAATTCCATTCTAGATTAGTTGGAATCAAACTAGAACTAAGTTTTATTTTCATAATCAAAATTGATTTTTTTTTTTTTTTGGGAAGAATTAGACTTGAAACCTTGTATGTGTGAAATCAGACCAAAACTTAAGCCATTCTCTTTTTTTAATTTTTAACTGGAATTGAAGGTACTCTTAAAAAAGGAAAAAATCACCCAACACTAGTTACAAGCTACAACCTAATCATACATGAACCTCAATTGAGTTGACAACGATTTTTAACCAAATTTGAGCAACCATATACTTTTACATATACCAGTAGGGAGGGTTAATAAAAAATTTCACGTATTAATACTCTAGAAGGGTTGAAATTGTGATATTTCTAGCAAGTTAATGCCTTGTGAGCATGTGCATATAAGTTTTGATTTTTCACACATGGGCATGCAACATGCACATCAATTGATCATATGTTTGTGGACACCAACCTAGGCATGTGCATAAGTGACCAAACTCATAACAACCCATATCTATGCAAAAATACATGTATTAATAGCAAAAATAAAACATATGAAATGCATTGTGATTCAATTGAAAATTATAAAGTCCATGGGAAGAAAATGGGTGTGAAGTTATTTCAAAATAATTGTTTTCAACTAAAACTATTCAAAATTATTGCATAAATCTTATGCATCGACCTCTATGATATCCTAATTGTTGCCTTTACATGGGCAAGAGGTGTAAAATATTGGAAGTTGGCACTACACACTCAATCACATAAGTTGAATGCTATTAGTTTCAATTTCAAAGTCAATTGTAGAGTGCATTCTCAAACTGGGCTTTTATTCTCACAACCCATATAAACATGAATTAGTAGAAACACACAATGAAAAAACAAATACAAGCATAAGCAAAGCTAATGCAAAACCACAAACATACACATATTCAAATAAAAAACACAAAGAAACATAGACTCTTCAACATTAGCATTCAATTTCACAATGTTACATGCATTCCCTCCAACATACCAAGCCTACAACCACTTCCCAATATTGCAATCTCACACCCAAATCAAAATCATTAAAATACATAAATAAATGTTTTTTTATCCCTTCAATCTAACCAAAAATAAAATAAAAATCACCAAAGACCACATTGACAAGTGAAGGACAAAATTTGTACATAAATGGATCAATTTACAAAAAGAAAAATGTGACATTCACACTTCACAAATTCAATCCCACCACACATAGAACTTCAACCCAAGGTATATTTCTGACATTAGACTAGAAATAGGAAAAACCATGCAACTTCAACTTTGGACACACTCAAACTTCAACAACAAAAGGTCTACTTCAATAAAAGCAAAACACAAAACCAACAAAAAAAATTATCCCCAAAACCAACAAAGGCACTAAAAATAACAAGAAAAATCTTACTAAAAATAACAAAGACACTTCAATGGGCTAGAGATTTACAATGGTATTAGGTCGTGTAAAAAAATTGACACCTCTACTTTGAAAGGACCCATGGAAACTTCTTCTATTGAGGTTAGGAACCCAAAGACACCCAATGCAAAGAAAACAAGACTTGCAACTTCAACTTTGATAGGAGCTATTATCAATCAATTGTACATAGTTAATAGTAAAGGTAGCAAGATTTCACGGTCATATTTTGCTACAATTTCCACAACCAAAACAAGGCCCACAAAGTTTATTTTGATTTGCAATTTTTTTTTGAAATGAGGATACCATAAAGACAAACATGTTATGTGTGTTATAGGGTTGAAATGAAGATGAAAAGGTTTTTAAATGCTTCAAGGGTGTATGCACTCCAAGGTGGCTCATTTCTAGCACATGTTCCACTCCCTAAAAGTCCATATGATATTGTTAAGTATATTTTGATATCATTAATTTAGTGAGGAATTACATGGTAGTTAATGAACTAAAAAGCCCATATGAGGAATAGCCATTCTAAAAATTTCCTTAATGTACATGTTAAGAAAATAAAAATTGAATTCCACCCAAAAAATGATTACAATATGAATTTATGAAAATATGGCTCATTTTAGACCATTCAAAAGTTCATAACTTCTTTTTTGGTTAAATCATTTTTAACATTTTTTTTGCACACACACACACACACACACACACATATATTGTCCCTATAATATATCCCAAATAAAATTTATACACAAAAATGCATGTATATAAAGGCACAAACAAAAAATTAATCTTTTTTTCCAACTTCAAAAGTCCATTACTATATATTTAGTGTATATATGTTGTAATTTTTTTAATAGATTTTTTCTTTATCAAGTTGATAATCTAAATCTAACCACAAATTTAAAAAATTATTATTTTCATAGCATGTAAATGCACGCCACTCTGCCAAAATTGAATTGTGATGCAAAAAGTGAACCACCTTACCTTGCAATCACCCTCAACACTTTAATCACTTTAGATTTCATGCGATGGCCAAGAGCTTACAATTCAATGTCGAAGTCCCAACCTACAAGCACCCTAAATCAACATAAATTAGTCCAACAATTTCACACAAAATTCAATCACTTGAAGCATGAATCAAAATTGAATAAGTGTTCAATTTACATACCTATATTGGATCCATTGCTTAAGGAAAGTTATCGTATATCATACAACACATGGAAATGGCTACAACAAATGCATAATTGAAAAGAATGCCATGCCAAATTGAGCTTTCTGGGCAGAACATCCCAGAAAAGTTTGAACTTGGCTAGAAGCCTCTGCCCAACACAAGAGGTGCTCCAAAAACTACATAGTACTTGGCAAAAATTACATAACTTAACGGGAATGTTGTATGTGGGCCACATCAGAAACCCTTCATGACCTCAAAGTAACTGATGCAGGATAAATGATGACAAACTGCTGTCACATCCCCTTGTAAGAGCTAAACAGAAGTCAGAGTACAAACTGAAAATCTGACCTTGCACATGAGGACCTTGTGACTTTTACAGCCATTGACAATCCAAGAATGAAATGGTTAAAAATTAGGTTGCACAGACACATCCAACTTTATCTCAATCAGAACCCAGATACAAAAAAGCTAGGATAATATTCATTTTATCAAACATTGGTACAACCTGCTGGCAGGAACAATACTGCTGCTCATAAAACTCTAATTTGCTTTAGGGTCAATACTCTTTTTCTCTTTCTCTCCTGTACACACTCCACCACTCTACCTCCTACACCTTAGGCTCATAACCCACCAGTCTGCATCCCTTGGAAAAACAGCCCGCACATATTCTGACCTTGCCCACTTGTGGTAGCTCAAAAGCATACTGCTGGCTCCATCTCCATTCCCAAGGCAAGTACTCACAAACAATCTGAACAGGAGAATGGTTGAACACCCAACCAACCGGCAATTTAGACAGCCAGAGAATATCTAAAACTATTCCCAAGGCTTCAATTGGTAAGCAGAAGTGTCACTCATCAACATGAACCTGCAAAATGAATCAACTGAGATCTAGGCAGCTTCATGACAAGCAAAACCCTGCAAAGACTGATCAACAGTGCCCATGATGCGGAATGTCAGGTCATATGGTGTCCACATCAATCTGTCAGCCAGAGGCACGAACAGGCTTATGAGTGATAGAACCAGGGTTTGGTTGTGCACAAGCTGTGTGAGCTTGTTGGGGAGCACACTTTCCAAAAGAATGTGCCAGCTGGCCCTCTGTTGCTGTGTGTGCCTCAACTTCTTGACATGTTGCATATTGTGTGACCATCTCCAGAGACGTTTCAAGCCCTGCTGCCTGTAGTATGCCCCCCTGGGCAGCACTGCCACCCCCACTCTGTGCATCACTTGCAACTGAAACTGGTACATGCAGAAAAGAACTGACTTGTGGTTTGCTGTCAGTCCGAGGTCTCTTTGACAAAGGATCCTCATTTGAGGCATTCAAGGACATAGGTGGCTGTTCCTGAGAAACAGCCTTTGATGCTGAAAGCAGCCCATGGCTGGGGTTTGACTGGTCAATATTGCTTTCTGGGAGAGGTGTTTTGTCAGTCATGGAAATCACAATTTCAGTGATACTTGCTAGAGGTGAACCCTCTGAACCAGTGATGGGAATTTTTGAGGATGACCTCAGGATTTCAGGAACTGGTGTTGCGGGAAAAAGTGGTGAGGAAGACGGATCACAAGGCTCAGAATGATAACCCAAAACCATTCCTCCCACTTTGGCCTGTTGTTCAATCATCTTTTGAAGAGACTTGCCCTGAGCCTCAATACGCAATTGCAGTTCTCGTTGAATCTGTTACACCACATAGACAAAAAGTGAATTACCCAAATGATCAACAAAGAGCATCTACCTATTGACAATTGTGAGCTGAAATGTGTGAAATCAACCTTCTTGTAACTGTCTCATAAAATCCCAACTGACAGAAGTCCACGATTTCTAAATTTTCTCCCTCAGATAGGAGTGAATAGCAAGAGAGAGAGAGAGAGAGGTGGAAGATAAGGGTAAGGGATGATTGCAGACACCAAGGAGAGGGACACTGAGCTTGAGAAGGATCAAAGGAGAAAGGGAAACCTCAAGCTGCTCATGGAGCTGTTTCTGCACTTGCATTTGCAATTGCAATGCCTGTGTAATCTGGTGGCTTCTGTTATCACAGACCGATGCAACAAAGTCAGTGCTGTCAACACAAAGGATTGTCTTGATAATTATGGCCTCCATTGGATCCAAGAGCTCTTCAGGTGCATGCTAGTGCCACATTTTGGCACTGTTGTGTGATTCTTCCCTTTGCAAGATACTTTGGCAAAGTGATAGGAAGAGAGACTTACGAATTAATCCCTATAGGTGAAAGGTAGGTATCACTCCTTCTCCATTCAGCTCTTGCCTCTGTTTACCCAGTAGATATCATTAGACAGTCACATGTGGACCCACTACAGCACCTGGCTGTAAAGAAAAGTAAGGGAATAGAACTAGCCCCAAAAACAGATAAGCAATTTTTAGTTTGTCATCTTCAGACAGACTGTTTGTCTAGAAACAGTACACTACTGGCTTGTAATCAATGACAAGAGACTGTCACTTAGAAAGATAATCTGCATACCGTCTGAAATATCAGGGCTATATTTGGCAAGTCTATATTTCTGCAAAATCACAAGACACCAGGTTTCAAGCAAGTCATATACACCAAGCTTTTTGTCAATTGCTATCACCACCAAATACAACCTTGTATTGAAGTCATGGTCTACATTAAGAAAATAGAAGGGGGTGAAAACCATGCCTGCAAGTGACTCTTCACATGAAAAATTGTGATGCCCTGCACTCCCATTAGCCGCAACACTGCTTTTGGTGTTGCACCTTCAAAATCAAATGAGAAGTGGTCATCAGATGAGTTGTTGTGTGACTCAACATATTACACAGAAAAGCAGACACTTTCAGAGGGGAGGGTAGGCCACCAGTGTAAAAAGCCCAATTGTTTCTGCAATACAGTGTTGTTATACTAGACAGTATAGAGCCAGTTTGCATGCATTTCAAGAGTTCTTGATTGATAGACTCCACACTTGAATGCATTAGACATGTCTGCAAGCCTCATAGCTCTTTCTCAGATCAGACTGCAATTCCAATCTCACCATCAACATACCTTCCTGTATTTCAGCAAACATCCAAAAGCAAAGTCATTTCTAAGGAGTTGAGGGAAAGTGATGGAACACTCACGATCAGCACCTCCCAGCTGACCAACCACAGTCAAAAACTTCTCATGCAGCTCTGGAGTCCAACGCAATCGGGTCTTGGCTGCAGCAGCTGCCACTGCTGCTCCTGAGGATAACCCAGGGCTCTCAGGATATTGCTTGCCAGCAGAGCCTGTAGAAAAAGGACTAGCTGACCTAAGGATCCCTGCAGAGATGCTACCTCTCTCCGTGCAAACGTATGACCCCAGTTCACTTTTTATGGAAAGGCATAAACGAGCCAAACATTGAGCTAGGATAGAAGAACATGCATATCCTCCTAAGACACTATCTCATATGCACACCTTGTATTCGCTTACACCATATTGGCACTTCAGAAAAGAAAATAGTTTTTCTAGAGCCAAGCAGACCTGAAGGCTGCTGATCTGTTGGTGAGCCTCCCAGCTTGACTGGTGTGGGGGCTAATGGTTCAAACCTTGTTGTCTGGAAAAGTGTCTGCATAAGGCACAAATTAAAAAATTAACAAGAGGAGAAGGGAGAAGAAGTCATTCCTACCCTTATCACCTTGCTAAACAACCCAAACCCCCTCTCTGTTGAATCTGCATCTTAAATGCTCACCAGATCCAAGCACAAAGCTCTTTCCAGATGCTGGTTCTCTCTCTTTGAGGAAATGTTACAGTGAAGACAGTATTACGTACAACTCTCACACTACTCCAACCATTCCACATAGCTTACCCTTTCCTCACCACTCTTGACATCAATTATTTCTGTCCAGCAGTTTGCTATAGTCTCCTCTTCAGGGACTAGCTCTGTCCATGTGAGCCATTCAGCTCCTGTCCCAAACCCATCATTCATTGACCGATCCCCCATCTGTGAAGAGTCTGTTCCACCCCTGTCTGGTGAATCAAGTAATATCTGCACCAAGTAAAAAGACAATGAAGGATAAAAACCTCGCATCCATACTAACCACTCTCACACCAAGAGTTTATTTTAGATGAGGACAAGCAGCTGGTTCCATCCATATCCTTCACATCTTTGGCTATATTCACTCAATAATTGTTTGACAGTGTTGCACAGTCCCTCCCTTTCCAAGAAAGTTCAGCTTCATCCATCAGATTCAGTCAGGGAGGAAAAGAATATGCAGTCTGTCCACATGGAGAACTTGTGGGGGATTTTCATGGCTTTGGACCTACTGCTTCAATCAAAGATAGGCACCTCCTAATTCATAGCTGAGACTGCACTGTGGCCCCTAGACAACTGCACTTGCACATGCATTACAAACTGAAAAGCATGCATGCAAAAGGGTGGCTAAGGATGGCAACAACAATGGTTCACATCTGTTGGAGACCAGTAAAGGTTTCTTCCCAAATCCACTTGTACCTGAATCACTGCTGTAAGAGCTCCAAAGCTTGTTCAATGAGCAACACTCTCCATACACCAAACAAGGGTTTCCACAAGTTAAAGATAATGGAAGATGCACCACTACAAGAAGGAGTTGGTTCTGCAGACAAAGTGAAAAGAAACTGACCTTTAGTTGATCACCAAAATCAGCATCATCCTTGTCTTCTTCTGTCTTTGGGCCAATTGGTTGGTCAGGAGCAGAATTAGGGTGTGCTACAACTCCAATACTTTGACTTGCCACTTCCAGATCCACATTCAGAAAATTCTGATGAGATTCTCTCCCAGTATGCCCAAGTGCATATGATCCACCTCCACCTGGTTTCTCCAGCTGCTCGCAACCAACCCTAAAACCCGGATGTGATGATACCGAGGAGCTTCTGGCAAGGGTTTGCTGTGGCCTGTCCACAGCTGAGGGACTTGGAAGCAGCAGCTGCTGCCTGTCTACATAAGAGTGACCTCCACCCTGCTGCTGCTGTGGATGGGCATGTGGAAAGGAGTGAAGATGACCTTGCGGATGTCGATTTGACCTCTGCACATCTAGACCCCAATGCTCAGGGGATTGATACGAAGGTAGTGGTGCCATCCGCTGGTGCCTAAAGTGAGGAGATGAGGTTTCAGGTTCTGAACTAGGCTGAGCAAGGTACGGTCTCTGGGGCGGATAGTGGTATTGAAACGGTAAGTCCGAATCCCCCTGCAACCCTACCTGCTGATTATCCATATGTGAGGGTTGGCAATACCCGTGCCTATACCGCATAGAAGCTGACGATTGCTGCAGACCTGCTACCACTTCTCCATCACCACCATCACCTCCTTCTCCTCGTCCTCGTCCTCCCCCAGCTTCTGCACCGCACCCCGAATCCAACCGCATTTATCAATCCACAAAACCCCGTCGCAAAATCCGCAACAACGGCGCGCCACTTGCATCTGCCATCAACTCCAGCGATCGACAATAACAGATGACCTTCATGCCGCAACAATTTGCCCGTCCGCGTCCGTCAATTTCCCCTGCCCAAGCTTCGTCGGTAGCGATACTGAAGTGCAAGCATCTGCCGCTGAGTCTCCTCCGTAATACCTTTGCCGGACGCTTCCCTACACAAGATGCTTCTTCTCCCCAGTGCACAGCCTTCGCTACGTTTCCGGAATCCCCCGGCCCCTGGGAGGCCAGGATGTGCGCGCCGCTTGGATTCGCGGACTAGCCACCGAAGCTTTTTACATCCGTCCAAAGGTGTAACCGCTGCCCGTTTCCGAGGGGAACCGAGAACGCTGCCCACACAAGGGAACAAAGGAAATCCCTGGATCATCATCATGAGACCTGGAATTAGGGTTTCTTCTGCTTCGGGGATCTGGTTTAGGACGTGAAAGTTTAGGGTTTGGGGCGCACCCGTGCTGTATTGAGGTTTCTTTCTCCGTCGGCTTCGCCTTATCCCTCCCGCCGCACAGAACCTCTTGCAGTTCGGTGCTCGAAAGCCAGGCTCTGCGCAGTAGCAGCAACAACTGCAACATCATGCCTTTCAGAAGGTACGTGGAGATTGGGAGAGTGGCCCTGGTGAACTACGGGCCGCAGTATGGAAAACTGGTTGTGATCGTGGATGTGATAGACCAGAACAGAGCGCTAATCGATGCTCCGGATATGGTGAGAACTTCCATCAACTTCAAGCGTCTGTCGCTCACCGATATCACTATTTCCATCTCCAGGAACCCGAAGAAGAAGGATCTTGCCAAGGCCGTGGAGGAGGGGGAGGTTTACAGCAAGTGGGAGAGTAGTGCTTGGGGTCGCAAGCTTGCCGTTCGCACCCGGCGAGCCTCATTGAACGATTTCGACCGCTTCAAGGTCATGGTGGCACGCATCAAGAAGAGTTCCATTGTTCGCCGGGAGCTCGGCAAGCTCCGGAAGGAGAAAGCATAAGAAGTCAGTCCGGAGACTTCGCAGTTTGAGAGTTGTTATCACATAATTGCTCATTCATTTTTCTCTTTGCTGCTGAGACTTTTTTGTTGTCTGTTGTTTTCTAGGGTCAATGTACTTCTGCTTAAGTGAATTGAGAAACAGCGATGTCCAAAAAATCCCTGACGGGACAATATGACTTCATTGCTCATGGATGATGATCACTCCATGCATCTGTATCTTTTGTAGTGCCATGTTTGTCAAGGGCCAGCAACAATTTGCAGATGGTTTTTTCGCAATTGAAGTATTCATGCCTCTCTCTCTATTTCTGTGATCTGGGAAGTTTCCCAGCAAATATTTTTGTATTTTATGAGCTTCGAATAGGCCTGCCTGAAGACTACTTCATATTATGTTTGCAGAGAGATTCAATGGAGAGTGTTGTGGATGTGGTATCCTAAACCCTCACATTTGTAAACTTCGGAAGTTACGGTATTATCTTTAAGTACTTAGTTTTAACTCTTGGTGGTGGGTCTTATTACAGCTCCCCAAGGTTTCTGAGAACTAATTGGAATCCAAAACGTTGTTTGATCCCTGGTCCACAGAGAGACGATCATGCAAAGTCCTTACATCCTTGTCCATTTGCTGTGCTAACATCAGATTGCCTTCGGGGAGCTCTCTCAAGTTGGTAAACATCCGGGTACATCAACAGGTGAAATAAGGGCAATTCAGTTCAGAGTTAGTAACTATACAGGAGTTTTGGAATGGCTGTACTACTTGGGATTCCAAAATGATTGTGTACTGTAGCGGTCACCAGGAAAGAAACTCATTCCTCTTTGAATTCTGGTTGTTCTACAGGCCATTTTCTCCCTTCCACTTCTGTGTGCATAGTTGACAT
>Ga0209208_10012882_pt1 | contig 10520 bp, 18 predicted proteins | sample S1TSphfallax_3_FD_187694 | JGI IMG/M metagenome (GOLD analysis project Ga0209208, IMG submission 187694) | Host-associated microbial communities from peat moss isolated from Minnesota, USA - S1T2_Fd - Sphagnum fallax MG (SPAdes) (version 2) | ecosystem: Host-associated > Plants > Peat moss >... | reverse complement strand
AATGGCAGCAGACTGTAAATCTGCCGTCCTTTGGGACTACGAAGGTTCGAATCCTTCCCTGTGCACCAGCAGTTGCGGTTGTTGTTTCGAGGTTTTTGCGCGGTGAAATGGCCAAAGAACTCGTATCATGCCAGGCAAAAGCGCATGATTGAGGGCTTGCACTCCACCGGGCCTGACTTAGATCGGAAATTCTGGCCGGCGATGGGGCTTTTCGCCGTCCTGGCTGTAGCGGTTTGGTTTACTCTGGGCGAGGGCACTACGCTCGTTTCAGGTAAGCCGGTGGCAATCCGGACGATTGTGTTAATCATCATCGGCTTATTTGTTTTCCGGACCGTGATGGCCCGGGAGGCGGATAAAATCCGACGACGCAAGTTGGGCGAGCAGGAGTTGGCCAAGGACGGGCAACAAGACTCCTGAGAGTTGTAGCAAGAGGGCTGATGTAGCTCAGATGGTAGAGCACTCCCTTGGTAAGGGAGAGGTCACCGGTTCAATCCCGGTCATCAGCTCCAGAATTTTTGGAAGCAAGTTGCGGTAGTGCCGGGCGGGAGTAACTCAGTGGTAGAGTCACAGCCTTCCAAGCTGTTGGTCGCGAGTTCGATCCTCGTCTCCCGCTCCACGTATTGAAGGTTGTGTCGAGGTAGGAAGCGCATGTTTGAGCAGGCTACATTTCCGGTGCAGAACGAGCAGAGCTTTCAGCAGTTGGCGCAGCGCATCGATGCGGCCTTTGCTTCCAACCGCGCGGACCTGTTTCTGGCCTCGGTGGCCAGTAAAGGGCTGAAAGTGCGCCAGTTCGAGCAAGTGCTGGACAAGGGGTTGCTGGGTAAGGATTCGCCGGAGCTTTTCAAGGCGCTCCCGGTGAGCGATCAGGCCATGATTCGGGAGAAGTACCTGGCCAAGATTGAGAAAGTGCCGACGGAGTTGCGGCAGCGGTTTTTGAAGATTTACGCGTACTACTGAGGAGAGGAGGGGGGGGGTGAATATGCCGGATTTCAAGATTTTGACTCGGGGAATGCCGGCGCGCACCGACGAGTGGCTCCTGGCCATGAATACCCCGCTCGCGGAACTCCCAAAGCTGACCGAGGAAGAAAAGCGTAGCGCAGCCAGAAGTTTCCGGACGGATGAGCAGTATGCGCGCCATTTGCTCCTCCGATCCAGCGCCAAGAAGAGGGAATCGGAAGAAGCCGAACAAATCGGAGCGATCATCGAATCGTTTTTTGCGGAGATTGGCGATGAATTCCAACTGAACGGCGTAGTGAAGCGGGGATTTGAGCCGGGCTGGAGAGCCCAAATTCAGTCGAAATCCGGGGCGGCAGGTTGGAAATTCTACGAAGTGCAAATTCCGACCGAAGATTTTTCGGGCGAACCCGGCAAGCAAGCTCTAAAGATTGCGGAGCCGGAACAGATTCGAGATTTACTGATTGCGGAGTTGGGAATCGCGGAACTTCGTAAGGTGGCAATTTGAACTACTGGTCGGGGCAAGATGTCGTTCTAAGACTCTCGCCAGCCGGCAAGCGGGCATTATTCGGAATCTTCGACACGGAGTACATCCAGGTTTTTGTGCAGTGGGCGGATGAATTCGGTCTCTGGATCGTTCGAGACCGCCCGGCATCCGGGGAAATCACGGTGATGCTCGTAAAATGGGCGCACTTCGATATGGCATCCTTGGACGTGTTGGATTCATCCTCGGGAAGGATTGCCGGTTTTCAATAGCAACCTCAGAAATTGAGGAGAGGAAAGAAGTCATGGCGAAGGAAAAGTTTGACCGCAGCAAGCCGCATGTGAACGTGGGAACGATCGGGCACATCGATCACGGCAAGACGACGTTGACGGCGGCGATCACCAAGGTGCTTTCGAAGCACAACCCGAAGAACACCTTCCGTTCGTTCGACACGATCGACAACGCGCCGGAAGAGCGGGAGCGCGGCATCACGATCGCGACGGCGCACGTCGAGTACGAGACGGCCAACCGGCACTACGCGCACGTCGATTGCCCCGGCCACGCCGATTACATCAAGAATATGATCACCGGCGCTGCGCAGATGGACGGCGGCATTCTGGTGGTTGCCGCGACCGACGGCCCGATGCCGCAGACCAAGGAGCATGTGCTGTTGGCTCGCCAGGTCGGCGTGCCTTCGCTGGTGGTCTTTCTGAACAAGTGCGACGCGGTTGAGGACGAGGAGCTGATCGAGCTGGTCGAGATGGAAGTGCGCGAGCTGCTCGACAAGTACCAGTTCCCGGGCGACGCGACCCCGGTGATCCGCGGCTCGGCTTTGGGCGCCTTGAACGGCGAAGCCAAGTGGGAAGCCTCGGTCGACGAGCTGATGGCGGCCGTCGATGCCTACGTTCCGCAGCCCGACCGGATGGTCGATCTGCCGTTCCTGATGCCGATCGAAGATATCTTCTCGATCTCGGGCCGCGGCACCGTCGTGACTGGCCGCATTGAGCGCGGCAAGGTGAAGGTGGGCGAGGAAGTCGAGATTGTCGGCTTCCGCGAGACGCGCAAGACGGTGGTTACGGGCGTTGAAATGTTCAAGAAGCAGTTGGACGAGGGCCTGGCTGGGGACAATGCGGGCCTGCTGCTGCGCGGCATCCCCAAGGAAGATGTGGAGCGCGGCATGGTGCTGGCCAAGACCGGCTCGATCAAGCCGCACACCAAGTTCAAGGGCGAGGTATACGTGTTGAGCAAGGAAGAAGGCGGCCGTCATACTCCGTTCTTCAACGGCTACCGTCCTCAGTTTTACTTCCGGACGACGGACGTGACGGGCACGGCGAAGCTGCCGGCGGGCACGGAGATGGTGATGCCGGGGGACAACATTTCGCTCGAGATCGAGCTGCACACGCCGGTGGCCATGGAAAAGGGCCTGCGGTTTGCGATCCGCGAGGGTGGACGCACGGTGGGCGCCGGGGCGATCTCGGAGATTATTGCGTAGGATCATCCTGTTGCAACAGTTGGAAGTAACGAGTGGTTAGCTCTTAGTGGTTGGTGTTGGAGGGGCCGAGTTCGGCCTCTCCGGCACGAGAAAGATGGATGGGCATGGTAGGACAGAGAATTCGAATTCGGCTGAAGGCGTACGATTACCGCGTTCTGGACACTTCGACGGGCGAGATTGTGGAGACCGCGAAGCGCACCGGAGCGCAGGTGGCAGGACCGATTCCGTTGCCAACGATCAAAAACAAGTACTGCGTGCTGAGGTCCCCGCACGTCGATAAGAAGTCTCGCGAGGCCTTCGAGATCCGGACGCACAAGCGCCTGATCGACATCCTTGAACCGACGCAACAGACCGTGGACGCGCTGATGAAGCTCGATCTGCCGGCCGGCGTGGATGTCGAAATCAAGGCATTTGAGAAATAGCAGCATAACTCCGGCAGTGCCTCCATGTTAGGCATGATGAGGGAAGGAAACTATGTCAGTCACTGGGATTTTGGGTAAAAAAATCGGCATGACGCAGGTCTTCGACGAGAAGGGTGATGTCCACCCGATCACCGTCCTGCAGGCCGGCCCATGCGTCATCACGCAATTGAAGACGGCAGCTCGCGACGGCTACGAGGCCGCGCAGATCGGTCTGGTCGAGTTCGTCAAGGCAAACCGCGTCACCAAGCCGCTGGCCGGACACTTCGCCAAGTCCGATGCGCCTCCGGTTCGCGAGATTCGCGAGGTCGGTCTCGAAGCGACGCCCGAGGGTGAAATCTCGGCCAAAGCCGGGGATCGTGTCCTGGTCGATATCTTCGAGAGCGAAAAGTTTGTGGATGTGATTGGCACCTCCAAAGGACGCGGCTTTGCGGGCGTGGTTCGCCGGCACGGTTTCGGCGGCGGTCCCAAGTCGCACGGACACATGTTCCAGGTGCAGGGTTCGATCGGCGCTTCGAGCTTTCCGTCGCGCGTATTTCCTGGGCAGCGCATGCCGGGCCACTTCGGTGTGGATCAGGTGACGGTGCGCAACCTTCGCATTCGCGGGATCGACCTCGAAGAGAACCTGATCATGGTCGAGGGCGCGGTGCCGGGGCCACGGGACGGGTATGTGCTGATTTCAAAGGCCAAGGCTCCGCCGCGCGAGCGTCGTGGGTTTGCAGGCTCGGGCACGGTCGATCCGCTGAAGGCTTCTAAGAAGGCTTCGGCAGGCAAGAAGAAATAGGGATTAGGGATTGGCCGCATCGACTGCGGTCTCCACAAGTTGAAAGGGCGAGCAGCCCGAAAGAAGAAGACGATGGCACAAGTGGATGTAGTCAATTTGAACGGGGAGAAGGTCGGCACGGTGGAGCTGGCGGACGAAGTGTTCGCGGCCTCCGAAGTGAACGAAGCTCTCCTGTGGGAAGCGGTGAAGCACTATCGCGCCGCTGTGCGCCAGGGCACCCACGCCACCAAGAATCGCAAGCTGGTCGCCGGCTCGGGCAAAAAGCTGTGGAAGCAGAAGGGTACGGGCCGCGCGCGTATCGGTTCGGTGCGTTCGCCCCTGTGGCGCCACGGCGGAACGGTCCATGGACCGCAGCCGCGCAGCTACGACTATGCTTTTCCGCGCAAGAAGCTGCTGGGTGCGCTCCGTTCGGCGCTGGCTTCGAAGCTGGCCGACGGCAAGCTGACCATCGTGGATTCCCTGGAGATTGCCGGATCGAAGACCAAGCTCTATCGCGCGGCGCTCGATAAGCTGGGCGCGGTGCGGACGACGCTGATTGTCGAAAGCGGCAAGACGCTGACGCAAGGCCTGGTCCTGGGTGTGCGCAACCTGGATCGCGTGGAGCTGGTTTTGAACAATGAAGTCCATCCTTACGATCTGCTGCGTTACGAGCGGGCAATCGTATCGAAGGCCGCGATTGAGCAGTTGGGCGAGAGCCTGATCAAGACGGTTTCAAAGCGCAAGCTGGCTGCCAAGGCTGCTGAGAAGGAGGTCGCATAATGCCGACTCTCTATGATGTGATCCGCCGCCCTTTGATTACCGAAAAGGGGTTGCAGGTAAAGGAAACCGAGAGCACGCTGGTGTTCGACGTGGCTCCTGAGGCAAGCAAGACGGAAGTGAAGCAAGCGGTTGAGGCTCTCTTCAAGGTCAAGGTTGAGAATGTGCGCACGGCGAACGTTCTCGGCAAGGAACGGCGCCGGGGCAAGTTCTCCGGGTACAAGCCGGACTGGAAGAAGGCGTATGTTCGCCTGAAGGAAGGCGAGAAGCTGCCGGAGTATATCGGCAACTACTGATCCAAGATGGCAATCCGGAAGAAGCGGATCCTTCGCTTCGCTCAGGAGGACAAAAGCATCAGGATCGACTTCAAAGGCAAAGCGGGAATTATCGGAGATAAGTGCCGAGCTCCGGAGAAACGTAAGAGAACGAGTTGAGCTTAGGCGAAATTCGAGGCTCTTTTTAGGAAACAGACGATGGCCATCAAGACCTACAGACCGATTACGCCAACGCTGCGGTTCAAGACGACGCAGGTGAACGACGACATTACGACGAACGAGCCGCACAAGGCTTTGCTGACGACGCGGAAGCGCACCGGCGGCCGTCGTAACTCGGGCGACCTGACGATGCGGCATCACGGCGGCGGCCACAAGCAGCAGCTTCGCCTGATCGACTTCAAGCGGGATAAGTACGGCGTGCCGGGGACGGTGGCGACGATCGAGTACGATCCCAACCGCTCTTCGCGCATTGCGCTGATTCACTATCTGGATGGCGAGAAGCGCTACATCATCCAGCCGGTGGGCTTGAAGGTAGGGCAGAAGATCATGAGCGGTCCGGATGCGGATATTCTGATCGGCAACGCATTGCCGCTGAAGAACATTCCTTCCGGTACGACCGTCCATAACATCGAGCTGCGGCCGGGCAAGGGAGCACAGATGGCGCGGTCCGCGGGCGCGCAGGCGCAACTGGTGGCCAAAGAAGGCGACTACGCACTCCTCAAGTTGCCCTCGGGCGAGACGCGAAGGGTCTTGGTCGAGTGCATGGCGACGATCGGCCAGGTGGGCAACACGGACCACGAAAATGTGTCGATCGGCAAGGCCGGACGCAACCGCTGGAAGGGCATTCGCCCCACCAACCGCGGCGTTTCGATGAACCCGGTGGATCACCCGCACGGCGGCGGCGAGGGCAAGACCTCGGGCGGACGTCATCCGGTCACTCCATGGGGCCAGCCGACGCGCGGCTACAAGACGCGCAACAACAAGCGGACCGACAGCATGATCGTCAGCCGCAGGCAGAAGTAAGTATGCAGCCTCTAGCTACTAGCTGCTAGCTATTAGCTAGAGGGCAACAGGGCAGGTCGATAGCGGCGACGGATGAGCTAAAGGCGAGAAGCTAAGAGTTAGGAGCTAGGTTTTATGGCACGGTCGACAAAAAAGGGTCCCTTCGTGGACGAGCACTTGATCAAGAAGGTGGAAGTCTTGAACGCCGCCAACGACAAGAAGGTCATCAAGACCTGGTCGCGGCGCTCGACGATCTTCCCCGAGTTCATCGGCCACACGGTTGCCGTGCATAACGGCAAGAAGTTCATTCCGGTGTATGTGACGGAGAACATGGTGGGTCATAAGTTCGGCGAGTTTTCCCCGACGCGTACCTTCAAGGGACATACGCAGAAGTCGAATGAAGCGGGCGCGAAGGCCAGGTAAGACAGGGAACAGGGAATAGGGAATAGGGAACAGCCGGTCTCCGGTCAAGCCCGACTCGCTCCCGACAGTTGGAAAGGGCAGAATCATGGCAGTCGAGACACAAGAATATCGGGCCGAGGCAAGGTTCCAGCGCGTATCGCCGCAGAAGGCGCGCCTGGTGCTGAACCTGGTCAAGGGCCAGAGCGTGCAGCAGGCGCTGGAGACGCTCCAGTTCACCAAGAAGCGCATCGCTCCGGTAGTGCATAAGGTGCTGACGTCGGCGCTCGACAATGCGAAGTATCTGTCCGACGAGCGGGGCTTGGATCTCGATGTGGACAACCTGATCGTCAAGAACGCGATCGCCAACGAAGGACCGCGCATGAAGCGCATCCGTCCCGCTCCGATGGGCCGGGCGTTCCGCTACCAGCGCCGGTTGACGCACATCATTGTTACCGTCGCCGAGCGGATTGAGGCTGCCGAGCCGAAGGGCGAGACGAAGCCGAAGCGGGCCACGAAGGCGGTCCGAAAAGCGGCTGCCGGCAAGACGAAGACGGCGGCGTAAGTCAGTTCTCCAGTTAGCAAACGGGATTCGCAACAGAAGGATTTGAGAGGCAAAGTATGGGACAGAAAGTCCACCCCTATGGATTTCGGCTTGGAGTCAACAAGCCCTGGCGCTCGCGCTGGTTCGCCACGCGCGATTACGCCAAGCTGCTGGTCGAAGACGTCAAGCTAAAGGCGGAGCTGAAGGACAAGCTGAAGGCCGCCGGTGTGAGTTCGGTCGAGATCGAGCGCCCGGGCAACAAGCTGCGCTTCATCATCCGCACCGCGCGTCCGGGCATCGTCATCGGGCGCAAGGGCACCGAGATCGAAAAGCTCAAGACGGAGCTGGGCAAGCGCACCGGCCGGGATGTGTTTATCGACATCCTGGAGGTGAACAAGCCCGAACTTGACGCGCAACTGGTCTCGGAAAACATCGCGTTGCAGCTTGAGAAGCGCGTCGGATTCCGCCGCGCCATGCGCAAGAGCGTGGATTCAGCGCTCCGTTTTGGTTGCAAGGGCATCAAGGTGCGGGTGTCGGGCCGCTTGAACGGCAATGAGATCGCGCGTTCCGAGTGGTATCTGCAGGGACGTTTGCCGCTGCACACGCTCCGCGCGGATATCGATTACGGTTTCAGCGAGGCGCACACGACCTACGGCATTATCGGCGTGAAGACTTGGATCTATCGCGGCGATATCTACGAGCAGAAGCGGCGTCAGCCTGCGGTTGTGGGCGCTGGGGCGTTTCAGCTCTAGTGTGGGTGGTCAGTGGCCAGTGGTCAGTGATCGGTTGACGGTTTGAAAGTTTGAAGCAAGTCGGCAGATGGAAATCAGTGGAAGCTACAAAAATTCCACTGACCACTGACCACTGAGTTCTTGAGGATTTCGCTATGTTGCAGCCGAAGAAAGTTAAGTTTCGCAAACAGCAGAAGGGCAAGATGCGCGGGAAGGCCTGGCGTGGCTCGACCCTCTCGTTTGGCGAATATGGGCTGAAGGTCATGGAGTGCGGCTACATTACCGACCGCCAGATCGAAGCCAGCCGTATCGCGATGACACGCTTTATCAAGCGCGGTGGCAAGGTCTGGCTGCGTTTGTTCCCGGACAAGCCGGTGACCAAGAAGCCGGCCGAAGTCCGAATGGGCTCGGGCAAGGGCGCACTGGATCACTGGGCGGCAGTGGTTCGCCCCGGCAAGATCCTCTTCGAGATGGAAGGCGTTCCTGTCGAAGTGGCGCAGGAAGCGATGCGTCTGGCGTCGAACAAGCTGCCGTTGAAGACGCGCTTTGTGCAGCGGCCGGCGGTGATCAAGAACGCGGTCGAAGAGACGGAAGAAGTCTAGTCGATTTGTTTCGAGTTGAAAGCGGTATTGGGGCCCGTGGCCCTGGAGAAGACGATGGAACTGACGAAGATTCGCAACTGGAGCGACGACGAGTTGAAGGTGCAGGAGACGCAAATCTCCGAGCAGCTCTTCCGTATCCGTTTCCAGGCCAAGCTGGGCCAAAACGAGGGCGTGAAGAAGCTGCGCGAGCTGCGCAAGGACATTGCCCGGATCAAGACGATCGCCAAAGAGCGCGCGCTCGAGATTCACGGCGCCGCGCCGGTCGCGGTTTCGGCCTCGCCGGTGAAGGCAAAGAAGACCAAGAAGGAGGCCAGGTAAGCTATGACGGCCACGACAGAGAATACGCAGGTAGAAACGACCGCCGCTCCCGTTGTTGCGGCAGCGGGACGGCGCAACGAGAAGGTCGGCAACGTGGTTTCGACCAAGATGCAGAAGACGATCGTTGTCGAAGTCGAAATGCGCAAGGCGCACCCGAAGTACAAGCGGATTGTGAAGAGCAACAAGAAGTTCTACGCGCACGACGAGCAGAACTCGGCGCGGGTCGGCGATGTGGTTCGCATTCGTGAGAGCCGGCCGTTGAGCAAGCTGAAGCGCTGGGCTTTGGAAGAGATTGTCCGGCGCTCGTCGCTGAACCAGATTGAGGACGCAGCCCCAACCGCTTAGGTGGTAGCCGCGCAGGCCCTCGGCGACGATTCGCCGGGCGCTCCAAAGAAGGAGTAAGAGCATGGCAGTACAGATGAGAACGATGCTTGCGGTTGCCGATAACTCCGGCGCGCGCAAGTTACAGGTAATCCTTCCCCTGGGCGGAGCTTCCGGCAAGAAGGCGGGTTTGGGCGATGTGGTGACGGCTGCGGTGAAGGAGTCTTCGCCGGACGGCACAGTCAAGAAGGGCAAGGTCGTCAAGGCGGTCATTGTTCGTACGCGCAAAGAGTATCGCAGGCGGGACGGCACGTACATCCGCTTCGACGAGAATGCGGCGGTGCTGATCAACGAGGCCGGCGAGCCGGTAGGGACGCGCGTCTTTGGGCCGGTGGCTCGCGAGCTGCGCGAGAAGAAGTTTTTGAAGATTGTTTCGCTGGCTCCGGAAGTGATCTAGGGTGCCGGGAGCGGCAGTGCAGCAGGTCCTTCGCTGCGCTCAGGATGACAATGTCTTGCTTGGATGACAATCGTTAGATTTTGAGATTTGCCGGGCGACCGAGTGCGGCAGACGGGTGAGAGAAGAAGATGGCTGGTTTGAATATTCATCGCAACGATAAGGTCCAGGTGCTGACGGGCGCGGATGCCGGCAAGACCGGACGCGTTCTCCGGGTTTTTCCGGATAAGGACCGGGTCCTGGTCGAGCATGTGCGCATCGTGAAGAAGACGGTCAGCTCGAAGTCCGGGAAGAACACCAAGGGCGGCATCGCCGAGCAGGAGTCGCCTCTGCATGTGTCGAATGTGGCGCTGGTTTGCACCAGCTGCGGCAAACCGACGCGGGTAGGATACAAAGTGGAAGGCGAGACCAAGACCCGCATCTGCAAGAAGTGCGGCGCGGCGCAGCCGGTCAAGGCTAAGTAAAGATCGGTTTGGAAGCAACGGAACACCTTCCGCAACGGTACACGGCTCATCGAGCCACTCCGAAGACCGGAAGAGAAAGAGCAGAAGGAAGATGGCAGAGCAGAAGTCAGGCAAGCAGGCCGACCCGAAGTCCGAGAAGCGCGCGGAACGCAGTGCGCCGGCCCGCTTCGAGGTCGAGACCGGCACGAGCGCGCCCCATGAGCCGGCGCGGTTGAAGGTGAAGTACAACAACGAGATCCGCGCGGCGCTCCAAAAGGAGCTGGGGCTCGGCAACATCATGGCCGTTCCCCGCATCGACAAGATCGTCGTGAACATGGGACTGGGCGAAGCGACGCAGAACACCAAGCTGCTCGACCCGCTCGTTGCCGATCTCGCGCAGATTACGGGACAAAAGCCAGTGACGACCAAGGCGAAGAAGTCGATTGCCGCCTTCAAGGTGCGCGCGGGGATGTCGATCGGCGCGATGGTTACGCTGCGCCAGGACAAGATGTACGAGTTTCTGGACCGGTTGATTTCTACGG
>Ga0209208_10012881_pt1 | contig 10521 bp, 7 predicted proteins | sample S1TSphfallax_3_FD_187694 | JGI IMG/M metagenome (GOLD analysis project Ga0209208, IMG submission 187694) | Host-associated microbial communities from peat moss isolated from Minnesota, USA - S1T2_Fd - Sphagnum fallax MG (SPAdes) (version 2) | ecosystem: Host-associated > Plants > Peat moss >... | reverse complement strand
AAGCGAGCGACGAGAGAGAGAGAGAGAGAGAGAGAGAGAGAGAGAGAGAGAGAAAAGAGATGCGTTTGTTGATTGTTCATCGGCAGGTGCTTCGATTTCTTCAACCCCGTCTTTTCTCTGGCACACAGTCTGGAACGCGGCTCTTCTTTTCTGCGATCCTCTCTCTTTTCTCCCTTTCTGATCTTTATAGAGCTGTCACATTCTCTTCTTCCGTCTTCACGCAATAACAACTGTTGAGCGATGCTCGTCTGCAATTTTGTTTCTCTGGATTCCAGATTTCGGTTGTTTCCAGAAGACGGCAGCAGCTGCTGCAGCGTGGCCATGGCGATGGAAGAAAGAACGGAAATGCGAAGAGATAGCAAATTAGGGCAAAGACGACGTCTCTCTTGTGTATTATACCTACGTGTTGTATGTTGTATGTTTTTTTTGGGGGAAAGGGTTTTAATTAATTTTTTTCCTTTACTATATTACTAATAATTCTAGATAACTATTTTCTCTGTTATTACTAAATTTGTTGTATATGCTTTCATTTAATTAGGAAAACATAAGAAGCCAGGAATTTATTTATTTGTATATATATATATATTCCTTACTATTTTGGCATCTTGGACATAGACTTCCTAAAAGACCAGTGTAATCATCAAACACATGATCAATGCTTGAAATGCGAATATATAGATAAAATATGTCCCATTTAACTAATTAATTTACTAATGCCCTGAACCCAATTAACTAGAGATTTTTTAATAATTATTTTAATAATGTTAAAAAAACAAACCTAGTAAACAAACTTCACCCTTAGTAAACATGTACACCATATAGTGAACCATTTTCACCAATGAAGGTAAAAGCAGTGAATTATAATGAACTTAATTAACTTTTATGGTTCCCCAGTTAAATAGTCTAGTGAACTACACCACACTTTCCTAGTAGTGAAACCTCCTTTTTGGTAGTGGTGTAATTCTTTTTTTCAATGTGGAAAAGACAAGATGCATAACTAATTAGTTAATTGCATTTTTTGATAGGATTTTGGGCCAACATATTTCCCACTATCATATTAAAGGCATTTGTGTGTACCTAGAATTCCAAATACCACCTCGGAAAATCCATGTACCTCTTTTTGATCCCAAGTATCCCATTTTATTTGACATTATGGGGTCCAATCAAATGTCCTTGATTGCTTGGTAATTGGGGCCATGATGAATGCAAAATCCTAAATAAAACAATGGTAAAATTGAGCGATACCATTCAAAATTTGGATGTCCTTGGGAGTTTTTGGTGGTGGTATGTTGATAATGGCAAAAAATTTCTTAAGATCTAGTAGTTTACCCTCCTTGATCCATACAATGTATCCTAGGATCACCTTTGAGTAAACTTTTAACATGCATTTCTTAAGCTTTAGGCTAATATTGAGTTTTCAATACTTGTCAAAACACAATCAAAGTTTGTTAAGATAAATTTTTTGATCATTGAACACATTAAAATCATCCAAAAACAACTTCATGAATGTTCCAAATATTCCCAAAAAGCCATTTTGACTACCCCTTGGTATGTAGGAAAAACATTCTTTAATCCAAACGGCATGACTAGCCAAACGAAAATGCTTTAATCAATAATGAAGGTTGTTTTGTGCCTATTGTTTGAGGCTATCATAATTTGGTGATAATTGGTGAATCCATCAAAAATAAAATAAACTTCATGACCTACCACCATGTCAAAAACCTCCTTGGTAAAAAGGTAAAAGATATGGATCCTTTTGGTAACTACATTGAGTTTTTGGAAATCTATGCAAATCCACAACTTCCCATTCTTATTTGATATGACTACAATAAGAAAAAGCCAAATGGTTTCTTCTATTGAAATTATGAATATGACAACAAGTAATTTGTCCAAATCTTGTTTTACCATTGATGCATCATTAAGATTCATCTTGTACGTACCTCGTTTGATGGGTTGGTGGGATAATGGTATCTAGTTTAATCTAATGTTGAATTATACATGGCAATATCCCCTTTTAATCCTTATAGGTCCATGCAAAAACATCCTTGTACACCTTGGGTAATTCCTCTACACTTTGAGTTGTTTAGGAATCTATATTTGCATTTATTTTCACCATTTGTTAGTTTAGTTTACTCTCCAAATTAAGGTTTTGACGTAGACCTTTTTTGTAATGTCCACTTGGCAATCTTCAATCCATGTACCTTGATTTTGGTAGGAGTTGCATCTATTGAAATTTCACTTGGGATATATGGAAAATCATAAATGAAATCATCATTACTAGATTTCATGCTAGTTATTATGGCAAGCATAATCTATAGTTTCAATTGCGAATAAATTTAATTCTACCTCCAACAAGACATCCTCATGTTCATTTGTGATTTCAGTGATTTTAGTGGTAGCAAAGGAATAATTTTGAACATTTGGTATTGTTATTCAAGTGCTTAGTTATTGCTATTGTCCACATAATCCCATTTCCTTCAATGGTGATCATATTATTAACCCAATCATGAGTGGCCTTAATGTTATGCAACCATGGGCATCTAAGCAACATGGAATAATTAACATTCAATACATTCTTTTTCATAACTACGAAAATAACAATGTATGAAATACCATGAATGTGGAATTTGAAGTTTCTAATCAACCCAACTAGTTTGTTAAATGTCTAATTTAATATCCTAAAAGTATTATAAGGAATTAGTCTAGGGGTAGGTAACCTTAATTTCTTCGTTAGATCTTCAATAATGATATCATGTCTTCCACTATGTTTTTTTCCTACGTGAACCTAGATTACGACCATATGAGGATCTATAGTAATTGAAGCTATAATGGGATTAGGTCCTAAAAAAGAAATGTTTTTTGATAGGAAAAACTTATGCAAAAACATGTTGTTTAAGGACTAAGGCCATATTAAAAAGTTGCCCCATAATGAAAATACACTTGTTATCTAACAATTGTTGCCCAATTTATCATTATACATGAAAATTTTATGTAATGAATGTTTTTAGTAATATTGAAATTCTTGTAGTAGTATTTGCAATAGAAACATTTATTGTAGTTCAATTTCTAGTAGCAAGTTTTGTAATTGGCAAGGTACTTGTCCCAAAGGTCTCTTATATTAGTTATAAGTGGGGCTCCTTTTTGTCTATTTGTTGAAAGATAGATTCAAAGAATTTTAAGCTTTTCCTCTTTGTCCCAATCAATTGCAAATTTCATCTTATGTGACGAATTCCTTATCTTTGAATGTCACAATTTATGGTACCTTGTTCCTTTTAATGAATGTTAAAACCATGTTGATAATTACATATTCTTTTTTAAGCTTTATGGTTATTGTTTTGTCCTAAAACATTTCCTAGGCTAAATCTTTGTGTGGATAGTTGTAGATTTTGTGGTTAATTGATCCACATATGAAATGAGAAAAATTTATTGGACCACCTTTACTGCCTTAATTTTGATTGCCATGTTTAATCAAATTGATTTATGGTTCCCTTGGTTTGTTATGCTGAAACTTAATTAGTTGGGATGTCCTTCCTCTCCTTTAATTTCTTGTTGGGATTATCATGGTTCGGGTGGCACATTTCTTTGGTATGCTTTGGTTTGTGGCATTGACTACAAATGGTGTTTGCCCTTTTGGACTCAATGGACTTTTTCCAATTTTGTCACAAGTTCAAGCAATTTCCAATAGTATTAACAACATTCATGATCCCTTGACGTGTAAAATATTTCAACATCCCAAAGGCTTTCCATTCAGGTTTTCCATGATTGTGTTTATATTCACACATATATGTTGGTGTACAATAAGAAGTATGAGCTTTCTGACTCCCCTTGATAAGTTGGCATTAAACCTTTTAGACATAACATGCCATTTATTCTTGTTATTTTTTAGTGGTGTACACCATGTTTAGTGTTATGCCTTTGACAATGATTGACATGGTATAACAAGATTTCTCAACAAGCAATTCAAAACATTTGTAGGACAAACATTTTGGTCATGCACATGTTTTCTAGTGTTAAGTTTGACCCACCACCCTATATTTGTGTCTCCATTACAATTTGGTTTTTCGGTGCAATGCAAAAAATTTCAAGTAGCCCAAACATTAGCCCCTTTTTCCCTTAACCCTCTCTGTCTAACACCATTTCAACTAGGATTGTCATTACATATGTGTGTTCGTCATGACTTGACGAATGCGTTTGGATGGAGACACAACCTTGCATCATGTTAATGTACAGTTAGTCTAGGTCAACCTAGGATCAACCTAGGTTAAAACAAAGTTGGGCTACCCAAAAAACAATTAGGGCGACCAAAAATCACATCATATGATTGCCATAAATACGGAGGTGATCAAAACAAAAAATTTAGCAACCAACTTTCGGTTGCCATAGTTAGTGATTGCAATTTTTCAATTGCCCAATCTTACAATCGAAAATTAGCAACCAATTTTTTTGGCATTGCTCAAAAAAAAATGGGCAACAAATTTTTTTCAATCATTAGATCAATGGCCACTATCGATTGAAGTAGACCAAAAACAAATTTAGTCACCAATTTTCAATTGCCACAATCGGTGTTTGAATTTTTTTAGTTGCCTAATCTAACAACCAAAGGTGACCAAAAATTTTCAGTTGTTTAGGTTGGTGACCAAAAATTGGCAACTAAATTTCTCAGGCATTGTTTAAAAAAATGGGTAGAATCCAAAATTCTTTGGGTAACAATTATAAAAAAAAATTCATTAAATCAATGGTCACCATTGATAAAACGATGAAAGTTTTTGGGATATTTCTTAAAAAAATTCAAGTAGATTGAATTTTTTTTGGTTGTTGATTATGGTGACCAAAATTAGGCAACTAAAAATTTTTGGTTGCCAATTATGGTGATTGAAAGTTGGTAATCAAAAATTTTTAGTCACAAAATTCAATGATGGGAAAATTGAAAATTCAATCATCACTCTTATAGTGATCAATTTTGTTTTTGATCGCCATACATAACGGGGGTAACTTGGGTGTAATGAATTTGTTTTGTGGGCTAGTTTGGACAAATGCAATTGATGTGTTAGGATGGATGAAATTGATGCATCAGGACGGATGCCAATGTGGCACCCAATGCAAAATGGTTGTGTCACATTGGTTTCAATAATCTTGATTTCAACCCTCATTGCCTCTCACTTAATTTTGATGATTTTTTTATTTTTTTATTTTAAAATTTTAATCATGACATCAATTTTTTTTTCATATTGTTTAAAGTGATGTTCAGCCACATGCTCCATTTTTTTTATTGACAACAATTTTTTTGGCATGATTTATGAACACCTTTGTGATTATTTCCACCTAAAAGATGCTACAAATGATTTCCTTGAATTATTTGAGCTATGCTTTCACATTGCATGAAGCCATTTTTTGTCATCAAATTACACATGTCTTGGGAGCATTGTGTATTTTGGTAATGCCCAATTTACCTTTTGATAAAATATATGGCTTAATTCATGGTAGCATAAATGTTATATCGCATTATTAGTTGCACACTTTAATTATAGTTGAATTTTTTTTCAATACATTTTTGCCTTCACCAATTTGGAGTTGCCACCAAAAAAGGTTGTGAATAAGTTAGTTTATTCCCTTTTTTTTTCATTTTTGAATCCATTTTATATTTCACCTACTATATTGAAATAATGATGTCATCATCATCTTGTTGACCATGGGTATTCATTAAGGCAATCCTTCAGGGGAACTTTTGTCTACCATTATGCATTTTCACGTGTAAGGAATAACAACAATTAATTTCTTTTCTTGAATATTTTCCTCACCATAGTTGATGACACCCATATTCTACCCCTTTTTCCCAAGTCACACCAAATTTTAAGTTTTTAGCTCGACAATTAATCAAAGCCATAAGTTTTCCAATGCAATCCCACAAATGTATAGCTTGGTCCCCTTCTCATCTCTATTTCAACCTCAAAACCCCCTTTTCATTTTACATTCCTCCAAAGTTCTAGGCATTTTTTAATTCATTCCATCTTTCACCAAACTGCTTTGTTAAAAAAGATTAGACATGTAAATTTGCTTCTTTAGATGGGCAATACCTAAACAACCTATGGGATTTTAATGCATTATTTTTCAAAATGACCTTTATACCTCCTTCAATTTTGGAATTCACATTTCATTTCACACGATTTGACCTTTTTGTTGTTCAAGTTTTTAAACATATCGTTGGCTAAGGTTTTTTTGACAATCTTCAAAGGGTGTTGTTTCATTCCCAAGTTTCAATTCTCACTTTTTGAAAAGGTTTTAACCTTATTAGTAGTTTGCGTCACTCCATTTGCATGCCAAGGGAATTAGGCCTTTGTCACCTTTACATTTGCCTTGAGGTTTTTATTTAACAAATATTTTTTCCTTTTTGAGGCCTTGGCCCATCTAAATAGATGGCGATTTCCCTTTTCAACAACATTTGTTAGTAACATGCAAGTTCTTATCCACATGCGTTTCCCCCCTTTTGAACAACTCTTAAATTAAAAGGTTTAACATTTGTGGGATTCCATATTATAATATGTACACCAACATACCTTTTCCATGTTCTTTTTGAAAAGACATCCAAAGTTCATTGAATTTGCTTCCTTTCATGTTTGGGTCTATGAGTGAGAATGTGGTTCACATCATGATTAGTTATACCCATATTTTGAATATCACCAACAATATTATACACCACCTTTTGAATTTGACTAGGACTTCCCCATGGGTTAGTGGTAGACCTTCTTCAATAAGTGTGTACACAACCTATCAACCCACTAATTAACATCTACCTTGATGTGCACATGACAATGAATGATAAAGTCACATGATGCATTGCAAGATGTCATTGTATTCATAGTTCAAAAAGTCAACTTGTACTTGGTATGCAAACAACTCCACATGTTTTTCTCATTTGTGTAATATACCTTTTGTTGACATGTTGACATAGTCCTTTCCAAAGATGGGGTCCACACCTTAATCAAAATCATCATCGTAGGTCCCACACATGTCAACCTTCTTTTTTGAATGACTTTTATGTCAAGGTTCACAACTTTACTAGGTTCACAATTACACTCAAGAGACCAAACATGCTTTTAACGAAAGAAATATTTGATTGTTTACACAAACAAGCTTATAACTTTTTTGTTTCTTATGGCAACAACGTATGAGGTGTGAAAGGTCTACCCCTTTCAATCTTGATCACCTTCCTTAAATCATGGTTTTTGGTTGCACAACAAAAGATGTAGTGTAACCAAAAGAAGAGAAGAAAAATTAGTGCATAGAGATAACTAACACCGGAAGTATTATTCACCGATATTGTAATTTCCAATGAATCCAACTATATGCATCACATGAATGTTATACATAAAGACACTAATATGTTGTGCTTGTAATAGACTTAAAACAACAAGTTTTAGAATCATGATGTATTAGTCCCCATGGCACAATCTTCATGTTTTGCTCAACTTCTATCTACCTACAACTAAAACTGTTTTCGAAAGTATAGCATGAGGTCAAACCTCTTGGTGTTCATTTAGTCCCCTTGAATTGTTAAACCCATTTTTAATTGAATACAATGATGGAAAGGAATACCACAACTCCCAAATTGGAAGATTTCATTCCTCAAACCCTTAAATCCTATATTTGAACTTATATGCAAATGATATTCACCAAGTTTGTCCAACTAAAACTACTCAAAATATGGTAGATGTGCTTGTGTAGACTCATGATACAAATGCATCTTTATGAACTTCCCAAATTAGCTTATCTATTCACCCATTTTATCCAACCCAAGGATAACCCAATCGAGGTATCTAATGTTCATATACACCAAGCTTGTTATATAGATTGAAAAGGACTCATCAAATTTTCTTTCACTCATGCAAAAATGCATAACCACTATATGCCCATCTAACTATAGCTCAAACTTCTTCAATATGTCATCACACCTTGGCATCAACCACTTGTAGAGAATGCTACTACTTACATTACATGCTTGCCATTGAGTAGTCCTTAACGCAATGCAAATAAATTCAACAACTACAAACACAACAAGAAAACTTCTGTTGCATAGAACAATTTGGTGGAATCATTTAGCTACCTCAACCACTTCCCAGCTCCCCCTTTTATCCAGCTTCACACCATCCAACTTCCCAAACCTCATTCAATGTAACTCCATCCTTAACCATATGTAGTGCCATATAGATAAATCTTGCATTACACACAAACAACAGATTCTCCTACTCTCCCTCACATGTTTTCTTGAAATTGTTATGGCGATTGCTATACTGAAAAACATATGACAATGGGACACTTTCCTTCATCACTATGCAGAAAGTTAACAATAATTAAATCTAAAAATGAAAACCTAAAATCTGCATGTGTTTACACTATTAACTTATCCAATTCACATTTTTAAAACTCACAATAGGTCACTTACATTTAAGTCATGGCATCTTCCACATCCCAGCCATTTAACCTTGTTTCTTGGCTTTTTCTTTCATCAATTTTCGTTCTCTTCTCATGTTGTTTCCTTAGAATAAAGTTGGGCAGGTTCACATCATCTTCTTTGTTGGGGAGGTGCTTTCAAATCCAAAGGAAGAAACATTGTCATACCCCATGTGGAGTAAGGCCTCAAGATACTTAGGGGGATTCCTGGAATGAGGGAGGTACAATGAGGTGGTAGTTGAATCTGACCCCATCTTTAGGAACATCCTACACATGGTGAATTTCTTTTATGGGTGAATTTTTGCCAAATTTTGACTTGAAAAATATTGTTTCAACTTGTACAAAGGATTTTTCCTGGAGAAAATGGTCCAAATTTGCCAGATTTTTACGATAAGTTCTCATAGGTAGCCAAAAATATAGAAGGTTTATTTATTTATTTACTTTCATATCTAGCAAGTAGCCAAATTTGATTAAATTATTTTCTGGATGATCACCACTTTGACTACATCACAAAATCCTTGAAAGAACCCTACTATTCCATCTGTGGGCCCAAGGAAGGTATATAGAAGCGTAAACAAAAACAAAGTCTTGATCATGAGGTGATATGAGTGTAAAGCACCTTTTTTATGCCCACAAGAGGGCCACCTCTTGTGTCATAAAGTGCCTTCAGATTTTGAGGAGGGATTTTTAATGTCCGTATAAGGTGTGCTCCAAGTCCACCACGAGAATTATTTCCACAGTTGTAAAACTTGTCCATCACGCTTACAGCAAGACACAGAAAGACGTGATGATGATTTAGTCCGGCCACTGGAAAATAATGACCTTACCTACCAAGTTGTAAAGAACAACCAGGTGTTAGAGAAAAGCTTTATTGTAAAACCCTAAACCCTTACAAAGCTTTAGTATAAAAACTTAAACCCTACAAAGCTTTGGTTAAAAAACTTAAACCCTAAACCCTACAAAGCTTTAGTTTTAAAAAACTTAAACCCTAAACCCTACAAAGCTTTAGTGTAAAAACTTAAACCCTAAACCCTACAAAGCTTTAGTGTAAAAACTTAAACCCTAATAAACCCTACAACTCTGGTAATTTACCTCCACAATACAATAGAGAAGAGTAAAATATTTTATTTTTAATGTGGGCTTATTCCACTTTTGCATTGCATACCTTGCCACACGAGAAGCTTCCAAGCAGTTGGGGTGGATATTTCCTTTCTTTTGTATGTACCTTCATTTCTGGTTTTCTTGGATGAGAAGGCTCCTCTAGCTATAGGCTCGTATCCGCATCAATAATAGTCAAGGGTTCACTTCAAACTCAATAATACATGAACTGGGAAATTTGGTCCAGGAGAAAGAACCAAATTGACATTTATTTGCAAATAGAAATTGAGGAGTTCAGAAATATATATAACATTAAGAATTTCACTTTTATACTTGACATAAATTTTCAATAGCGAGTCATTCATAATTATGAATGATGATACAAAATAAAGGTGTAAAATACACAAGGGCCATGCCATGATATTTTCATTATTTCTAATTATTTAAAAAAAGTAATAATAACACTTCAGATCACAATTTTTGTAATATGAATAACAATTTATGTTACGTATAAAAAAAGAACATTAAAATTTGCAACTGAACCAAAAATAAAATTAATTTGTGGTCTGGTAGTCTTTTGTTTGGGCTTTAGTCCTTTCTTTTTTCTTCTCTTATTCCCTTGCCCAGTGCTTTTCCTTTATTTATTTATTTTCCTATGAAACTATCTGAACTTATTAAAGCTTCTTCCCCTTCACTTTGGTTTGGTCCTTGCCAGGTGTTTTTCCTTGATTTATTTATTTATTTATTCATTTATGAAACTATCTGAACTTATTAAAGCTTCTTCCCCTTCACTTTGGTTTGGTCCTTGCCAGGTGTTTTTCCTTGATTTATTTATTTATTTATTCATTTATGAAACTATCTGAACTTATTAAAGCTTCTTCCCCTTCACTTTGGTTTGGTCCTTGCCAGGTGTTTTTCCTTGATTTATTTATTTATTTATTCATTTATGAAACTATCTGAACTTATTAAAGCTTC
>Ga0209208_10012880_pt1 | contig 10521 bp, 8 predicted proteins | sample S1TSphfallax_3_FD_187694 | JGI IMG/M metagenome (GOLD analysis project Ga0209208, IMG submission 187694) | Host-associated microbial communities from peat moss isolated from Minnesota, USA - S1T2_Fd - Sphagnum fallax MG (SPAdes) (version 2) | ecosystem: Host-associated > Plants > Peat moss >... | reverse complement strand
AGTGTTGGAGTGTTGGTCTGGTATATATGGAGTTAAAACTGGTATCAACTATAGCATCAATATTGGTATAGAAAGAGACCAGACTACTGTAGTACCTAGCCTGGTTAGACACTAATTAATTAGTTTTTGGAATTATCAAAAATTGTGAAAAATATGTGCCTCTAATGCTAAAAATCTGAATGAAGCTGTCAAGCACAATAGCTTCATTATTTAATTTAATTTCAAATTGTAAATTTTTATTTTTATTTTTACTGCCAAACATAACTGATAATTTTTTTTAATTATTAGGCACTTGGCTGTGAAACCAACTAGGGCAACTTCTGGTATTAGATTTAAGATAGTAATCTTCATACAGTCTTCATACTGATACCAGGGAGCCATCCTCTTAGCTCCCCTAGCTCCTCCATTACGAGCACATGGAGCTTTCTAATGAGCTATATTGGTGGCCATTATAGTGGTGAAACAAGTAGGCATAAGATCTCTAATCCTTTCTAGGAGGGATATTCATATAGATCACGTGCCATTTAAATATATTAGGGACTTCCTCCAAGTGCTTTATGATAAGTGGAACTCTTCCTTTCCCATCAAATTTTGGGTATGGTTTGGGGAAAGTGTGGAGCATCTATCTCAATAGAAGCCAGTTTTCAATTTACAATAATTTTGAAAAGCAATCCTGGTCATAACCAGTGTTGTCTGATTATTGATTTTGAGAACCTTCAATTCCAGTTTTGAACCTTTTTTCTTTTGTTTGATTGGAACCTTTGCTGCAATTTTTATTTTATTTATATTTATTTAAACATCAATTAAAAAAAATTCCTTCAAAACTTGGAGCCTGATCTAGTTTAGGATTAGATTCAGGTTTACCTCACACAACTAAAATAAAAATATTTATGTAACACTGCTCTTGTCCAACATGTGCACTTAGAACATGGAACCAAAGAAGCCAAAGAACCTGCTTGTTCTATTGAACCTGTCAACACTGGTCTTAACTCTTACCATCTTCACTCATAACCCAAATCATATCTCCCTTAGGATTTATGACTCTTGTTGTTTGAAATGTCTAGTCAAGCTTTGGCTGTTGTTTTACAGTAGTTGGGGGCATCTTAAGTCCCTAAATACTACCTTTAGGTGCCTCCAAACCTACCCCTTAGGTGTAAGGCACCTAGAGTGGTGATCACCTTGTGATCTACCCCATCCATCCTCACCTTGTGGTCTATGAAGCCAAAGAACCTGCTAATTGTTGATGTGAATTAGTATTTGCTGAATCTTGATTTGTAGAAGAGTTGTGGGGCTCAGGTTTTCAAAACAAAATTAAACCAAAGACCCATCAGATCTGGGTCTAAAGAATATTCCTAAAAGTTAAGACCTCATGGATCTAGGTCTGGGTCAAAAACTTTGGACTGCTAACTCCCGAATCTAATGGATCTTACTTGGATAAGACCCGCTAGATCCAAGTTTGGTCTGGGTCTAGTTCAGAAATGTGTTCAATGGACGTGAACTGGAAATTTGAATCTGTAACCGAGGAATGGCAATATATTGTAGCATAAGCATGCCCAAGGAGAAAATGGGATGAGAGGTGAGTACACACATCTTGTTCCAACTCTTCTGACAGAAGCATGCACAAGGCTGTTGCCATTGATTATAAGTGCTAATAGCTGGTCTCTCCTTCCTTGTTTAGCAACCGAACCTCCCACCATTCTTTAATCTACACTTGTAGCACTGCATGTTGAATACCTGGTTTGATTCTGCTGAGGACATTGTGGTTCCATTTGAGATCTCTTCACTAGTAAGACTGTTGCCTCCCAGACTGTTATGTCTTGTGAAGGAGAATCTCCTCTCCTTCTGGGTAGACATTATTTCATGCATTCCCTTAGCCTTCATTATTGCTTCCTCACAACCTACTCTTGTGTTCTCATTGTTGATGATCTGGTGCATGTCCCACTCAAGCAGCAAGTGTGAAAATCCAAAGATGATGGCTGTCTCCTGCTTGTCCCCTGTGAGGAGAGAAACCTCTCTCTTAGTGAGTTCTGTTGATGCTACAACCAGTGTCCAAAGCCCCTCCCTCTCATAATTGTCAAGATGCCCAAGTATATTTGCACAACTACTTCAGCACAGTGTTTGTCCTCCACCAAAAGAGTCACAATTCACTGCCAACTTCAGAGACTGGGGACATTCAGCCACAGTGGCAACCATGTCCAGAAGTAAAGTATCAGTACCCTTCACAAAGCAGCTTGATAGTCTTGTCATGGCAATCAACCACTATTGACATCTGCTTCCAAATGTTGTCAAACTCATGGATATCCAACACTTACTACCTATTCATTCAACACCATAAACTTTGCATCATTTCTGAGCACCAGGATACATCCAATCAGTTTGCTACATCAACCTCTAACCAGTCTGATTCAGTAGATAATACCTGCTTCATACCTTTGGATCTCACCCAAGACATGTTGATAACGATGCTGGATGATGTATGCTCTACAAAGCTCTATAACCATTAGCTACAGCTGCTGACGTTAGAGCTTGTTCATTTGGAGACTCACCCTGATGCTCCTAAGGTCCAACATTTTCCTCAGACTTGGCCACCTGCATTTCAAGTGGACCTGTTGGTGACAATTTGATCCTTGTAGGCACAATTGAGTTGCAACTTAGAGGAAAAGTTACCACCATACACTTAAAGATTTTTTGTGTCCTTTTATCAAGCCATAGCTGCCCAGCATGCCTTGAATGCAGTTAGAGCATTGACAAATGAACATCCTCCCTAGGTAGTCCAGATAATAACCCTGATCCACCTTTGCAATTTTCTGAATGAAATGTCTCAATTGGACTCATATGCTTCATGGTCTGCATTACACAACAAGGCCACTGATTCACAATTCTGTGAGCATCACCAACAAGAAAGGCACAGAACAAAATGGGAGCGTTTGAATTATAGATATTTAGGCGTGTGTCAAACAACCCAGTTGCAAAAAAGAGACGGAAACAACTCCAAGTGAAAAGTGCTTGACTCAAATCACTCCCAGCAAGTCTTGCACAACAAAGAAAAGCAAGTGTCAGACTTCTTGGAGCAGACTGGAAACTTCCAATTGATCAGAAACTCCCTTTCTTTTACATGGTACAGCAGCATGCACTCCATTGTTATGATTTTCAGAACCCCATCTACCTGCAACTAGCCTAGCATTTCGACATACACAGGCCAACTGACCTTATCCATGTTGTGATGGAAGTGTGGATATAAGGCCTTTGTTGCTTCTTGTTCTGGAAAATCAAAGCTCTGTTACCAACACCAAATGCCAAATTCATCCCCAAAAAACTTAGTAAGTGCACAACATTGCATGACTCTTGTATGTTCTGTGCTCCAAGAGAGAGCAACAGGATTGACACTAACAAGACCTAATGGCTCCATTGAGATGTGAACTCTGACAGCATGATGTTCAGTTACCTTCTAGGATCTGTGGTCCCATCATTGTGAAGTATCCAAAAGAAACTCTCAGCACCACAGTTTGTCTCTCTAACCTCCAGGAACTGCAGAAAAACTTCCTATCAGATAATGTAGTTTGATCATACAGAAGCCACAACAAGGTAATGCATCTTGCATAGATTGTGTCCAATCTTTTGATTTGCTGCAGAAGATATCACTATAATCAACAGGTGAAGACTTTTGACAAATAAAACAAACATAGTGTCAGAAGAAGGCTGTAGACAGAGAGGAATAACACAAGAAAACTTACCACTGCTGTGATCTCTGACTGCCACCTCTCTTTCTATCTGGTGTGCTCTGGGAAAAAGTGTGGTGTACTGCACACATTTTTAAAGGGTCTAGTGCAATTGCGGGTGTACACAGATACACAGCACCTGGTAATGCCCATGGATGGCAAATCCTCCAAGTATGGCATTCCAACAGACCACATCACATGATGAGATCTTGTTGAACACTCTCCAAGCATCCTTGACAATCCCACATTTTGTATACATGTCAACCAAGCTACTGCTCACACAGACATCTGAATCCCATCCACTTCCAATGATCTGCTCATCAGCACACCTGCCCTCTTCAAGTGTAACAATGATGGCACATGCATTCAGCATCCCACAAAACTAACAGAGTTTGGTCGCACAACATGCTGTCTTTGCATTGCATTTGTCAAAATAATTCCAGTGCCTTCTGCTCTTGCCTGCATCTCACATGTCCAAATATCAGGGCAGCCCAAGTCACCACATTTCCAGATGGCATCTTGTTGAACACCCTCCAAGTATCCTCCATGGTCCCAAATTTTGCATACATGTCAACCAAGCTACTTCCCACAAAAACATCTGCAATCCCATCCACTTTCAATGATCTGCTCATAGGACACCTACCCTCTTCAAGTGCAACTATGCTGGCACATGCATTCAGCACCCCACAAAGGTAACAGAGTTTGATCACACACCTTTCATGTTGCATTTGTCAAAACAATTCCAGTGCCTTCTGCCCTTGCCTGCATTTCACATGTCCCAATATTTCCAAGTGACCACATCTCAAGGTGGCATCATGTTGAACATCCTCCAAGCATCCTCATGCTCCCACATTTTGTTGACATTCTCACAGAGATGCCTATTGCAGGGCAGCAACATAGATGTTTGATAGCAGCACATAACCCACAACACTTTCAGGTTCCAATTTAAGATCAACTTGTTTTGTAACATTAGGTCCCAATTTTGCATCTAGCTCCAAAATAAGCATTGCAGGCACATAGTCCTTGGCCATACTCCCACATTACACCACACTAGATGCAAAAACACAAAACTGATCAATGAGAACCTAAACCTCCATGCAAAGGCAAAACTCCAAGAACTCATTAAAAAATTCTTGCCAAAGTTGAGACTCCCACGCAAAAATAATGGGTTTGATTTCACTGCATAATTATGTTGAAATTTGGGGCATAGAATTGAAGCAAAATGGTGAAGTTTTTTTTAATAGTATGACTATAACAAGTAATTTTGGTTCAATAACAAATTTTATCAATTATTAACCATTGGTATATATTTAAAGGGCCTAATATTCCATTTTGGTAATATCTTAATAGTTGATCAAGAATCTAAAGTTCATTTGATGGCTATGTGCAATAAAAAGATATTTTTGACATTTTAAGTGGTACTCTTTAGCATGCAGACACCACCCAAACTTCATATGTTCTAGTCCTAAATGCCGTAGTGTAGTTTTGAAAACCTTGCCATTACAAAAACACTCCAAATCATTTTTTAATGCTATTGTAAGTTTGAAGCCCTGCAAGTAAAGGCTTCAAAATGGCATACCAAAAATCTAATTGCAATTTAACCCATACATATCAAAATCAAAATATTCTTATGATGAAATTAGTTTAGAGAGTCACCTACTTTTGAACAAATGGATTTCCATCAATGGATTTAGTGTCAAATGTAAGTTGTAAAGGTTACAATCATAATATAATGACCCATAAAAAAATGACAATTGATTTTTTACATATTTTTAAATGATAAAACTTAAGTTTAAATCAAGTTAATGTTGAAAATGTTTAGTGCATTTATACATAAATGTTTCTAATATATTGTGGGAACATTTAAGTTTGGATTGAATCTAACAACTTTGAAATACCAAAAGCACTTTGAAATCGATGTAACCAATGGTTTTGTTACTTAATGGACTTCTAAAATGATTTGCAATGATTTGAAAATGACATATTTATAGAAAATACTTCAAACATATATTTACATAATTAAATATAAAATGGCTTTTTTTAAATCAATTATTTTTGGTCAATTTGTGTATCATGACTTCAAATTTTTTGTGTGAATAATCAATCCAATTTTGCCATGTCATCTTGCTTAGCTAAACCATTGTTTTAAGCTTGAGGTAGGAAAGAGTTGGGCATGAATCATTATGTTCTAACTACACCCCAAAATCACTTCTTCATAGATAATAATAAGTATAATTTCATGTAATAAAGTCATTGGCAATTAGTCAAAAGGCTTCAAACCACAATTGAGTCACTTACATTATTGTAAAAAATACTTTCGTTCAAAATTTAAAAAATAAAAATAAAAATTGGAGATAAATTATATTTAAAAAATTAGAAAATAATTTAAGCACCCAAAAAATCTTGATTTTGACATGTAGAAGAAAAGGATGTAAAAATAATTTTTTAAAAATAAATAAATCGTTTATAAATAGATCTAGATATCAATTTCCAAGAATCAAATATTTATAAGTAAAAAAGGGCATGTAGTACCATTTATTGCATTAATAATTAGGTAACAATTTATGATACCCTCTGGAGTCCGAACACAAGGGTATTTAGAAAACACAAAAAGTTGTTGAAAATAAGAAATTAGGCCAAGCAACTCTCCAATGGACAATGTCCATATAATGAAAGCAAGAGCATTTGGCAATGAAGATTAGGATTATGATGGAGTTTTTATGGGCATCGTGAGATGTGGGTGGTAGGCCAAAAGCTTCAACAAGCATGCGTAGTACACATGGGCAATAGGGGGAAAGTTAAAACAAATCATGGACACCATTTGGACATGTTGTCATGATATATGTGTCATTGACATCATATTATTATGCTGATGAGTTCATGTGACAATTGCTCATAATGGAACCATAGTTCAGGTGATAATTGAAAGGTTTCAAAGTTGAACCCATGAATGAACTAGATATTATTAGGTATAACCACTTTCTAACCTACTTTTTCCCAAGGCCTCTCCAACACTCAAACAAGCATAAATTATAATAATATTGTGTTGCAAGCCCAACCCTCATATTGTGGAACATGCAATTGCAAAATGTTTCAATGGAAGCAAACATACTAGAATTGCACACTAGTTTTCAATGCACAAATTTAAATACATTAAGCTACCAAAAAAACTTAAATACAAGAGCATAATGTGTCCGTTAAATTTGCAATTTAAGGAGCAAGTGAAGCTTGGAGGAGGAGGGAGAGAGAAAGAAGATGAATCAAGTCTCCAAATTCACAACTTAGAGATTACAATATGTTAACATTAGAATGGTGGGATTGAATGGTGGATAAAACCCAAGTACATACTACTTTGTTCCATGTTTATGTTTTTTGGATATATGGTTCATGTGATCATTTAAGCAATTTAACTAATTGCAAGCGTGAACCACATTTTTGAGTGCAATTTGAAGGACATTGGATACGTAGTTAGGAAGGCACTTAGCAAGTTGGAGTTAATTAACCTCAACAAAGTTTTGAGGTCTAATTAGCTTAGTCAAATATTGGATTCCATGTAGAATGGGGCATGTTGCAAACATGAAGGGAGCTTTTTGGAGATTAAAAGTTGATAGGGGATAAATTATGAAGAAATGAGACATGAGATGATGAAGGATATAATGGGAATAAAGGCTTATTAGTGTTTGACAACAACAAACCTTTGACATTCATTACATGTAAGTTGAAGTCAGCTTCAACAGTATATGTTAATCCACCTTACTAACCCAAATGTGTAATTGGTATCTTCAAAAGTTCAATTATAATATTATATCAATATTTTCACATTTGTGTTTTTGAAGTGCTTGGTTTTTTATCCAGAGAAATTCAAACATGTTTTTTTCTAAAATGAAAATTATAAAAAAATTCATTTTCATTTCAACATGGCATTTACTGACGATTGTTGACCTTGTTTCTTATATAAACAAACCACATGTAGTGTGTTTTCATAAGTGACACAATTGATCAAATTATAAATATATAAAGCTCATGAACTAAAATAAGTGTTTGAATGTAAAGTTAGTAGATGGAATAATTTGGTTTTTGGTTTGCTTGTTACAAGAATTGTTGGGAGCAGGGTGTACAGTGCAATCTGCAATCAAGTTTTTCAAGTCCAAAAATGTTCAGGAACACATTCCAACATCGTTTTATCTCAATTTTGTATAGCATTGGGTAAGTGTAATGATATTTTAATTTTGATTTCTGGGCAGCAAATCTCTGGATTGTAAAGGAAATGCCACATTTTCACTAGCTATGAACTTTTTGTGACTACCATGCACGCAAACAAGTTTTATATAATGTGTTCAACATTCATGATGCCTAGTGTAGGAAATGTTTGATCTCCCTTGAATATGAAGGTAATTCTATAATGTCATGAAAGTAGGTGGACTGGATCTAGATACTAAAATAATAAGACAGACCACCCAAACCCAACATACATTTTGAAATTAAATGCACAATTGCAAAGAATGATTTGTAATCTTTGTGAAATTAGGGTTCATGATAGTTGCTTCAACTAACAAACTAAAAAGTTTGAAACACATGGCTTTAGACTTTTGAGCTTGTTTCACTGAATATTCATACGAATATTGTTTGCATGTGCGTGTAAGGAGCAAGCCTTTGAAGATATGGGACAAGGAAGGTACTCTATTTTTGCCCTTCAATTAACCATATTGGCAAATTTACATTTGTAGACAAAATTATGCATACATTATTTTGTGCAAAAGTAGCAAATTTCCCAATTAGCTTATTTGCAGCTTAATTTACATGTTCATATTATTCAAGGGTTCAGTGAAAGGCCGGCTGATGGTGCATATATCTTTGGGGTGATTCGTCAAAGCAGTAAGAAATGGACACATCAAGAGGGTTACAGATGAAGACATACAATCAAGTGTGTTGGAAATTATGGGTGTAAATGTCAACACTAGTTATGTTACATGTCCAACTAATCGTAGCCATGTGTTGGCAATCAAATTGCCATTTTTGGTGATGATAATTAAAAACATGAAAAAGTTTTTCAGCTTTGAAGTTGAGGTCTTGGATGACAAGAACATGCGCCGTCGATTTCGAGCCTCTAACTACCAGGTTTGAATCAAATGCATGTTATTTTAACAATTTATTATTGTGACAATCATGCAAAGTTTTTTAAAAACATGTTGTTATGCCAATTTTTCCATTGATCATACCCACCAATATTTATTTTCTACAAACTAGCCAAAGTTGCAAATTTGAGAGTATAAATAAGAACTAGGCATATATTGGAGTTTGATTCCAAATAGATTTCATAAGTTTGCACCTTCTAACTTTTTTTAAACATGGTTTTTGTTGTCCATGAATTCATTGCAATTGGATAATTGTTTCTCTCTATAAGAGTTGTATGTTTATTGTACATGTTGTGTGTCAATTTGTTGGCAGTCAACAACACGAGTGAACCCATTTATTTGCACCATGCCAATGAAGTTGGATGATGGTTGGAACCAAATCCAATTTAACCTTTCAGATTTTACAAGGAGGGCATATGGGACCAATTATGTTGAAACCTTGCGCATGCAAGTGCATGCCAATTGTCGTGTTCGTAGGATCTATTTCTCAGACCGGCTCTATGGTGAGGATGAATTGCCTGGGGAGTTTAAACTTTTCTTACCACTTCAGGTATGTTCTAAAACCCAAAGCTAAAATTTTCATAACAAAACTAATTGTTGAAAATGATACCTTAGTTGAAAAGTTTGTTACATGTTTCATTCATATTTCAATGATAATAATATAAACCATGTGCATTGGTGTGATGGTATATGTGCAGAAAAGTTGAATTGGCCTTGATTGGATCACATTGAATCTTGTTGTTTTGTGAACACAATATTTGCCTCAATGCAATTGGCTGACCATCAACATTAACAACATTTTAGTTGGTCATCAATATAACATAACCATATTCATTGCCAAAGGTTGAGCTCTAAAGAATCATTCTAAAGATTTCTATTGTCTTGTAATATTATCCGTTCCAAATATTGAAGTCTTGGGTTAATTTATGAAAGAAAAAGGTATTTGTATAATATTTGTGGCACATGATTTACATCATGAAGAAATGCAAAGGTACCAAGCATAATTAATTTGATCATTACAAAAATTTATAATAAAGACACCACAAACTCCAACCTTACACTATTGGTATTATCAATATTTGATTTCCTTTCACCACAAATTCCAAGCTTACACTATTGGTATCAGTATTTGATTTCCTTTCATCCATATATTTGTTCAAGATTGGTTGTCCTAATTTCCTGAAATTTAAATACAACACACTACATGACTACACCCAAACTAATTTTTAAAAAGTTTATGAACATCTGCAGTGTTAAATAATTTTGAGTAGTCAAAGAACAATTTGTTGATTGGCCTTAGTACCTATAGAGCACTTTGGTGATGGAATCTCAATGGGATAAATATGCAAATAATTGGAATTTATAGGCTTCAAAAATCTTGACAATTATAATTTTCAAACATTCATTCACCCGAATTTCCCAACCTTTTTCTAACCTTTTGCATGCAAAAGAATAAGTTCCAAAGATGCAATGGAAATGTTGGTCATGTGGTGGGCTTGTGTGGCTGGTTTTTGCCCTTGCCATTTATCAACAACAATACTAAAACAATAATCTGCCATAACATGAAGTGCACAATCACACTTGGGAATAGAAAGCTCCTTTCTTTCCTCAATAAAATACCCCCAAAGCATCACATAGTTAGGTATTTCACAAAGGTAGGTGCATGC
>Ga0209208_10012879_pt1 | contig 10522 bp, 8 predicted proteins | sample S1TSphfallax_3_FD_187694 | JGI IMG/M metagenome (GOLD analysis project Ga0209208, IMG submission 187694) | Host-associated microbial communities from peat moss isolated from Minnesota, USA - S1T2_Fd - Sphagnum fallax MG (SPAdes) (version 2) | ecosystem: Host-associated > Plants > Peat moss >... | reverse complement strand
CCGGAAAGGCGGTTGCGGAGGGCAGCGACGTCTACCTGTTTCTGACCGGCATGATGCTGCTCTCCGAGCTGGCCCGCGAGCAGGGTGTCTTCGACTGGGTTGCCGGAGCCGCGGTTCAGAGCGCGCAAGGATCGTGCGCGCGGCTCTTCACGCTGATCTACGGCATCGGCACCATCGTGACCATCTTCATGTCGAACGACGCCACTGCCGTCGTCCTGACGCCGGCGATTCTTGCCTCCGTGCGCAAGGCGAAGGTTGAGCCGCTGCCTTATCTGTTTGTCTGCGCCCTGATCGCCAACGCCGCGTCCTTCGTTCTGCCCATCTCCAACCCGGCAAACCTGGTGGTCTTTCGCACCGGGATGCCCCCGCTCGGGCGATGGCTGACCGCCTTCGCAGTTCCGGCCGTGCTCTCGATCGTCGCAACGTTTCTCGTTCTGCGCCTGCGCTTCCGCAAGGATCTTTCGACGTCGATTGACGCAAAGGTCGAAGAGCCGGCCTTGAGCAGCAACGGCAAGCTGGTGCTGGCGGGCGTCGCACTCATGGTCCTCGTGCTGCTGACCGCGTCCGCCATAAAGAAAGACCTTGGCCTGCCCACCTGCGTCGTGTCACTCGTCATCACCGCCGTCGTCTCGATCAAGGCGAAGCAAAATCCCTGGAAGCTGGCGAAGGAGATCAGCTGGAGCACGCTTGTGCTGGTTGCCGGCCTCTTCATCCTGGTCGACGCGGTCGAGAGCCAGGGCGCGCTTTCGCTTACGCAATCCTGGCTTGACTGGACGCGGCATCTCGCTCCCGCCGCCGGAGCTCTGATTGCCGGATTCGCCGTGGGCGCAGGCAATAACCTCATCAACAATCTTCCGCTCGGTCTGATCGCGGGCGGCACCATGCAAGCGGCGCACGTGAAGGGACTGCTTGCCAACGCCGTGCTGATGGGCGTCGATCTGGGCCCAAACCTCTCGGTCACCGGCTCACTGGCGACCATTCTTTGGCTGCTGGCGCTGCGCAAGGAAGGGTTGGACGTAAGCTTCTGGAAGTTCCTGCGGGTCGGAGCGGTGGCCATGCCCATCGCACTGCTTGCCGCACTGGGCGGAGCCATCGCCATGCAAGCCATGGGCGGACAGAACTGATCGCAGAGCCGATGAACCCGGTATGCTTGGCTGCAGTGGTGGATCTTTCTTCTGAAGAAGTCTCGCGGCGTCCTGGGGTGGTCACGGTCTGATGAATCTTCTGGCGTTTTCGGGTTTGTTGTTTGGCACATCGGTTCTCGCCGGTTTTCTCGGCTCGCTCACCGGACTGGGTGGCGGAGTGGTGCTCGTCCCTGCGCTGGCGCTGCTGTTCAAAGTGGATATCCGCTACGCCATCGGCGCTTCCCTGGTCTCGGTGATTGCGACTTCCTCCGGCGCGGCGGTCGCGTATGTGCGGGATGGGCTCTCCAACATCCGCGTCGGTATGTTCCTGGAGATTGCGACCACGGTAGGAGCGGTCTCCGGAGCGTACCTCGCAACCCGGGTTTCGACCCACTGGATCGCGGTCGTCTTCGGCGTGGTCCTGCTCGGTTCCGCTGCGGCGTCCTTCCGGCAGAAACAAGACAGCGTGCCGCCTGAAGCGAAACAGGGAAATCGCATGGCGGAGCGGCTCGAGCTGCGCGGTGTCTATCCCGCTCCCGGCGGCGGCGAGCCTTACACCGCGCAGAGGGTGCCGCTGGGGTTTGCCATCATGCTCGGCGCGGGCACGCTGTCCGGGTTGTTGGGGATCGGGTCGGGCGCGGTCAAGGTGCTGGCGATGGATCAGGCGATGAAGCTTCCTTTCAAGGTGTCCACCACCACCAGCAACTTCATGATCGGGGTGACAGCGGCGGCCAGCGCCGGCATCTATCTCTCGCGAGGCTATATCGATCCGGCACTGGCGATGCCGGTCATGCTGGGCGTGCTCGGAGGCTCTCTGCTGGGAACGAAGGTTCTGGTGCGGGCGAAGGTCGCCACGCTGAAGAGCCTGTTCGCCCTGGTCATCGTCATCCTGGGTTGCGAGATGATCTACAACGGCTTTGCGGGGAAGGTCTAATGGCCCACCCAACGGATCAGGACCTGGATCTGGCAATCGCAGGGATGCTGCGGTTCGGCGTGAGCCTGGCCGCGCTGGTGGTGCTGGCCGGAGGACTGCTGCTGCTGGGGCACGCCTGGAACACGCTGCCAAACTATGCCTCGTTCCACCCTGGCGGACCGCAGTTGCGCACGCTGAGAGGCATCTTTGCGGGAGTAGGAAGGCTCGATGCGAGGAGCATCATCCAATGCGGCCTGGTACTCCTGATCGCGACACCGGTGGCGCGGGTCGTCTTTTGCGTGGCAGGATTCGCGCGGCAACGCGACAAGCTGTACGTGGGGGTGAGCGCCTTCGTTCTGGCAGTCCTGATCTACAGCCTGACCAAGGGTTGAACCTGGTGGGTTCGACCTTGTTCAGGTTGTCATGCTTTGCCGCTTTAGACCATTTTCCCTGTCGATGGGATTCCCGAAGCGGGCGTTCCGTGGCGTTTTCATTGGGGAAAACGCCCATGGAGGTAGGGGCGTCGCACGACACCCACAGGGAAAATGCCCTGTGCGCGCTGGATGCATGTGGAGGAGCGTAGTCCAGGAGCTTGGTTCCCACCCATCCTCGCGCAGTCCGCGAGGATGGGTGGGGCACCCGAGAGGCGATGGCTTACGAATCGTCCTCCACTACTGGTTGCGCGCGTCGTGGAAGAGGTGCCGGACCGTCGAGACGAAGCCCTGGGCCGCCGGAGGAGTCGGAACGCCGCCGCTCAACACCTTCTGGAAGGAGACGTCGCCGCCGTAGAACGCAGAGGTATCCTTGGCGTTCTGATGAACTTCATCGCCATTCAGATCCACCCCGGCGAAGAGGCCCTTGCTGCGCGAGTAGGTGAGGAACTCCGAGTTGGCCAGTTCGGTCGTCGAAGCCTGGGAGTCCCGGCCCACCGGGCCTGCGGCCACCGAGACGTCTCCGCCAAGCTTTACCTTGTCCTTCAGCAGATCGTCGAGCGAGTGATGCGTCATCCCCACCAGAACCAGGTCCGTGGATTGACCGCCTGCCTGGAAGCCAAAGCTGGCGCCGGTCAGCTGGATGAACACGGGAGCGCTCCAGCCATGGCCGTCGCGGCAGGTCGCGACGCCCTGTCCATATTCGCCGCCCACCAGGAACGCCCCCTTCTTGAAGCCCGGGATCACGGCGATACACTTCGCCTTGGCGGCAATGTCCAGCGGAATTCCTTTGTCCGGAGTGGCCATCAGTTCGTGCAGCACAGCCTGTGAAGCCGTCAGGCGCTGGGTGATCTTCGCATCGGCACCTTGTCCAAAGGCTGTCGCGGAGACGCCGATCGCCACCAAAGTCGTGAGAGCAAACTTCTTCATCTGGGTTCCCCTTCGCAGGAAAATCGTCTGTAGCGCATTTCTCCTGTTCCCGCGGCCCCGGACGATTCTTGCGAGAATCGTTTCCTTGAGAGAAAACGGCGTTGATTGCGGTGCCGTCCGGATACGCCGACAGGAGAAACGCTCTATCCTGTTCAGCTTAGAGACGCTTCGTTTGCAATAGGTAGCCCACGCCGCGGGCTTTTCTTGGCGTGCTTTTCGCTCACAGCACAATCACCGCCGAGCCTTGTTCCGTCTCCTGCTTCACCGCGGCGACTGCCCGGTTCGCGTCTTCGAGCGAAAATGTCTGGACGGTCGGCTTGATCTGGAGCTCCGCCGCAATCTTGAGGAAGTCGCGCGCGTCGGTCCGCGTCATGTTGGCCACGCTGCGAATCTGGCGTTCGCCCCAGAGCAGCTTGTCGTAGTCGAAGGCCGGCATCTGGTCGAGGTGGATCGCGTTGATGGCGACGACGCCTCCCTTGCGCAGGGAGGAGAGTGCATCCACCACCACCTTGCCGCTCGGGGCGAAGGTGATCGCGCGATCCAGCGCGACGGGAGGACGCTGATCTTCGCCTCCCACCCAGGTTGCTCCCATACTCTGGGCGGTCTTGCGGTGGTTGGCGCCGCGCGTCACCACGTAGACCTCGCACTTCCACGACTGCAGCACCGAGATGGCCAGGGTCGCGGAGCTGCCAAAGCCGAACAGGCCGACGCGCTCGCCGGGTTCGACCCCGGCCACGCGCAGGCTGCGGAAGCCGATCATGCCGGCGCACAGCAGCGGAGCGACCTGTGCCGCCTCGAGCCCGTCGGGCAACGGGGTGACGAAGTCCGCGCGCACGCGCACAAACTCCGCGTAGCCGCCGTCCACGGAATAGCCGGTGAAGGTGGGATGATCGCAGAGGTTCTCCATTGCATGGCGGCAGTACCAGCAATCTCCGTCCACGCCGCCCATCCAGGAGACGCCCACCCTCATGCCCACGGGGAGCTCCGCCGTCGCACCCTCGACAATCTCACCGACGATCTGGTGGCCCGGAATCAGACGCGGCCGCCGCGGTGGCAGGTCGCCTTCGAGGATGTGGAGATCGGTGCGGCAGACTCCGCAGGCAATCACCCGCAGCACCACGAACCCATCCGACGCCTGTGGCTTCGGGACATCTTCTATCTGGAGCGGATCGTGCTCCGCTTTTCGTGCCGCTTCAAAGATCGCTGCTCGCATCATCTTCCTCTCAACCCACCACTACAGCATGGGACGCGCGGCGCGGCAAACAAGGCCAAAACGGATCAAGCAGACAATTTTCGCAATCCCTCGCAGGCGGAGCGCCGATAATCACGGAGACCCCGCGCGAACTGAATCCGTTGCTGCCTCGGCGGCGCGGATCATCCTGTTGGACGGTTTGAGTTGCCGCGCAAACCTGCATCTCAGGAGAACGAATGTCTTTCTTCGACGTTATCTTAGGTAAGCCGCTCCGCTCGGTCGACGAGCGCGGGGAACATATCGGCCCGCTGGCCGGCATCCCAATATTCGGCCTCGATGCGCTCAGCTCCGCCGCGTATGGCCCCGAGGCGGCGCTGACCCTGCTGATTCCGCTGGGCATGGCGGGCATCGCGCACATCGTTCCCATCAGCTTCGCGATTATCGTGCTGCTCGCGATCGTCTTCTTTTCCTACCGGCAGACCATCGACGCCTATCCGCAGGGCGGCGGAAGCTATACCGTCGCCACCGAGAACCTGGGCGATTATCCCGGCCTGCTCGCGGCCGCGGCGCTGATGATCGACTATATCCTGAACGCGGCCGTCGGCATCTCCGCCGGCGTCGGCGCGCTGGTTTCGGCCTTTCCTGCTCTGCAGCCGCACACGCTGGGGCTTTGCCTGCTGATCCTGGTCATCCTGACCCTGATTAACATGCGGGGGGTCAAGGATACGGGTGTTGCCTTTCTGATTCCAACCTATCTCTTCGTCGGGTCGCTGCTGACGATGATCGTGGCCGGCACCATCCGCGTAATCCTGGCGCACGGCCATCCGGTGCCGGTGGTCGCGCCCCCACACCTTCCCGCCGCAACCGAGATGATCTCCCTCTGGCTCGTCCTGAAGGTCTTCGCCAGCGGCTGTACCGCGATGACCGGCGTCGAAGCGGTTTCGAACGGCGTGCAGGCATTTCGCGAACCGACGCAGAAGAACGCCAAGATGACGCTGACCGTCATCATCGCGCTGCTGGCGATCTTCCTCGCCGGCATCGCGCTGCTTTGCCGGGCGTACCAGATCGGCGCCACCGATCCTAGCGGACCCGGCTACCAGTCCATCCTGTCGCAGTTGATCGCGGCGATTCTTGGCCGGGGCTGGTTTTACTACGTGGCCATCGCGTCCATCCTCGCCGTGCTGGCGCTTTCGGCTAACACGTCGTTCGCGGATTTTCCTCGTCTCACCCGGGCAATCGCGCAGCGCGACTACCTGCCGCACGTCTTCATCATTCGCGGACGCCGTCTGCTGTACTCGCATGGCATCTTCGCGCTGGTGGGCTTCACCGGGCTGCTCCTGATCGTCTTCGGCGGGGTCACCGACAAGCTGATTCCGCTCTTCGCCATCGGTGCGTTCCTGGCCTTCACACTGTCGCAGGCCGGCATGGTGATGCACTGGGGGCGCAAAGGAGGTGCCGGCGTCTCCCACCGCATGTTCATCAACGGTCTGGGCGCGTTCGCCACCGGCGTCACCACGATCGTCGTGCTGGTGGCGAAGTTCAGGGACGGTGCCTGGATTACGGCGTTGGTCATCCCCGTGTTCATTCTGCTGATGACCGGGGTGAAAAAGCACTATCAGCGTGTGGCGCGCGAGGTCGCCGTCACCCAGCCGATGAGCATCGCCAATTTGAAGGAGCCGCTGGTCGTGGTTCCCGTGGATGGCTGGACCCGCATCAGCGAGAAAGCCCTGCGCTTCGCCCTCAAGCTCTCGGACCAGGTGGAGGCGGTGCACATCGACGCGGAGGACTGCGCAGGGCAACTCTGTACCGAATGGGAGACGAATGTCGTCGCGCCGTTCCGGGCCGCGGGGCAGGACCCGCCGAAGTTCACCGTGCTGCCTTCGCCGTTTCGCCTGGTGATTATGCCTCTGGTCGACCACATCCTGGTGCTCGAGTCGGACAACCCGGATCGCCAGATCGCCGTTCTAGTACCGGAACTGGTGGTGCAGAAGTGGTGGCAGTATTTTCTGCACAACCAGCGTGCCCAGCTGTTGAAGCTGCTCCTGCTGGTACGCGGGAATCAGAGAATCATTGTGATCAACATCCCGTGGTACTTGTAGGTCCTCCGGCACCGTTCTGGTTGAACAATCCGTCATGCAAAATCCCTGCTTCGTTTTTCGCAAAGTTGCGTCTTATAGACTGATCTTTCAACGATATGGCGAAACCCGAGCAAAAAACCTCCACCACGAACTCCGTTTTTTGGATCTCCGCACTTGTCGTTCTTGTTGGCGCCGTCTTTTCTATCCGCGCGATGACCCGGGAAGCCATTCGCGTGATGGTCGCTCCGGTGTCGTACCAGACGCTCAGCAGCCAGGTCTCCACCAACGGTAAAGTCGAGCCGGTCGAACCGTTTCAGGCACACGCCCCCGCACCAGGAGTCGTGCAACGCATCTATGTGGACGAAGGCGCACACGTCGCCGCTGGCCAGCTTCTGGTGAAGATGGACGATGTGGATGCAAAGTCGCGGCTTGCCTCCGCAGAGTCATCGCTGGCTCAGGCCCAGTTGCAGCTTTCCGACCTTCAGCACGGCGGCTCTAACGAAGAGCGAAACTCGTTCTCCAACAACATCTCGACAGCCAAGCTCGAGCAGCAGTCGGCGGAGACGAATTTGAAGGCGCTTCAGTTGCTCCAGCAGAAGGGCTCGGCGTCCGCCAATGAAGTGGCCTCCGCCGAGCAGCGATTGCGCTCAGCGAATCTAGCCCTCTCCAACGCCAGCAGTCACGCCTCAGGGCGCTATGGCGCGGACGACATCGCGAGCGCGAAAGCCCGGGTTGAGGAAGCCAAGGCATCCGTGGCTGCGGCGCAGGACGCGATCACAGCGACCGACATCCATTCTCCCTATTCAGGAACGGTCTACTCCATCCCGGTTTCCGAGTACGACTTCGTCCAGGCGGGCGAGGACTTGATGGATGTGGCTGATCTCACTCGGCTGCAGGTGCGCGCCTACTTCGACGAGCCGGAGATCGGCAAGCTGAAGGATGGCCAGCCTGTGACCATCGTCTGGGCCGCGAAGCCGAATCAGGTCTGGCACGGGCACATCGAACACACGCCCACCACGATCATCGCGTACGGAACCCGGAACGTCGGCGAATGCCTGATCACGGTGGACGATGCCAAGGGTGACCTGGCGCCGAACTCCAACGTGACCGTCACCGTCACCGAGGCCCAGCGGTCGCATGTGCTCAGCGTTCCGCGCGAGGCGCTGCACACCGACGGCGCGCGCAACTACGTCTACACCATTGCCGAGGGCAAGCTGCGGCAGACGCCGGTGCAACTGGGTGCGCTGGTCACGCTGACCGACGTCGAGATCGCCGGCGGACTCCAGCCGAATGACATCGTGGTGCTGGGACCGGTCAATCCCAGCAAGGAACTTGCCCCTGGCATGGCGGTGAAGCCAGTCCGATGAAGAGACGTCTCCCGGTAACCCTTGCGATGTTCGCCGATCCAAGCTTCGGCGCGGTCTTCCGGCGTAGAGCCGCCGTCTTCTCCGCCGTGGGTTTGACCTTTGCCTGCGGCGCCTCGGCGCACGCGCAGATCTCGCTGAGCACGGCTGTGGACATGGCGCTCACTCACAGCGCCAAGGTGAGACTCGCCGAAGCCGACCTGGCCAAGGCGCGCGCCAGCCTGCAGGAGGCGCATGATGCCTACGTGCCGGCGATCAACGCCGGGGCGGGAATCGGCGAATCCTACGGTTATAGCCCCAACCCGCCGACGCTGTTCACCTTCAACGCGCAGTCGCTGGTCTACAACATTTCGCAGCCGCACTACGTCAAGGCGGCGAACATCGGCATCCGCGCCGCAAACCTGTCGCTCGAGGATGCGCGGCAGGCGGTCGCCGAAGACACCGCGTTGACCTTCGTCGCGCTGCAACACGACGAGCAGCGCGAGGGTGTGCTGCGCCAGGAAAACGAGATGGCCGAGCGGCTGGTGACCATCGTCGAAGACCGCTTCAACGGCGGAGAGGACACCGCCATCGACCTGACGACCGCGCGCCTGACCGCGGCCCAGTATCACCTCGCCGGCCTGCGCGCCGAAGATGACACCGCCAAGGATCGCGATCACCTTGCCTTGCTGATGGGAATTGCGCCCACCGACTCCCTGCGCGCCGACGGTCAGTTCCCGTCCATGCCGGCCGCCGCGCTTCCTGCCCAGGGCACAAGTGCTCCGGCCACACCCGCGGTGGCCGCGGCGTACGACACCGCCGATGCCAAGCAGCAGACGGCGCTTGGGGATACGCATTTTCTTTACCGTCCGCAGCTCTCGCTGCTGCTGCAGTACAACCGCTACGCCACCTTCACCAACTCGTTTAAGGAGTTGCAGAACCTGAACTCGGATGTGAAGATCGGACCGAACGAAGGCGTGGTTGCGATCGAAATCCAGATTCCGCTCTTCGACAAGGAGCGTCAGGCCAAAGCGCGCGCTTCCGTCGCCGACGCGTTGCACGCGCGCGCCGAAGCCGATGACGCGCAGATGACGGCGCTCGACGGCCAGTTGAAGCTGCGCCACAACATCGAGGTTCTGCGCGCCCAGACTGAGGTCGCGCAGCTCGAACAGCAGCTCGCGAAGCAGCAGCTGGACGCGGTGAAGGCCCAGTTGAACTCCTCGTATTCGAACCCGAGCGGACCGCAGATGAGCCCGAAAGACGAGCAGAACTCGCGCCTCGCCGAGCGGGAGAAGTATCTCTCCTACATCGATGCCAACTTCCAGCTGCGCCAGGCGCAGATCAGTCTGCTGCGCCAGACCGGGCAGATTGAAAGCTGGCTGCGGCAGGCTGCGACTGCTCCTGCACCCCATCCGTAACGTCTGGCAAAGCCATCTCCGGTGAGGTGAGAGACTGCCTATGGCCCAGCAGCAGTTTTTCAATTCATATCATCCCAAAGATGTCAATACTTTATTTTGGTTTCCTTTACTGTAAAATGCCGCCACTATGAAAAAGCTTGCGACCTTTCTCCTATCCTACTGTCTAGTCGGACTCCTTCTAGCACAACAACCCGAAAAACCGGTCGTTGTTTGGGACTCAACATCTGCTGGCTGCAAGGTCATGTACCTCAACGGCGAGCCGTACGAACACATGGAGAACGCTGCTGTTGTGGTCGACGTGCATCCTCCCCGAAAAAAGGAAAAGAGGATAGACTCCATTCTGATTGGTGTTGTAAATATCAGCCAATCAGAACTTGACGTCAATCCCAAGACCTGGAGCGCTGTAGCTGGCGACGCCGAGGCCACATCGATGCCCTACTTAGACGGGGGATATGTGTTGCGTAAAGAAGAGCGTCATGATCGGAGAATGCAGGCGATCGGAAATGGCCTATCCGGCTTTGGGGCTGGGATGCAAACACATACAGCGACGGTGAGCAACAGCGATGGCTCTTCGTCCACGGTAACCTACCATGATTCGGCTGACACAGCTAACGCTAACGCCGCAGCAGCAAATCGCTCGGCCCTGATGTCACAATCTTACGAGCGAGCATCGAGCGCTGTCCTGAGGAGAAATACCCTATCCAGCGGGCTGTTTGTTGTCGGGACGGTATTCTTTGATCGTCCAAAGGGACTAAAAGCAGATATTCCGGTTCGCTCAGTTGACATCGAGTTGAACGGAACGATCTACAGGTTCCCTCTGAAAGAAATTGAAGCGTCACGACGAAAATAGGCGTTTCGGTTCCGTGATTCCCGGAAACCGCGCTGAAGGTCTACGAGGCCGCCACCGCCGAACAGAAGGCAATCCTTGCACCTGTTCTCCGCAAGAAGCTGGCCAACCTGCGGAAGAGCGGTGAAGCCGTGCTCTGTTGACGGTGTTTCCATTTGGGTTGTCTGGCACGGGAACAAGTTTCGCGAACGCCCGTTGAAAATGGGTCAGAATGATAAAATCAAAGCTATCAACATGACGCCCCCC
>Ga0209208_10012878_pt1 | contig 10522 bp, 6 predicted proteins | sample S1TSphfallax_3_FD_187694 | JGI IMG/M metagenome (GOLD analysis project Ga0209208, IMG submission 187694) | Host-associated microbial communities from peat moss isolated from Minnesota, USA - S1T2_Fd - Sphagnum fallax MG (SPAdes) (version 2) | ecosystem: Host-associated > Plants > Peat moss >... | reverse complement strand
AATTACTGTTTTTATATTAGTGTTGATGTGTGGTTTGGCTTGGATGATTAGTGGTGTGCACACTTATGATCAATTCTTTTTCTTTTTCTTATCATGGTTGCAAGCATTGAGAATCTTGAGCAAGTCACCCCATGGCAACAACTTTGGTGAATTATGTTCATTTTCATGGAGTGGAACCTTCAAACGATGTAATTGAGTTTGAGCTTATTATAGGCGAGGGAGATTCAAGGATAGTCAATGGACACACCATCCACATTGGAGATGTGAGTAAGGCTTGGATGGGACACATGTAATAATTAGTTGAGAGACTATATGAAGGAATGTTTGATTACCATCTATGATTTGACAACACTTGGATAGGTTCATGATACATGTTCATGTGGAAAAAAATGTTGGAATATGGACTTTTAGATTGTATTGAACACTATCATGTTAAAGAATCAATAGGATATCCATTTGGGGGGGAGAATCCATCCTTTTTAATAATGATCTTTTGCAGTGATTATCCTACGTCAGAAACATGTAGAAATGTTATCCAATGGAAACAAAGTTTATATGACTTGTACCCTTGAGCTTATTCTTTATGGATCAATGATGTTATCCTCGTTGCTTGAATTGATTTCATTTGTCAAGCACATTTTGTGGTTTTGTTGTTTTAGGGTTGGTGCAAATGTGGAATAATGAAAAAACAATGGTTGATTAGACAAGTGTGGAAAACATTAACATTGGAATTTACATTATTGGTGGCTGATTGTGATTATAAGCAATAGAAGCAATAAAAGACCTCTATGTTGTCCTTCCACAATCTACCCTTCATGACCAATTCAATGTTCAACCCAGTTTAGATGATAGATATTGATTTCATGGGTTATCATCTTGATTTCATGGTTTTCCAATTCAAACTATTCATTACTTTATCATTTATCAAATGTCAGACAAGGGACAAAATAAAAACTAAATATAAAAGGATAATTATGCATGGAATATTCTTTTTGCTTACAAAAACTAGGGTTCAAATAACATGCTAACTAATGACGGTTTTGCTATTGCCACACATATAAACAAGAAGGTAAGTTATGCATTTTGAATTATGCAATTTGCTTAAATCTAGCACATTCCATTTAATTGAAGTCGATGAAGTGTTTTGTTGGCAATACTTATCAAGTAAATTATTGTATACAATTTTTCCTTAGCACCATCTAATGATTTATTTCATTGGATACATTTTTCTAGCTTGGCAATATTGAGGTCCATGCATGCAAAATTATTACTAATAGATAAGATTGATATGGTGAGAAAGTTGAAGGCAATTGGTGTCACAACAATGGTAGAGTGATGGCACAATCTATGCACAATCTTTGAAGCATGTTGAATTGTAGCCCAAGGAGAGCTCAATTTTAAAAAAAATGTTTAATGTTATGGTCCACTTGTTAAAACAAGGGTACATATAATCATTGCACTCAATTGTGATAGCAAACATTAGAATGCGATTCTAATTGTTTTTGTAAAATGTAAACATTAATTTGTGGTTTACACAAATGAATTTCACACCCAATCTATGAGTGTCGGTAGTCATAAAATTTTAACACATATACAAAAAACTTGGCTACAAGCTTTACTTATAAAAATTTGATGTTAGTACTAACACAAACTTGATTTGTAGTTACAATTTTCTTTATCACATTTGCCATTACACAATTATCTTTGAACAATTGCTTTAACACAATGATCATATGTAGGAGCTTTGAATTAGGAGGTATTGTATAATGTATAACTATGTAGGTTTCCCTAATGGACCATGGATTAACTTTAATTGCTAAATTCATTTATTGGTAAACTTGGTAAATGAATGTTTTGTTAGTAGCAATAATAATTAATTGATTTTGACATTTTCTTTAATGTGACCGACTTGATGATATAAGTTTTTAAAGGTTGAGTGCTCATTTCATTTTGATTTTGATTAACCTATTACATGTGACAATTTAAACACATGCACTATTACAAGAATGGAGTGTAGTTCATTAGCCTAAATCATTATGGGACCTTAAAAGTGAAATAAGTTCATTGCATTTTAGTGATTCGACCATGGTTAAAGTTATTTCATTATAATATCATTATGTAAACATCATGTTTCACTACTAGTTGACATAATTCACTATTATGATTTATTGTGGTAAATACATTTATTTTTATGTTGTTGTTTTGAATACCCTATGCTATTTTATGATGATATACCTTATATAGTTTTAAGCTACCTTACTTATTATAATTTATACCCAAAATTATTATAAGTTATTTTACCTTAAACTATTATATGTTATTATATCTTAAGGTTTCTTAGTTAGTTTATTATAAGATTTTTACTTTAAATTATTTAAAACTAAATTATTCAACTAACCTTAGGCTATACCTTAAATTATTTTAATTCTCAATTAATATATGTTATTTCAAGTTATACTTTAAGTTATTCAAGATCATTATATTTTATGTTATTATTTTAAAAAAAATCATAACTATGACAATTTATAATATAATATAATATAATATAATGACTTAAGGTAAAATAACCTATAATAATTAATAATAGCCAATGAAACATAATTTTAAATAACCTACAATAAAATAATTATCAATAGTCTATGATAATATAACATAAAATATCCAACAAAAAATAATAATATAATAACCACCAATAACCACCAATTATCATTAATAAAATAACCATTAATAACCACAAATATAATAGTCATCAATAACCACCAATAAGATAACCACCAATAGCTTACAATAAAATATCCAACAATATCCACTAATAAAATAGCCACCAATAACCACTAATAACCATTAATAAATAGCCTACAATAACCAAAAAAACATAAAATGGCCAAAAAATAGGCTAAACCATTGCCAATAATATAATATCCATTAATAACCACCAATATCCACCAATAGAATAACTACTAATAGCCACCAATAAAATAACCACCAATAGCCACAAATAGCATGTGGTAATATTATCTAAAATAATCAATAATAATATAAGGTGAAATAACCTTCCATAATTAAAAAAATCAATAATAACCTCACATAATTAAAAGTAGCCTAAGATGAAATAACTTAAAATAATTTTTTTGTAATAATAATCGTAAATAATCTAAAGTGAAATAGCCTACAATAACCAAAAAAACATAGAATGGCCAAAAAAATTACAATAGTTGAAAATAGTTTAAGGTGAAATAACTGAAAATAACCAAAAGTAACATAGAATAATTGAAAATAACCTAAGGTGAAATAACTAAAAATATCAAAAAACTTGAGAATAACCATAAATAATCGTAAATAATGTAGGGCGAAATAACTCTAAAATAGTTGAAAGTAACCTAACATAAGCAATATTATTATATTAACAAAAATCTTGTCCATTTATTAAACATTTCATTTTTTTTTAAATGGTCATTGAAATGTTATTGAATAGTGATATTAAAAAAAAATTGTTCAAATTATTTTACACTTTCAAAAGGAAATAAATGTAATTATGCACATTATTAAAAAAAATGGTGTGTTTGTGATCAACAATCGTAAATTGACGAAATATCCTCTTGTGTAATTCTTTAGAGTAGGTGTTTATTTAAGTTGATTACATGCCCTATGTACCTAGGTTAAATTTTTAACCTAACATAGGTAGTGACATGTGTCAATAATTCATAGATTGAAAAATATGAAATTATTAATTATATTAAATATGAAACTTTTTAATTCAATCGATTTCCATGTTACCTAGTTAATTAATTAACAAATGAAATGGATTGATAAATTTGTATTTCACTAAGTATTAGTGGACTAATTCATCGCCCATAGCAACTGGTTCCGATTCACTAGGGAATTAACTACTTTCACCATCGTAAAAATGTCCAAATTCACTCAAAACCTAATGAAACGCAAAGTGAACTAAGATGCATTTTAGTGTAGTGCTAATGCATGGTTGGGGATTTTGACATAACAATTCCTTGGAATATATGCTATTATGCATTCTATGTTGATTAATTTATCTTGATGGACATTATATCTTACATGGAGCTAATTTCTTTGTATACAATGTACATAATATACATACAAAATAACATTCAAATATTTGAATGTATATTATTTAACACGTGGACATGTGATTTTTTAGACAATATAAACAAACCATTCTTCATTAGTTATAATATTTTGGTCAAAAGTTTTATCAACTTGTGATTTGTCTTCATTGGAACCATAAACTATTATTCATAAACTTTTGTTTAAGGTTAAAAGATATGCCATTACACAACATATATACAAGTTCTAACATATACATACACTTATATGTAAAGTGAAAATAAATATATGTTCATCCTTCATTCACTAACCAACCCAACCCTTTTAACCATTAATTCTTTGCAGGTTTTTTGGTGTTTTAGAAAATTGGAACCACCCCCAATTAACTTTAAAAAGATAATCAATCACACAACATGTTAATGCACATACGATGAATGGTCATTTACTAAGGTAAATTATTGGTTACTATTATAGGCATTACAAGGGACATATTAAACAAATACTTGTCAAATAAATAAATTGATGGTATTTTTTAATATTCCCATTTGGAAAATAAGTCAATAATTAGATGCGTCACTTTCTTTTTGTAAAACAATCATATGTTTCCAAAAATAAAAGAAAAATTTGAAAATTTGAAACATATTTTAATGTATAAATATGACTTTTGCCAAAGACCCCCTTCTTCTCCCCCCCATCACCTAATACATCTCTCTTGTCTATCTTTTAAACTTTCAAATTATTAATACAACCATCCAAATAGATGGGTGCATTCCAAGACAACTCATCAAATGGATGGGTAGACTTTAAATTCACACACTAGCATCCATTATTTTTGGGCAATAACAAAATTTATAAAAATATTTGGCATATAAATCTAATGAGCACACCTTATGAACTCTTGCCAAATGGCATGTATCCCAAAAAAGAGATATTGTAAATTGTTATTAATCACATGACCAATTAATAAAGGAAAACTCATTCATATTAGTGTCATGAGTCATTAAGTGTTGCAACTACTAGTCAACCTTGTTGCCACATGGCATGCCGTGCCAACATCACTAGATCATAAGTCATTATTAGTCACCAACAATTGCAAGTTGGCCATGAATTTTGTTATTACATAATCTTTGATAATTAAAAATTTATTTTAAAAACTTTGATAAAATAAGTCGTTATTAATCACCAACAATTGCAAGTTAGTCATGCATTTTGTTATTACCTAATCTTGGAAAATTAAAAATCTATTATATATATGTATATATATATCATATATATGTATGTATGTATGTATGTGCAAAAACCATCAAGTTGTGATATCAACTATAGTCACAAAACTATAATGCCAAGTGGCATCACGATGTCCTTTGCAATTAGATAGTCATCAACATGACTACGTAGTTACAGTTGTAGTTGAAAAAGACATTAGTCAATTTGTTAACTAGTTGTAAAACCCAAAACGTGTTGTACTAGTTAATCAATATTTCATATGGATGAAAGTTGGGTAGATGATAATACCATGGGAGATTCCTTGTCATACATCTCCTTTGTTGATGCCATTGCCACATCAACACCTTGTTCTCAATTACAATTTGAGCATTTTGCATTTCTTAATTCAGCGTGTTAATATCTTTTTCAATCTTGTTTGTGATACATTATCTACATCCATACATGCATGTTATCACAATAAATGTTGAGTGTTATATTAACATCCATGAAACAACATGAATTTGCCACAACATAACATCAAATTGCATTTGCTTGCCGTAAGCTTGTATTGTACTAGTGCACTTCACATTTGTTAAATTAGGGGTCACATCACAACTATGCACTAGATTTTTATCACTTGTAGATTATCTCCATAGATGGGTCCTAAAGCCATTTTTATTTCAAATTGTAGATGCAAATTAAGCCCATCAAGATATTTTTGGGCACAATGTACCTATATCCATGACAATTGACTTGAATAACATTGGAAGGACAATAATTAGTACATACCTTGATGTCATTGACTAAATTGACATATACATGGTTGTCACACAAGGGTAGCTTGTTAAATTGGGCTACTTGTTGTGGCTACCAATTCTTATGCATGGACATTTGTCATTTTAATGTACAGTGGTCGTTGTCAATTGGTTTAACTTCTTTGTTTGCATCGAACCAACTTTTAGGCCAAACCTCAAGTAGAAGATTCAATATCATTTGCGTATTAGGATTCAAGATCACCTATCTAAATGATTTCATCATAATTGAAACAACATGATTGCTAGGATTGGTTCAATTGAATTGGCAAAGAAAAATAGAGTTGTTCATTATAAAAAGTTGATGAAACCCAAGCAATGAACCCATGAACATAATATATATACATCAACAAACCTTGCAGCAAACATGGGTACAAGTTGTACCCCATGCAACTAATCCAATCAAAATTATTATTATTAATATACCAAACAATTTTAAAGGAATAACTAATGCCTTCTACATGATCTTATTGTTGGTTTAAAAAATGAAGGCCTTGCACCTTAGCTATCAATTTCCAAAAATGCATACAAGTTACAAATGTGTTTGTTTTATAAAATTAATCAAAGAAAAATTGTGCAACCATCCATACATAACATCATGAAAGTAAAACATCAAGTTGAGTATAAAAATGTAGACCATGGGTTTTTGTCCCCTTATTAGACAATTGGAAGACTATTAAATGATGACATTGGCTAGCATTCAATACACATACACATTATGAAATTGAAGATAACAATATTTTGGAACAAGCTATGAATTCCAAATACGAAGTATCACAAGTAAAAAACATTTACAGATAACTCCCTTAAAATATGCAACCATGGAAATACCAATTTAAAATGAATAGTAACACTTGTGTGATGCATGCACACAAGACCTTTGAACATAGGAGTTCAAATGAACTTGCACTAACAAAATGTGAGACCAAATGCCAAACTTAAAAACAAAAACAACATCAAAAGGCATGCACCTTGAAGCAACAACTAACCTAGCAATTGTTTTAATCATGAACACTTGAATCAACTTAAAGAAGGCCTTGATGAACTTAAAGAAGGTCACAACTCCTTGTCTACAAGTAATTGACACACCCAACCATTGCTTTCATCATGCACATTTGAATCAATTTAAAGAAGGCATTGATGAACTCAAAAGAAGGTCACAACCCCTTGTCCACGAGCAATTGACACACTAGGGCATTGTTTTCATCATGAACACTTGAATCAACTTCATGAAGGCCTTGATGAATTTAGAGAAGGTCAAAATTCCTTGTCTACAAAAAATTGACACACATTGTCACAACCCCACTTTGGGCAAAGTGTGAGGATGAGACTCACACTCCCAAAAGTGGGAACTTGGAGTCCTCCGGGACTCCCGCAATTTTAGAGCTCGACAACAGAGGGCAAAAAACCTCGCCTTGAGGTTTTCTTTATACTGTTGGAAAGGTCTTGAAGTGTAGATGTCCAAAATGGCCTCGCATGAGCCATTTGGACATTTGCAGCCCAAGTTACGGGCAAAAGAAAGGCCGGGAGTCAAATTGGCAGTTTGACTCCCGACCACTAAAAGTCGGGATTCGACCTTTTCCCAACGTCTGCAGAAGGAGTGCGATGAGGCATTAGAAAGCTCTCGAGGAGAGCTACAACTTTGGTTTAAACCTCACTCTAATCGGAGGTCGGAGCCAGGAGATATGAGTGTCCAAAGTCCCGGGAGTTCAACTCGAGACAATTTTGGGACTCCTCCTTGGGAGTCCCGGGAAAAAGTGCCATTCGGATGTGGCTCCCGCGGAGTAACGTAGAAAGAAACCCCAGACGGGGAGGGAGGCAACAGCCCCATCAGCATTCATTGGTTAAATTGAGGAAATACAAGGGGGGGAGGAAGTGCCACCTGATGGTGGCATTGTCCGTCCCCATGATGCTCCTGTGGAGCCACTCTTTTTTGAATTTAGACTCGATGCTAGCCTGCTTGTCCGGGTCCTGGTTGGTCCGCTGAGATCTAATGGCTTTCCAGGAAGCCATATCGACCTCAACAGTGGCCACCCAGGCCTGGGTGAGAACTGCGGTGAGAGAGTACTTGTTATCAAAATGTTTTCTACATCTTTCCGTCCAAAGCATGTAGACAATTAGGCTACGCAGAATGTCTAATGGTTGTCTAGGATAAGTGAAGCCTCCAGCGTGGTACGCCAGGAGTCTGGGGGGGTCATCCTCGTGCTCCAATGTTGCTTCGCCCAAGAGGGTGAAAGGCCAGGTTATTTCCAGATCTTGGGGCGCTTGCCATTCCGACCAAATGCGCTTGAAGGCATCCCAGGCGCGTTGAGCCATGGCACACTCCAGGAGACAGTGTTGCGGCGATTCTTCTTTGTTGGCATCACACACCTTGCAAAGCGAGGGTAGGCCCATAGTCTGGAGCCAAGTTCCGACAGGGAGTCCTCTGTTGAGGGTTAGCCAAATGAGCGTGCCCACCTTGCGTGGGCGCACGTTGTGCCATATTATGCCAGTTAATTGAGCGGTGGTGGAGTTCCTCAGGTTGAGGCCTTGGAGGAAGGTGGTCATGCTTGACTTGTACGTGGATTTGCGGATGCTGTTGTAGCCCCTTTTTGCTGAGTAACCGAAGAATGGGGCATCGCCCAGTGGCGAGTGGGGTTGCCAATGCCATTCCCCTGGATCCCAGGGGAGGTCTTGTATGAAACCGGAGTCATAGATCGAGTAGAGAGGGGCTTTCTTGCTCGGGGCCGGAGGGTCCCTGGCCACCTTGAGCGCTGCCTTGGGGTTCTCCTGCGCGAGTACCCTGACTTGCCGATGGTTGGCAGTGGACATGGTGTGTGTCTGGTTGGACGTTAACTGAATGCACCCATTGGGCGTGGTCCTTTGGAATTCGAGGACCGTGGCTGAGTCCCTGTCCTTTGCGAGGACTAGGTAGATCCAGTCTAGCGGGTTGCCAGCTGGGGGTCTTGGGTTGGCGATCCAATCGCCGACCCGAGATTGGTCCTCATGATCATCCGGGCTCCAGGGTATGCTGGACGTGATCGTCTCCCTGCATGCCCTGTTGTTGGGATGGTATTTCATGCCGAGACTGGTGAGACTTTTCCATCCTCTGGTTTTTTCATTCCAGAAATCTTTGACCCTTGTATGGCCGGCCTTCGCAAAAGAATTCCCTTCTCTCAGGCCCCCAACTCCCAGCGGGATACCCCATTGGTTGAGGATGGAAGGGTTCCCAAAGATTGGTTGGCGGAGGATTTCTGCTGAAGAGGTTGGATCAGACTTGCATAAGCATGGCCTCGCATTGAGCCAGGCTTCCATGATGCTCCTCCACATTGAACGCTTGAGGCGTTTGAGTTTGGGAGCCACCATGAGCCAATTCAGGTCCGGGGTGGAGGGGCCTTTGCCGTGACGAGGAAGTTGTGACTGACCAGCGTAATGGCAAACCAGTTCTTTCCATGGTTCCCCCCCGGGGGCGAGCCCTCTAACCAGAAGCTTGGCGAGCAAGGCCTCCGATTGGGACTTGGGGTCGGTGACCCCTAGCCCTCCTTGGGACAGGGGGAGGGTCAGCGTTTCCCATCTGACCTTGGATCAGGAGGGCGCCTCCTTGCCTCCCCAAATGAAGTTCCTTACGAGGCCCCTGACCTGGCTGCTCATCCTGGGTTCCAGGTTCCAACAGGCGGCCAGGTACCAAAGCGAGGCAAGGAGGACCTAGTTCGCAACCAGGATCCTTCCTGCTAGTGAGAGGGCGTTATGGCTCCACGTGATTAGCTTAGCTTTGAGCGTTGACATCATCGAAGCAAAGTTTGCCTCCGTGGGCAGATGGAATCCAACCTCGATTCCCAGGTAGTGCGTGCCCTTCCCCTTCGGGATCCAAATTAGACCCTCTTCTTCTCCCCACGTCCACTGTTTTTCCCTCTGGCTGGCCCAAATGGCCGCTGTTTTCTTCCAGTTGATTTTGGCGCCCGAGGCGCTACAAAAGGTTTTGAGCACCTCTCTGGCTCTATCCAGGTTCGCTGGCGAGCCCTGTAGATAGAGGGCCGTGTCGTCGGCGAACGTTTGGTCTCTTATTAGGCCCCCCTTCGGAAGTGAGAGCCCCTCCACCCCGTATTTGGGATCTCCTAGCATGTGGCCGAGTACATTGGTTGCCAAGATGAAGAGGTAGGGAGCAAGTGGGCATCCTTGCCTCACTGACCTTTGGAGCTTGAAGTCAAGCCCAGGGAGCCCGTTTATTTTGATGGCCGAGGTGGCCTCCTTGTAGAGGGAGGAAACCCAGTGTATCCAAGTCCGGCTGAAGCCAAGTTTTTCAAGGGCTTTGAATAAGAAATCCCATTCTATTTTGTCAAAGGCTTTTTCGAAGTCTAAGAGGAGGAGCACCAGATCCTGGTTGCTCTCCTCCGCCCAGCCGAGGCCCTCTTGGGCCATGAAAACATTGTCCAAAATGCTTCGGC
>Ga0209208_10012877_pt1 | contig 10523 bp, 7 predicted proteins | sample S1TSphfallax_3_FD_187694 | JGI IMG/M metagenome (GOLD analysis project Ga0209208, IMG submission 187694) | Host-associated microbial communities from peat moss isolated from Minnesota, USA - S1T2_Fd - Sphagnum fallax MG (SPAdes) (version 2) | ecosystem: Host-associated > Plants > Peat moss >... | reverse complement strand
AAAAACCCCCCCCCCCCCCCAAAAAAGAAAAATATGCCACCAATGTTTTTATTAAAAAAATACCATTTTTTCTTTGTTTCGAACCACAAAATAAAATAAAAGAAAAAAAGGCTGAGCTGCCAGCGTCTGCTTAGCTACTTACCATATTTCAAAATTTTAATTCCTTAACCGCTTTGGATAAAATGGTGGAAGATTGGTACAACTAAATCTAGACCAATATAAGAAGGGGAGCACCTTGAATTGTCATCTGCCAGCCAGGAGGATTTTTGAAAGATTTGGCCAGGGTCTGGGTTGTAGGGGTCCCACACCCCCTGGGCCTCTTTCCATAGGATCACATCCCAAAAAATACGTGTCTGACAGAGGGACTGACATGAATTATTTTGCCGGAGCTTACTTTGATTTATGTGAACTAAAGCCCCTGGGTGGGCCGGCCATTCCCAAACTTAAGGACCCTAGGATGAGTCCCACATTCAGAGAATATTCCCCCCAATGGCTCTTATCCCACCAAAAAGCATGAGGCAAACCTTATCATAAGCCTAGACATATGTAGATCACGAGGCAGTAGGAGTAAGGAGGGATGGATTTTATGCCTCCTATCCAGGAGTGGAAGGGACTGAATGCTATTTATTTTATGCCTACTATCTAGGTGTGAGAGGGACCTTATGCCTACAAACATGATAGGCATAAGGTTCCTCCCACTTCTAAATTATATTAAGCAGAACATCCCTTCTCTTTTGTAAGAGGGAAATTCATGCAACTAAGGTGCCCTCCAAAACTGGTCCCATGGTACAAAGACCCCAAACTATAAATATTCCAGTTGTACCTCAGCCAGCTTCCACATTAATTACATTACATTATTTTGCAGAAGTGTTGAAATTTTAAAAAATACATTGTTGTCAAAGAACAAAATTTTGTGAACGAAAATAAAAGAATCTTTTTGAAATGTCTAGGAATATTCTTTTTGAAGACAGGGGTTCTTCAATTTTAATTCATTAATTAATTAATTAATTATTCAACATACATTTGTTGAAGCTGCCCCTGTGCTGCATACAAATATCTGATCCAAAGACAAAATCAGGGTCTTTAAGTTCAATTTTACATTTCCTAGGTTAAATTTAACCACTAATGGTGCATTCACACTTGATGTTAAGTCAGTGTTAAATGAATATCTAGGTGGCATCCTAGGTGGCACACAATGTTAAATAGGTGATAGCTCAATGTTAAGTGAATATTAGGTTAACATAAAATTTTCATGGTCAGTAGGATTCAGTCCTAAATGATTAGCATGATGTTAAGGGACTTAACATTAGAAACCCCAACACCACGTGTGAACTCACCTTTATAGGCCTCACTCAAGAAGGTGAAGGTACAAGTGCGGGTGCCAGTTCATCCTGGCCATAAACTGTGGCTGCTGGGATTGCAAACTCAGGTACAAAGATGAAGTTACAAAATCAAATTTGAGCAAGAGATGGGTAGGACCTAATATAGGAGAGATTTGATCAAAGTGGGATCCAAATACCCAACCCCCTTTTATTTTGGGGCCTCATGACTACTTTGCTAGCATCCTAAAGATCCTCAGGTTGGAACTGAAACAAGAGATGAACCCCCAAAAAAATCATGGCCCTAACCCAAGGTGGAGTCTCCTTCTCTATCACTCATGAAGAAATAAGATTTGATCTTCATCACTTTCTTGTTCTTGCTTTTCACCATTGCATGATTTTTTTAAAAATTCAAGGCTTCTCCCCCATCTCTCTTGTACCCTTGCTTCTTCTCTACATTGCAATAAACCAATAAAAACATAATTTTAAGAAACAAGGGATGAAAACCAAAAGACACATAGATTTGGCTCATCACTTTCCTAATCCTACTTCTCTCCATCACAATTGCCAAAAAATAAAACAACATGCAAATTGCAAATCCTTTCCACCGCTCTCCTATTCTTGTTCTTTTCCATCACAATATTTAAGAAAAAAAAGCAAAAGAAAACACATACACATACACTTTTGACAAAATGTTCAATCTCTTTTGGAAGCTTTTTGATAATTCATCATGTTTCAAGATCTTTCATGTTCATGCTTGACAAAATGAGTAAGTTCTTTTCAATACCTTTTTCCATCATTCAAAAGTATGTTTCTAACAAAAACATTCTCACAAAAAATTCACTTTCCATTGCTCTTTTCCTAAAATGCTCCCACACAAAAATGTTACACCCAACAAAATCAAAGTTGCTCCCTCTCACCCATTTCCCCAATTCTTAAGGTATTGTTTCAATCTTTCTTTTTAAAAACAACATAAAAAAATGTTCACTCCAATCCGTAACCATGTTTTGCAAGATACTCAAAGTGAAACTATAAAACCCCACTTGCTTTCTTTACTCTATAAAACCCCACTTGTGCATTTTGGTTCTTGTGCTTTCTTTCAATTGAATTGACCTATTTTGCATTGGGTTTTGACCTCTTGTGAATAACTTCAATATATATAAACATTGCATGTGGAAATTGACCATTTGAAGTTGGAAGATTAAATAAATCTACCAATAATGTCATAAGATAAAGGTGAAAATTTACCATTTTCCTTATATTTATGTTGTTATTGCTTTCTAGGGCTTGACAAATATCTACATGTAGAAGAATTTTAACTTGATTTGTTAACCCTACACAACTTGATTAATAAGCACACCACAAATTTAGAAAATGTACAAAGGATAAAATAAAATGAAAAGGATTAATTACAAACGTGAAACTAACACAAACTAGATGTCAAAATTTCTCTATGTCAACAACCGACCACTTGTAGGAGGTGAGTTGTGGTGATGGGGGGTGTGTCTTGAAGGGGTGGAAATTAGGAAGTAGTTAAACCTACTGCTATTGTTCAATTTAAGATGGAAGATGCTTGCATCCTTTGTAATGTAATTGAGATTTTTTTATCGAAAAAACTAACCAAAACATAAATAGGAAGGTCTAATGGCCCTTTAAAGTTCCACATGGCATTGGCATAATTGTGTGAGAACACATCAACTTGTTTGTTTAAACATCCAAACACCTCAATTGTTAAAGGGATGAAATGATCGATGGGGTGTTGGTCACGATAACTTTTTTTTTTTGCTTTAGTTGTTTTGGAGGCAACAAATCCTCAGGTTGTGCAACATTGACGAAGTAAATTTGCTCATGTTGGATCAGCAATGACAACATTAGTTAGGGAATGAATTCCATCTTTGGTGAACACAATGTCAACTTGTCAATGAGAAAAGTGGAATGTGGTTAAAGGACTTGTGTGTGTAATTTTTCTTGTCCCACATGGAAGTTAACATCTTGTGCAATGGCAACAAAAGTGTCATGAATTGCATCATGGGTGCCCGTGCATTTATTGTCATGGGTGCAAGGTAAAAGGTGGACACATGTAGGATTGATGGGATGTCTGCACACACATTGAGGGATATTTATTTGTTTAGACAAGGAACTGACAAATGAAATATAAAGGAACTAGAAGTCTTGACACAATAAACATATAAGTCAAAATGTTATTTACTTATCTATCATAATTCCAAATAAAGAATACCACTTGAGGAAACCTCACATATGCATTAAAAAAAAACTAGTGATGTAGGCTTCACCACCATTATTACAACCTTGTGGACTACTTGCAAATTAAAACCAAACAATGTAGATCTCTAAAACTTCTTGCCCAACTTGCCAAGGTAGTCAATTATCCTCTTGCAATAAATTTATAAAAAATTAAAACCTAGTTGCACAACTTTTTAAGTCCAAAAAAATGTTAAAAAATTGACCAAAAAAATACATGTAATAATTTTCAAACATTTCCACATCGTTTTTATTCATGAACTTTGAATACAAAAGAAGTTTTTCTCCTTTTTTCCATGCTCCAAGTATGGTGAGTGAATTTGTATAATGTGTATAAACATTTCTACATAATGATAAGTGTGAAAATACAAATGGTTAAGGTCTCTTTCCATTAATGTATTGTGATCACAATGACTTTATTGGCCTTGTTTTGTAAGGTAGGATATTGTGTTGAGAATCATTATAAAATATAGTAGTTTCAAGGGATTTTGCCCCTAGAAATAGGTCAAATGATTCATCCAAATTTGGCTGTAAAAGGATTCACATTCATCTTTTGACATTTTGCATTTTTCTTTCACCTCTTCAAATGTGCATCTAGCCCTAGATGACTTTGTCACCAATCCATAACCCACAAAATTAAATGTAATTTTTCTTTACCAAAAAATGGTCAAAGGCACTATCATACACAAAAAATCATGTAATTATTTCAAAATGTGACAACATAATTGAAAACATTCAAATACACATGTCATAATAAGTCTTCTTTTGGTTTGAAATTTCACACAAATGTGAAAATAAATATGAAAAAGATTAATTTTTCATTCTTTAAATGAAAAAATTACATTTTCAAAAAATTGAAAATCATGTTGTGACATTTCTTTATTGGTTTTGGTTTAGTAACAAGTTTTTAATTGTTTAATTTAATTCTTACAATTTTTCATCATTTAATGTGAGATCCTTTTTGGTTTCCTTGTAATTAATGTGATGTTAAAAATTGAAAAAATAATCATGACAAAATTTCCTTTACAACAACATGATGAATTTTTTAAATTATTTTTTCCCTAGCTATGACCAATTTATCATACAATATCCATTTTTATATATTAAATGAATGGCAGGGCCATTATGTATAACACACCTTTTTTTTGTAACATGGACAATCATTTTCCATTGGAGAGTGCAAGTGGGTTGAAAATATGTAATTTAATCATGTTAGGAACTCTAGGAACATGTGATTCATAAAAATAGATAGATGACACTTCATGGTGGATCACAATTTGATTAATAGTTATCATAATTCTTGTAATTGGTCAATGCTTGACCAATAAAGATATGAGATGACTATGAATGCGTTTAGTTGAAATAACTTAATGGAAAGTTATTGTGATAACCTAGTGGAAAGATGTTTTTACACCCCCATAACAACCAAGATAGTTTTGGGAATCACTTATTAATGCATAGGTCATAATGCAATTGTTGTCATGTACCCATCCACAACACCCATGGATTTGTTTTTAATTTTTTTCTTAGAAAAACACTTGGGAGGTTAAATGAAAGTTATTGAAATGAGGGTCATTTTCACCACCATGGATGCATCTTGAGAGGGTGAAATGTTTTTTTAAAAAAGAACAAATAAAGGTCATATGGGTGTTGTGGAAGGGTGCCATGGCTATTGGGGGAGGGACAATGACTACCATGACACATTCAATGATGCTTTCAATCATTTTCATTTTCATATCATCACCTAAATGTTTTTTCCTCCCAAAAATTATTTTAATATCATTTAAGCCACATCATATTGAATACAATACAAAATTTTCTTACAAAACAAATATTACGCAAACACAAAAACATAAATGATCAATCGTAGGACTATTATGATAATATAAAACTCAAATTGGTGCACCCCTAAGTTTGTCAAGGGGTAAAAGAACTTTGTGGGCTTATAATTCATAAATAAGAGCTTTCAAAGGAAAAGTTTTCACCCTTGAAAAACCTTTTCCAATGCCATATCACATGTTTATTTTGGAAGTTATTTGACCATTGTTCCAAAAATTTATGTGGTAAAAAATCAAGCTACCAATTTGACTTCCAACCTTTTTTTTTACCATTTAACTTTTAAGTTCACAACTCCAAATGAAAAATGCAAACTCACATTTCACATTTAACTTTCAAACCCTTTTCAATGATATATTGGGGCCCAATTTGAACCACATTTATTACCTATATTTTTGTCACAAAGATTTTGAATTCTATGGGACTCCAAGCTTCAATGTGGGAATACATTGGGAGTGTTGGGATTTATTCTTTCACAACTGTAGGAGTGTGTTTGATTCATGGGAAACTCATTTAGCTCACATTTACTTTCATGCCCTAGCTTTTGTTGTAAGCCCAAAGTTAATGTTACAACAGAAATTGTGTTACAAAATGATCAAATAATACAAAAATAAAAATTGTTGATTGTAACATGATTATCAAAAGACACAAAATCTGCACCAAAAAATCAGGAATTTTTTTACTATACAACATCATAAGTTGTCAAAAATATGATTAATAAATGTAAACATAAAATGTCATGACATGATTTCTGACACCAGAAGTTATTACATTTTTTTGTGGGTATTTTGATAGAATTATAGATTGGACACCCACATTACAAACACCTAGTACCTTAAGTAAATTAGTAAATTGAATTTTGAACTCTATATTAATGGGAGTGGAAACGATTTCATGGAAAATATATGTGAACATTGATTTTTTTTTAATATTGTAGAATTCAAAAAAAATTATCAAAACATATCAATATTTCAACCTTATGTGATTGCCATTTGTAAGCTGGAATAACGAGAAACCCTTGAATTATACATTCAAAACATTTTTATAAAAGCACACAATAAGAAATTTATAGAGTTTTCGATTTTTAAAATGATCATGTTGTTGAAGGTAATATTGCAAATAATGAAACTTGTCGATTGAAAACTAAAATATTATGTATCAAAAAACCATAATTCAAACAAATCCATTGTAAATATCAAATGCATTGCAAATGTAAATAAGTAATACATTGATTTTTGCATTTACCTTCATTTGGTTTGCTTCAAAATAGCCATCTACCCTTGGGTAAAGCTGAATTTCAAGGGTGGATAATCAATTTGAAGCAAGTCAAAAAGTAATATTGTGGCAAAGAAAAAGTTGGGAAAATCTCAAATATATTTTATGAGTTGAACATTAAGGTTACTAGGATTACATCAAATAAACCAACCACATAGATAACTATTTAGTTTTATTAATATTCATCCATGGAAATAAATGACTTATCTACTTAACATTATAAACAACCATCATATAAAGCATTCAATATTTTCAACTACAAATATAAAATACCTTTCTAAGCTTTTCATTCTACTTGCCCATTGAATAATAAGAAGTCATAAGGAAGTACAATACATCTTTTTGCAACCCTAAGTTCTCCATAGCTAAGCTCTAGCACAATTGATGAGACAAAATAATATTGTTCTCAACTTGTATATTCAAAAGTTTTGTACTAAACACATGGGCTAGTGACATGAGCATCATTGGATTACCTTATAGGATGGTGTCACAGGAATATTACAACAAGGTTATATTAGTTTCATCAATTTTGAATATTGTTATAAATCTCCATACCAATGTTTTACTCATATACCCACCCAACATTGGTTGACACAATCATTGTATCTTTAGAATATTAATCAAAGGAAAATTGTGAAATTTTGCCACCTTAATGTCATCTAGGGTTTTTTGACATTTGAACAATTTGTTAATAAATAAGTGAATAAATTATGGAATTTAGTTCAAAATATTTGGAATATCACACCATTTTTATTGTTTGGAATATTGTTTTATGTTCAAACAAATTTATATCCTTCCATGTCCAAGTCCATGCACAAGTGTAATAATTTACAATTTGATTCTTTTTCACATTTTCTATTTACATTCCACAATTATTTTCATTGCATTTTGAATTAGGCTAAGATTCATGTTTTTATTGCAATAATTGTTTTTTTAATTGTTTGTATAGTCAACCCATCCATGCAATGGGTACCCCTTAAAATATGCACCAACAATAATGACCATGCATTAGGATGGATAGTGTATTGCATGATGCAAGCTTTTGCATTCATTGTTTAGGAAATCAATTTCCATGTGGTATGTGAGCACATTTTTTTCATATGTACTAGTGGGCCCTTGTGCTATTGACCCAATGTGATAATTTGTAAGGCCCTAAGGGCTACAACTTTCCAAAAAACCATCTCCAAGTCTCTAAGAAACACAACTTCCAAAAAACCCAATTGTGAAAAGTCCATTCTTATATTTTTTATGTGAAAGAGCAAATAGAATGGCCCATGGGAAATTCCCCATGCATTTTCCCAAGTGATGTGAAAGGGGAAATTGAAGGTCCATTATGGTGAAAATGCATAAATTGGTTGAAATGGTTCAATTGTTATTGGTCAATATGTGGCAAATGTGAACAAGACCTTTTATTGGCACAAGTGTGTACTCAAGTGTTGTTAGCCTAGGTGTTAAGCTTTGAGATGTGAAAAGGAAATTATAAAGGCAATATGATGAAGATGCATTGATTGGTTGAAAAAACCAAATTTGTAGATTTTGATGAATTTTCAATGACAGAAATCACTATAACTCTAATAACTTTTTATCCTTTGGTTTGAAATTTGTGAAAAAATGATTTTGCACATAACCTCATTGAGAGCTTTCCAACAATACCAAAAATGCAATGAGGAGCCCCTTGGTTTGGGAGGGTCAAGGTGTGGTCACAAAACAAAACAAACACTCATCCTTAGTATATCTAACAATTTTTAGTTTTCTTGGTGATGCAGTGACATTTTCCTTTCCAAAGATGGGGTTCACATTCTTGCAAAAGATATCATTATTTTCTCACAATTAAAAAATAAATAAATATTATCTTTTCACAAGTGTATACTTTTCATTGCAAAACAATATTTACTTAAATGAAAATTTGTCACTTTGAAAATAATGTGTATGAAAAAAGGAGATATTGATCAAAACCCAAGATATCAATGATAAAGATATGGCCCCTTGGGAGTTACTGCATTGGAAGTTATAGCCCATCCATGGTGGATGAAGATCTCATCCAATCTGGTCTTCCAAGAACGTTTTTGGTTCATTGCATTCCCAATGGCCGTTCTTTGTCAATCCAATCCCTCAAAAACCTTTTTGGTTCATTGAGTTCCCAATGGTCATTCCCCGACACAAGGAACAAGCATTGGGAACACAATGAACCAAAAAGGTTCAACTTAAAATATATATCTTTATTACTTGTCACTTGGAGACTATTGGGTTAGTAGGCCAAGATAAGAATGTATATTTAAGAGGTCTTGGGGTCAATTGCAGGTGCTTGCTTTGCTACAATTATGTAATATTGATGCCGGTGGGGTGAGATCTTGGAAGTGAGTATTGTGACATCACCAACATAGGTATTGCAAAATTCTTCACCAAAAAAAATTCAAGGCATGGGAACAAAGTAATAAATCTTACTCCAACTCTTTTACAACCTTTGTGCGGCCTTAAATCTTTAAGGTGAGATATGTGTAGAAAGTGTTCCTGATGTGAACATTTGACCTTCATTGACCAATTTCCAAAACTCTGAGGGAAGTGATCAAGGCCTTATCAACTCATACATAATGTTTGGTTACCTTGCAGCCATCCCATATTCTTAGTAGTGTACTTCCTTATTAGTACGCCCTTCAACACATATAGGGATCACTATGGCTTACCTACACCTGGTCAGATCCGTTTGTTTTGGTTGGTAGCACATGTATCTGCAAATCTATCACCAAAAAGCCCTTCTCTCAATCCACTATTTCCCTTTTACACAACCACCAGATCGGAGTATCTCCATCCGTCTCAACTTTTGATCATATCTCAGCTATTCCTCTCAGCTTTGCCAGTTTTCTTGGCTGCAACAACCGGATATAATCTTATGTTTGGTTTTGGGACTTTTATGGTTAATACAAGGCAACCTGAAAAATATGGTAAACCAAAGACATGTTAAACTAGTTGGACAATAGCAAGAACTTACTATAAGTTTTGTGTTATAATGGTAGTATATAACACATAGAAAGTTACAATTAGTGTTGATCTGGTATGTAAGCCTGCACCTGGTATCAACACAGGTGTCAGAGCATCTCCAGCAATGCTCAATATGAATGTGACCCTGCAAAAATGATTTCTGGCATCCAAGTTTTAGTTACGACTTTTTTCCAACCCTACCCATGAACGTGAAACTGGGGCTGCAAGTAGGTGGGAGACTAGTAATAGCAACACACTTGGAGCATTCAAATTATCTACCCAATCAGAAACAGGGAGCAGTCAATCAATAGGATTGGACTGTGTCTTCCAGGGCTCTAGAAAGCTGTGCATTTTTTCACGGTCTCAAGAGTCTTCTGGTGGATTCACTAGATTCGACTGATGAACCTCATCTAATATTTCCAGTGCAGGGTTACATACTGAACGTTGGTGGAGATGCTCTCAAGGACCCTACTACACGGGTGTGACAGACATGCAGCAATACCAGCCAGTACCAGCCTAGTATGGATTGGGGTAACATTAGACATGAAAGGATGGGGGGTATTACCAGCCCTTGTACCCATTTATATTAAGTATACACTAGTACATACCCGGCTCATACTTGCCCAAAATCAATCTTAGACCCACTACCAGGACCAGGCTGGTATGTTCAAGGGTTGATACCACACCAACACTTACTCACTACAAGCCACCTTGCAATGGGTAGAGACAAGGTCCAAAGCACTAAGAGGTCAAAATTTGCAACCCATATTTCCAACATATAAACAACTAATGCAAAGCTCCTACTGTAACTGCTTTCAGTTGAGGATTTGGGGAGGGGGGGGGGGGCGGACC
>Ga0209208_10012875_pt1 | contig 10523 bp, 10 predicted proteins | sample S1TSphfallax_3_FD_187694 | JGI IMG/M metagenome (GOLD analysis project Ga0209208, IMG submission 187694) | Host-associated microbial communities from peat moss isolated from Minnesota, USA - S1T2_Fd - Sphagnum fallax MG (SPAdes) (version 2) | ecosystem: Host-associated > Plants > Peat moss >... | reverse complement strand
ACCTCAGAAATTTTGCTTGGCTTGAGATCTAAATTGAAATTTAACTTTGTAGGGAACCTATCTACAACATAGACTACAATTTTCCAAGAACTTTCACAGAAAAGCAGCTCCTACAATCATGAGAAGGCAATTACTCATTGCAAAAACTACTCAACACTTTGGAGACTTACTTGGGGTACCTAATCAAACAGCAGATGCCCAAATCCCAATTCGTTGTTCAAAAGTTTCAACCTGATCTGTTGGCTCACTCAGATGACCAAAACAAATGTAAATTTAGCGTTAAAAAGACTCAAAGAGGTCACAAAACTCTTGAGATTTTCAGAGAAAAGGGGCATGATAGACATACTACAGTTAAGTTTTGGTTTTCAAAGTTATGTATACTACTAGGGAACCTTTACTGGAAATTTTGAACATACCCGCCTTACCATTTTTGTGGTGAGGATAATCACAAGTGCCTGAACTATATATTTGTGAGAATAAATTACTTTACAGAGCTTTCACACATCATCCAGGAGTATGCTTGAATTTCCCTGGGCTGGTGGTGGATCAACTTCTACATCACTAAGCTTTAAAGCACTGGATTTCTCTACTAGAACCTTTACTGCACAATTTACATGTGCATAAAACTGTGTGTGTACTTGGGTTGGTTTTAGCAAAAATCTCTGTGTGATGTCTGAGGTTTGAAGGGAGATACCAGCTGTGGGGATGTATCTCACGTAAAATCCCTGCCTTTGAATATGAAGGGACCAATCATAGTCCAAACTGTTGAGACAACCACAACCAACTTGTCAGAATATTCAGGCTGCATGGAAACTGCAACACTCCCAAAACAAGATCAAACCATTCCTCAAAAAATAAGGATGTTCCTCCAAGTTCCAAGAATTCTCACTGGCCTCTTAATTGAGGCAAATGTCATTGTGGAATGAGAATTCATTGTGAAATCCTCAGAATGGAAGCAAAACTTACTGTATAATCCAGCAGCCAACCACTCATTCACAATCTTCACCCATGTGCTGGACCACCCAACATCAATGCTCCACCTGAACACAATCACCATGGCCATAAGAGATGTTAAATACATCTAGGCTGAAACTAAATACATCTAGAATGAGTGCCAAGTGCTGTTGACTCTTTCCTCAGCAATTATCAGCAACTCTAGCAAGTGTTCATGTTTGTTGTGGGCTCATCTACCCTGATTAACCCTAGTAAGTTTGCAGCCCTAACAACAAAAATAAGATCTAGCAGTAAATCCATTCTTCAGGGTGCCCAAAAGAGAGACAACACATCATAACATCTTCTCACAAGATGTGGACATCCTAGCAGCACTCCCACCTGTGCATAGTTTGATGCAGATTCCACCCGACAAAAAGCATAGCAAAGTACATTGAACCCATGGCAAAAACAAAATGGAAGAAGCCATAGCTGTAAGGCACTTTATCATCTGTCACATTCCCTTCATCCTTCGAGAACTGCAATTCAAAATTGCCCAATATCATATATATTTTTGCTTTAATTTGGAAGGTCACAGCCAACTAGAATCTTTTCATCAAAACATTTTCAACCCCATAGCAGAGATAAGTTGCACACTAGGAGATTACCCATGCAATAGAGTCTACAAATATCTTTCAAGATTGATCAGAAATACCAAAAAATCTTATGATACAGCAGATTTCACTGTGCTATTGATGTGATGACTTATCACACTGATACATGCATCTGAGCACAAAATTGTGTGTGTGTGTGAGAGAGAGAGAGAGAGAGAGAGAGAGAGAGAGAGCAATACCGAGAATGATGCAGAATCCAATCCAGTAGTGAATGTTGCAAAAATTATTGCAGAAAACGCAATCAGAAAACTCTGCAATACAGTTACCAATGTGTGACATCAGAACATGCAAATTGTTCGAGCAAAGTCTCAATTGAGGCAAAACATCCTAGTGAAGGACTTAACTAGGACCACAGCACCAAAAGACTAGTATGTGATTTAACCACATTCCGACTCCACCATGTACGCAAGAAGTCCAATGATGCTTTGTTCTCAACACCATTTGATGCAAGAAGTGCACAACCCTCTAGAAATTACAGTACAACTCACACCCCTTACAACCGAGCAAAAGCTGAGAATCAAGCCAGTTGTTATGTCTTACATGTTATACTACTGGTTGTACTCCAAACCATGCCATGCTACTTCATATACAGCTCTCCTTGCATTCAAATGGTGAGAAGCACTTACAATAACAGTGAGCCAATCACCTCTTCCAGTTTGGCGTGGGCGCGTGTTGCAAGTTGCTGATAGTGGCTCACTGCACACCCAGTTACAGCAAGCCCTTAATCCACTGTCAGTAATCAAATTTCACAGGAACCTAGGACACACCACAAACCCTGAAATCATCCCTCAGGGAAGGTTGCAGCTTCAGAATCACGGTCAATGTACTTGCCAAACATCCCCAAGAAAATCAGCATAATACCCAGAACTCTCCATATTGCCAATTGGAGTCAACCTGAATAAAAACTGTCAGATTAACTAACAATAGGTTAGAGAAATTTAAGACCAAATATCAACAAACCACATTTTCCAACAGGAGAGAGAGAAGTCTCTTGCATGTTCAGTGATCATCAATAGTAACATACTGTATATGGTATTGACTAGGTACTATGGTAGGATCCCTACTCACTTCATCAGTTCCCACCATTTTGTCAGGATCAAGAACTATCTATCAGAACACCTACACAAAAGATCAAAACATGAAGCTTCCACTACTTTGAAACTGTGAAGAGACTCCATTTACCCAGAGCTCCTCCTTGAGCACTCAAGTCTTTTAACCAAAGATATCTAAAGTTAGGGCTGTCTTTTGAAGCATAAAAATTGAAGTGACAAAAATGTTTGTTATTTGTGAACCTAGGTTTGCTGTAGTTTTTGTTATTATGAGATTTACCAACTGCACAAAGAAAGGTTGCATGTTGAAAGTAGCAGCGTTGACAAAACTGGGCTGACTTAGAACACAAGATTCAAATGAGCTTGATTCACATACATGCCTTTGACAGTATTAATCTCACTATGAACTCATTACTACATGTTTCCATGTAGGTAAATAGCAAAGGAACACTACAAACAAGAGAGTGTGAAACTTTTGAGAATCCATTTCTTGAAGGGCAGTTCATATTTACCTCATGATAGCAGACCAGCAAAGGAATACTAAGTAAAGGGCCATAAGGCTTGAAGTCAGAAGACCTGCATTCACCTGCACACAGCCTTACATCCATGAGAGAGGAAGAGAGAAAGGATTCCATATAGGTAGGTGGGAAGGGGGGGGGAGGGGACAAAGTACAAAAGTGTTGCTGCCTTAGAGAAAGAAACAAAGACAACGAAAATAGGAAGATGAATCAGTCCATACCTTAGAATGCAGAGAGATGGCAGTCATCACAATAATCAGGATAAGAGTCCAGGTGATGAAAAAGATGTTGAGCCCACATGTGGCACGTGGTGCAAACCACACATACATCAAAACAATTCCAACGAGGGACAACACGTATGCTGTTGCCGAAACACCCACCATTGGTAACCGACTGCAGCCACATCCATGAAGAATGTCCTAAATGCAATTTGCTTCATATTACACACAAACCTTTTCTGAAACAGCAAAGTTGCAACCGCCAAATTCTAGTTCACTCTCAGTAGACCTGCTAAGCAAGAGTGGTGGACCACCCAGTAATACACCTAGACCCTGATTCACTTGTTGCTGTAAACAGAAGGTCACATCCTACTCATATGGTTGGCTTGAAAATAGAAAGGAGGTCATAACCTACCAGCGACGTTCATTCTTCTCAGAGAGCCAATCCTCATTCCAATAGTACACAAAATTCACAATACTTAAGAGCTGGATAATTAGAAATATCCTGCAAGATGCACAGTCACCAAATGAATCATTAATGAACAAAACACAAACAAGTTTAAAAAGACAGACTGGTACGTACTTCATATCATGTATCCCTGATGATTGCAAAAGAAAGTGGCAAATAGCACTGAAAACATAAGTGGCTAAGTGAAGTGGCAGAAAGGAGACACCAGAAGAACACTTACCCAGCACCAAATCTTGCAACCTCACCTGCACAATTGTCAAAGATGGAAAATCAAGTTCATATTGCTGAGGAAAATTAGGAACTCTGCAAATGAGCACTCCAACTACCACAACTGCTCATATCAGCTCACACTTGCAGTGATTATATGGCACTGTAAAGAAGGATCAGGGAAGTGAAAAAGGCTATGTGCAGATTATGCAAATTCACTCACCATAGATCTGGATAAAAGCTGAAGGAATTAAAAAGGGCACCACCACAAGCACAATCCACATCACACTCTTGATGGGCCACCACCCAGCATGCCATGCATCCCTAGGATCATCCTTTCGTGATGTCCCTACTGTCGTCAGATACATTGTGAAGAAGAACACCTATATGGGGTTTGTCAAGGATCTTCCCAAATTCCACATTTTGTCTCCAAGGCAGATCAAACCAGACACTTTGAGGAAATCTCTAGAAAGTGTGCCATCATGAATTGAACAGATTAGGAGTTGAACTGAGAAGTTCATACTTGACCAGAAAGAGGATACAAAGCAGCCCAAGCTGAGTCGAAGCACACCTTCTGAGCCTATGCAGTTTGCCTCACCCCCACAATCACTCAAATCTGCAACCCACCATATGTTCATAAGGAATAGATTTTTTGTGGAGGAAATTTCTGACTGCCACAAGCACACACAAGCCTATTTTGAAGAAAAACATCCACAAGTGAACATTACAGTACTTATTTCAGCAAACCATGCATACTTTTCCTTTGAGCTCAGTAAAAGAGAAATACGCTCCACCAGCTTGATGGTTCTTAGACTCTGCCACCAGAGATGGAAGATTTTTCTGAGATAGATGCATCACTTCAAGGGTGGTGGAAAACATCTTCATCACTGCCCTCTCCAATCCTACTAGAATCACCTCAGGTGCAAATCATAACACTCTCAGCTCAAGGTTAGATATTCTTCCAACTGTGAAGTTATTTCCAGACTTGTAGAGCCTGCAATTGGTTACTGAACATGATAAGGAAACTGGAAGCCAAGAAGAGCATTAGGGTAGGATAAAAATCTCTCAGTTACAAGAAGAAGAGAATCAGGAGATGCCTAAAGGGGAGCGCAGGGAGAGATAATAAGAGTAAAAATAGGTGGCATAGACAGAAGGTCATGTGCCCAGAGAGGGCAGGAGCTGGATGCAGTGAATCAGGAACAAGGAAGAGGATGAGCCTTACTGCTAAAACTGGAGAGAGCTTTGTGGCTGTAGTCGCGAACCATCCAGGCAAGAATGTTGGTAAAGAGGAAGAGGATGCCATAGATGTACCGTGCAACCATGCGGTTTGGCCCCACGCATGACTGGCAAATGCATGTTGCTAAGAGGCATCCACCCTTACACATTTTTGCTTGCCTCCTTCTAGCTACAACACAGTGTGCTCAAATGTCTCCTTCACTGTGGCAAGGGTTGAAAAGCTCGCTCCATCTCTAGTGAGTCTCAGCCCCTAAGCCTGGGTAGAGTAACCAGAGAAAACCTGCATCTAAAGGAGCATCCAGGTTTTTGTCCAGCCCAGTTTCTAACACAAAGCTGATCATCCAGATTCTCGGCGACTCGGTTGAGCACCAATGATTCTACTGGCGCACCCTTACGACGGCGCAGATAGTTGGATAAGCCCCCCTCATCATCCTCTTCTGTACAATAAGATAAGTTCTTCCTCCAGGACCGTAGAAGAATTCGATTTCCTAACGCCGACAACCGAAGGCCTGAATGATGAAAGGAGCTCCCACAGTGTAAGAGGTTAGGTCCAAGCCACTGTTATCTCCATGACCTTTGCCGCAATAGGTGCAATGAATCACCGCCTTCGCAGGCGCTCAGAGAACGACGACAAAGCTTGATACTCACAAAACTTCCTGCCAGAATACTACTACTACTGATAGCAGCAACAGAGGAGTCTCTGAAATTAGAGCAGAACAACCAGAAGAAAGAAAGCTATGACAAAAGCGACAGCACAAACCCCTGAACACAACTCCGACAGTTCGAAAATTGCAAGGAATCTTATGTTCTCCGAAAGAAGAAAGTATACAAATATGCCCAAAATGTGACAGAGAGAAAGTAGATCGTCGGCCGGACGAAACGGCTATCTTCCTGACCTTTGCGGGAATACGTGCAACACAGAGAAGGAAGAAGCTTGATGCTCACAAAACTTCCTGCTAAAATGCTACTACCACTAGCAGTAGCCTCTCTGAAACTAGAGCAGAACAAGCAGCACAAGCAAAGCTATATTGACAAAAGATATACAAAACACAAACTCTGAACACAACCCCGACAGATAGAAAATTGCAACGAATCTTATCTTCTCTAGAGAGAAAAGGAGGAAGTACACTATGCACAAAATGTGCAAGAGAGAAAGTAGATCATCAGCAGGACGAAACGGTCCGCAATACGAGTGCAATGAAGAACACCGCCTTCACAGCTCAGAGGGAGGACGAAGCTTGATGATACTCACAAAACTTCGTGCTAGAATACTTCCCGCAGCAGCAGCAGTAGAGGCATTAAACGCTCGGAAAGTAGAGCAGGACAACCAGAAGAAAGAAAGCTATGACAAAAGTTACAACACAAATCCACTAAAACTTCCTGCTAGAATACTACAAGCAGCAGCAGAGGCATCAAACGCTCTGAAAAAGAGCAGGACAAGCAGCAGAAAGAAAGCAATATTGACAGAAGCTACAACACAAATCCGACATTCAGAAAATTGCAACAAATCTTATGTTCTCCAGAAGATGGAGGAAGTTATATTCTATGAACCAGAAAAATGTGGCACAAAAAGAAAGTAGATATCATCAGCAGGACGAAACACGAAACGGTAATCTGCTTGACAGGCTTTTGCCGCAATAAGTGCAATGAAGAACATTGCCAGCTTCACGACGGAGAAGGACGAAGCTTGATCATTGCTAATCACAAAAGCCCCTGCTAAAACGCTACTACTAACAGCAGCAGACTCTCTGAAACTAGATTAGAGCAACCAGAAGAGAGAAAAAGCAATATTGACAAAAGCTGCAACACAAATCCAAATCAGACAGTTGCAAAAATTGCAACAAATCTTCTAATGTTCTCCATGAGAAGGAGGAAGAATAAAATATTACCAGCTCTGCGCAAAGCGTGAGAGAGAGAAAGTTGTAGATCATGAGCAGCAGCAGGACGAAACGAATTCCGTAACCACCTTGCCGGGGAAGGACGAGCGTCGAGGACGAGGAGATCCGAAACTCGCACAGCGTCCGTGTGGTAACTAAGAATGGCGAGTACTAATCACAGCGACGCAACTGGCAGCTCGAAAACCAACGACAAAACATGCAGCAGCACAACAACAGCAACAACAGCAATCGCAACACTAGTGCCGTGCTGCTGCTGCTGCGACGAGTGCGTCGAAACTGCTGGCCAACAGTACATGCGTCGCAAGTGCTGCCCAACCTTGGCAGTAAAGATGTCGGGCCGTTCCGGGCTGGGCAGACAGAAAAACCCAATTCGCCACCCTTTGGCTCCACATCCGGGTAGGACTTAGTGCCGACCGTTCACCAATTGTACACACCAAAAAAGTTTTTTTCTTCTGTTTCGATTTTGGGCAGGAATTCGTGATGAAAGACGCCTCCCTTTGAAACCGCTGCCCAACACAATGTGATACTCGCCGGTTTTCATCATGAGAACCGGACTGAGAACTGACCCATTACTATGGGGTTTGGCCCAACTCTGGTCGAAACTTGAAACTGCTGCCCAAAAAACTAACGTCATGCGTCGAAATTGGTGCCCAAAACTTGCTTCCAAACTGTTGCCCAAAGCACCCCTACAATTCTCTTCTTCGAACAAATTCTTGATGAAGTTGAAAAATAAACAAATTGCAAAACCCAAAATAGCCCCCCTTTTTTTTGGCCCAGGGCTCAATTTAGGTGACCTTCATTTTAATTCACTGTCGAAATTCCGCCATTAATAATCCAAAATATGAATTGATTTTTGGGAATTTTCAATTTGCCAGAACTTGAAAAAAAATTAAGAAAAAACTCCAGATTTATATACTGGAAGAGTGGGGTGTTCCCTAAATGAGCACCTGGCTGAAAATCTTATGTTCAAAAATTCCCCCCCATACCCCCATGAAAACGAGATTTCAACTGGTGCTTTAGTGTCCCTTAATTGATGAATTTGACAAAAGTATATGTTCCGAGTGTGAGGAGGTGTTTTCAAATACCATAGTACCGTTGGCAGCTTTGACGTGAATTATATTATTTTTAAAATTAAGGAGAAATTCTTGCCAAATATTTTTCAAAGAACTAAAAAAACTTAAAGGAAAATATGAAAATTTCAAAAATAATTTATTTATGAAAAATAATTTTCAAAATTAATGAATCATTTGAGGGGGGTGTGTGTCAAAGTTGCCAAGGTACTATGGTACAAAGAGCAAAAACCTCAGACTAATTTCCATTTTGAGAAATATTTTGGGTCATTGTGAACCAATACCTACACTTAGTTCCTTCACGTTTTTGAGTGAGGCCTCTTTGTGGCCTGGTAAATATTAAATTTGGACTTGGAGAATGCCGTTCGAGTGTAGGATAACCGATGGGCATTGCCAGAAGGAGGCATAAAACATGATACATTTTCCTTTTTAATTTTTTATCGTGATACCCACTGTGTACCAGATGGGTACCTTACGGGTATCATGCTAAAAAAAAGTAAATGAGTACCATATGAGTGTTATTCGTAAAGTCAAGCGATTAGGGGGCGAGAACGGCCAGTTTCGGCATAATAGGGCATCAAATGCATAACTGGGAATGAAAATTTTACAAAAGGAAATAACTGGGACCCAAACTAGTTTTTCCACCAATTTTGGTGGTAAACTGAGTTTCCTCCTGTCTTTTCTTTTTCCTGACCGCCTCCACTGCTACTTACATATATTTTCACTGCTTCTACCTATACAACTACTATAATTACTCTCGAACCTTGTGCATTCAATGCTTGAATTTCAGCATTTCATACCCAGATTTAATAAAATTTCCTTACTTTGCGGATACCACTGAAAGAGGGGATAGTGGGCGAAAGCTGACGAGATAGGGGGTGGTGGGGGGAGGGGGAGGGGGATGTTTGACATGTTGAGAGGAGGTTGTGGCATTGATTTTTCTTGACAAATTCCATCATTTTATCAAAAATATTTTTCTTGGATTTTTTTAATTGATAAAATTGATTTTTTTTTTTGTTTCAAATTTGCAAAAATTTGTCACAATTGCTTACAATATGAATGGTTGATTAATAATTTTATTTTCATATTTTTAATATGGCCAATTTTTGCTAAATATAATTACGGATGATCACCAATTGAACAACAATTTTATTTATTTAAAAGGACTGTTGTGGTGATTTCACAAGATAATAAGGAGTACTACAAAGATGCAATAAGAACGCCCAATTTCCAAAGGGAGACAATAACATTGGAGGTGATCTAAATGGGACATGGCTTTTGGAAGGCGCAATTATTTTTGAATGAAGTTCCAATTTGGCAACTTTCATGAAAACTGCCAGTTTAAGCTGTTTGAAATAGCCAAAACTGGCAATTGTTTAAAAATTCAAGTAACTGCCCAACACCGGTTTCAACTCAAGATATGCATTAAAAAAAATTATTTTGCAAAGGAAATGTGGGTGGCTAGTTTATGTGTCACCAAGGGAGGAAAAAAAAAAAGAAAAAAAGAGGGGTTTTTCAATTAGCTCGATCGATCATGCATGTGCTCTGTTTTTTAAAAAACATTTTTAAAAAAGGTCCCTCTTCCACCCAAAAGTATTGATGAAGTTCCTACAAGGTGGTTTTAATTAAATATAAAACAAAGAAGAAACCAATGGAATGACTATGGGAGAAAAATATCAAACCCTTTGATTAAGGCCTGCTTTACACTAGGGTAGTTAGTTACACCACAAAACTTCTAAGAGATATTTAGAAATATTTAAAGGATTGATTCCCCAAGAAAAAATATCAAATCTTCTTCTTGAAAAGTTATTCACATAGTCTTTACTCTTTACCCACCCACTCCTAACCCGAAAAATAGGTAGAGGCATCCAAAGGGGAAGTGTTCCATTTCCATTGCACTTTGATCCCACCATTATGTGTCAACAACAATCATGATATCATAAGCTTGCCCCTTTGAGAGAGAGAGAGAGAGAGAGAGAGAGACAAACACACACACACACACACCCATAGAAGGAGCTTTATAGATTATATTTTATACCAAGTCAATGTGGTGGTGCCATGAACAATCATAGAAAATGGACCCACAAATTATTTTACCACTGGCATAATATTATTACCAATGTTTATGAAGTACATGGTTATATATATAGTAGTCTAGGGTCAGTTTCCATGTTGACAAAATGAAAAAAAAAAATCGAAAAATGAATTAGTTTTTCAAATTTTGAGATTACATAATTTTCCATCATCTACAAAA
>Ga0209208_10012874_pt1 | contig 10524 bp, 6 predicted proteins | sample S1TSphfallax_3_FD_187694 | JGI IMG/M metagenome (GOLD analysis project Ga0209208, IMG submission 187694) | Host-associated microbial communities from peat moss isolated from Minnesota, USA - S1T2_Fd - Sphagnum fallax MG (SPAdes) (version 2) | ecosystem: Host-associated > Plants > Peat moss >... | reverse complement strand
AATTGGAGGCCTACACACAAAGTTATGAGACCCCAAAGTTGCAGAAGTCCCAACGTTGGTAATTTCGAGACTCCCATTTGGGAGTTTCAAAACAAAATGTCATTTGGGTGTGAGCCTTATGGAGAGGCACAAAGTATATTATAAAGGGGAAGGTGGTGGCTTCCCCCAAGTACGGGCCGTGGTGAATCTTGTGAGTCCAAGTTTGCCTTTGGCTCGTCCTAGCACCAAAAGTGCTCCAACAAGGCATTAACCAACTTATTGTTTGGTTTTGTATAGGTCCATGTGAGTGAATAAATGCTTTTCACTCTTCCTACTCCCATCCCAAAGCTCCAACACAACCCTCTACCCTTTAAAGTACTGCGAACCAAAGAGCGTGCCCCCAATTCCTGACTCTTTTGTTGTTTTCACCTTAGATTCACATTTGAGTCTAACTAACAGCTTGGGAATGCGTTAATATGGAACATAAGAAAATTGAATGGTCATTTTATTTTGCCCTCCATGGTGTATCTCGAACCTCCACACGAAGTCCTTGTTTGAGAAACGGGATTTGGTGGGTTTTTAGACATGAATGGAATGGGACTTTAAAACCCTTCCCATGATTGAAGAAAGTAGGAAAAATTCCTGCACCAAGAGAATTTATAATTCTATAAACATTCATCATTGAATAAAAACCCAAAATGTAATACATACATGGCTCCCTTAAATTCAATGTTGTGACTTGGAATTCCCATTAGAATACCCATATCATGATATAAAATACCTATTGTTCCAATGTACATCACATATAATACTTGCATTATGAACCCATTTACTAAAACAAACTTTGGCAATACCCACATTGAGCTATTAAACATTCCATTATTTTTAAATGTTCACATATGCAATACTCATATTGTACCTTAAACCCTAGTGATGACATTCTTCATTTTGCACATTAAAATTCTTTAAAATTCTTGCTTCTTTGGACTTCCATAACATTCTCGCACTAAGAATGTCATAACTATGCCTTAAACCCACAATGTCTGAAAACCCCATGTAATGATACCCACATAATGATAATTAATGCACACTGTTTGAGAGGTGCAAAATGCAATACCTACTTTAGGCCATGAAACCCATGCTGGTTGTGGGGAGTAAATGCATTATTTGCATATGGGTATGAAAAAATCAAACTACAAAGAAATATTGAATATGAAATATCCGTGTAAAGCTATAAAACCTTTATTTATGGTTGTATATTTAATGAAACTTGACACCCATTCTATGTCCAATTCAACCTCAATAAAAAGAGGTTGAATTGTGAAAATGTAAACACAAAACAAAAGAAGTAACAAGAGACAAATGCATACCTTTAAGAATAAAAGATGATAACCTTCCACCAAAGTTTGTAGTCCTAATTGAAAATGTAACCCTAAAAGATCACAATTCGTACAAAAGTGGGTTAAAAAATATTAAACTTTAACAACTATGGAACATATGGAAACTAAGGAGATTCATAATTATGGTATGGATTTAAACAAGTGATAAGATCAAAAACCAATACAATGAGCAAAATTTAGAATATGAACCTTAAGCTTTGAAATATATGAACCAAATTCTTATACACTAAATCATAAGGCATAACCCTAAAAATCCAAATGATATTTTGCCATAAGCCTTATTACAACCCTAACTATACAAACCCTAACAAAAAAAAGTTTCAATGATATATGCCCTAACCCAAAAAACTATACAAACTACACAAATTATATAATGCAAAACAAACAAATTTAAAAAAACATAGGAAAAAATTTAGAAACCAAAATTTAAAGTATTTAAACGATAAATATTTATTAATTAAAAGAAAATACATTGATCTTTAAAAAAAATCAAATAAATTTTGTACAAAACCAAAAAAAAAAAAGTGTCTTTTACCTTTGTGTGATCTCTCCAACCTAATTTTTTTCATTCTCTTTGAAAAAAATATAGAATGAAATTGTATTATTTCACATATGTGTAGACCCCAAAATTTTCCCCCCAAATTTAACTTACTTTAGGTTAATGACGTGCTCCCAAGCTCCTTAATGGACTAAAATGCGAGTCTAAACTGAAAACAGTGGAAGATTAAAGAGTTAGGGCACGTTCCTTCACTCGAAGCACTTTGGAGGGGTAGAGGGGTGTGCTGGAGCTCCGGGATGGGACTAGGAAGAATGACAAACATCAACTACTCACAGGTATTTGCACAAACCAAACACAAGGTGGTTAGTGCATAGTTGGAGCACTTTTGGTGTTAAGATGAGCCATGGGCAAACTTGAACTCACAAGATTCACCATAGCCTTGACTTGGGGGAAGCCACCACCTTCCCCCTTGTAGTATGTTCTGTGCCTCTCTATGAGGCCCACATCCAAATGACATTTTGTCCTAGGACTCCCAAATGGAAGTCCCGAAATTCCCAAAGTTGGGACTCTTTCGACTTTAGGCCCCCATAACTTTACGTGGAGACCTCCGATGGAGATGAGGTCTAAAGCAAAGTTGTATCCCTCATGGAGTCCAAAGGTGTGTCACATGCCACCTACACACAAGGAAATCGGGTCGATTGTTGACTTTTAATGGTCGGAAATCAAATTGCCAATTTAACTCCCAACCCTTCTTTTGCCCATAACTTGCGTTTCAAATGTCCAAATGGGTCATGTGAGCCCATTTTAGACATCTACGTTTTAATAGCTTTCCAATGGTATAAGAAACTCCTTAATCCATTAGGTTTTGATTCTTGCGATTGCTCTTTAAACATTTGGTAATCTATCGGGACTTCAACTCCTAAGGTGGAAGCTCCCTTGGGAGTGTGAAGGTTCATTCCCTCACACTTTCTTTCACTCTCGAGCTTCTTCTCTTGGTTCGCAACCTTGCAAACCCTTGCCTTGGTCGCGAGCCCAAGGCTAAGGTTGCAACATTAATTACTGAATTTGATCTTGGAAAACCAGTTTTGAATCATGCATCATTTGCCCACATTGGCCCACTTGAAGTATTGATTGATTCATAAATGATATATTTGGTTCTAATGCCATTGTATGAAAAATAATCAAAACTTGCATTCTTGTCAAAATTTCAAGTCCTTGATGCAATAAAGGTGTATATAAGGAAGTTCTTATCTTTCTCCCAAGTTCTTTTGGTTGCATGCTTGTAAGCAAGCTAGACATTAATGTCAGGTGGATATCACCCAAATCAATAATCATCATATTGATTCTCATTAATTGAGATCTAACTGCATTTGATATTCAAGTGAAGTCAAAGGTCTTAATTAGGTCTAATTCTCAAACTAGGGATACTCAAGCTTATAGATCTAGAGCCTGGTAACTAAGTAAGCCTAAAAAATTAAAGACCTTTTCATACATTACTACAAAATGCATCCTAGTTCACTTTGGGTTTCATTAGATTTTGAATGAATTTGGACATCTTTACCTAATGAAATTATTTAACCCCTAGTGAACGAGGACCAGTTGCTACGGATAATGAATTGTTTCACTAGTACTTAGTGAAACAAGGTTACTCTCAAGTGAAATACAAATTTACTAAACCATTCATTTGCTAGTTAATTAACTAACCAACATGGAAATCAATTAAAATTTAATTATTTAATATATGATATTATTGATAATTTCATGATTTTTTAAACCTATGATTTATTGACACATGTCACTACCTAGGCTAAGTTAAAAACCTCACTTAAGTAGGTGGGCCACGTAATCAACTTAGGCACCTATCATAGGAATTTGATAAAAGAATATTCAGTCAACATGCCATTTTTGACCACACACAACACCACTCATGAGATTTGATCCCTTGACCTTTTAATGGAAGCAAATACCCTTACCATTAAACCACCCCATTTGTTGTGATAATAAATTGCATTACATTCTATTTATCAAATACTTCATTTTAAACATTATAAAAACATAAAATTTGAAAATTCATATCTTATTGAAATTTTTTTCAACTGAAATGATTCAAGTGTACTCTTAAAACAATTTTGATAATGTGCATAATTACATTTATTTCATTTTGAAAATATAAAATCATTTGAAAAAAAAAAAGTTTAATATCATTATTCAATAACATTTTAATGACCATTCTTTTGAAAAACAAAAGTTTAATAAATGGATTTTGTTTTTGTAAAAATAATTATACTACCTATGTTAAGCACTTTTTAATTATTATATGACTATTTTTTATTAATTTAAATTATTTCACCCTATATTATTTATGGCTATTTATGGTTATTCTCAATATATTTGGTTTTTTTTTGCTATTATAAATTATTTTAATAGACTACTTGTAACTATTATAAGTTACTTTTGGCTATTGAAAGTTATTTCACCTAATGTTATTATTGGCAATTTTAGGTTATTATAGGCTATTTCACCCTAGATTATTTTTGGCAATCCTAAGCAAATATAATATATGGCTATTGGTTGTTCTTTTATTAAGGTTATTGGTGGTTATTAATGTTTATTAGTGGTTATTCTATTGATAGTTATTGGTGGCTATTGATGGCTATTTTATTAATGGCTATTGGTGCCTATTTTATTAATGGCTATTAATGCCTATTCTATTAATGGCTATTAGTACCTATTCTATTAATGGCTATTGGTGCCTATTTTATTAATGGTTATTGGTGCTTACTTTATTAATGGTTATTGGTGTTTATTCTATTAATGGATATTGGTGCTTATTTTATTAATGGTTATTGGTGCCTATTCTATTAATGGTTATTGGTGCTTGTTCTATTAATGGTTATTGGTGCCTATTCTATTAATGTTTATTGGTGTTTATTCTATTAGATTCTATTGGTGAATATTCTATTGGTGGATATTGGTGTTTATTATTGGTCATTATATTAATGGCTATTAGTGGCTATTATATTAATGGTTATTGGTGGCTATTATATTAGTGGCTATTGGTGGTTATTATATTAATGGCTATTGATGGATATTGGTGGATATTAATGGCTACTATATTAATGGTTATTAGTGGATATTTTGTTATTAGATATTGGTGGTTATTAATGGTTAGTATATTAGTGGCTATTGATGGTTATCCTATTAATGGATATTGGTGAATATTTTATTGGTGGATATTGGTAATTATTAATGTTATTATATTAGTGGTTATTGGTTGCTATTATATTAATGGCTATTGATGGCTATTGGTGGCTATTTTATGAATGGTTATTGGTGGTTATTGATGGCTATTTTATTAATGGTTATTGTATTATAAATTTATTATTATTATTATATGTTATATTATAACTATTGGTGATTATTGTATTATAAATTATTTTTGGATATTTTATGTTATAATATCATAGGATATTGGTAGTTATTATACTGTATGATATTTCAAAATATTTTTCATAAGTTATTATTTTTCATTCTAAGTTATTTTTACTTCAGGTCATTATATTTTATTTTAGATTGTTTTAAGTTGTTATATTTAGGATAAAATCATTTATAATAACATAAGGTAGAATGACCTTGAATAATTTAAAGATAACTTGAAATAACATATATCAATTTAAAATAAAATAACCTAAGGTATAACCTAAAGTTAGTTGAATAATTTAATTTATAATAACTTAAAAGCTTATAATAAATTAGTTAAGATACCTTAAAGTAAAATAACATATAATAATTTAGGGTACAATAATTTATAATAACATATAATAACATAAAATATAAGTTAGAATAACTAAAGTAACTTAAAATAATATAAGACATATCATAAAATAACATAGATAAAATATTTTAAAAAACACTGAAATAAACCTATTTACTATAGTAAATTATGTTAATTAGTAATGAAACATGATGTTTACATAGTGATATTATAGTGAAATAACTTTCGCTAGGGTGAAATTAATAAAATGCAATGAAGTTATTTCATTTTTAAGGTCCCATAATGATTTAGGTTAGTAAATTGCAACCCGCTTTTGTAGTAATGATAGATAGGTTTTTCAAGGATTTGAACTTAAACCTCCTAAAGTTAAAAACTTTAACCATTAAATCATGAACATTCATATTTGAAGGATGTGGCAAAACTTTTTTATTTATGTTTATACATTTTGATGGCCATCTACATGGTTAAACTTTAAGCAAATCATTTCATGGATCTCTCATACACATGAGAGCTCACGATTTAGAGGTTGAAACCAATGTTGTGTGGTTCTTTGAATTTTTAAAGAACAATCAATTTTAGTTTTTAAACTATTCTCAAATCAAAGAAATGTCAATTTCAGTTTTATAAAAAATAAAAAAATAAAAATTCAAAGAACTACGAGTTATTTCAAAAACCTTAATAAATAACACTTTTCATGAAAGAAATGACAAAGATTCATTGTTTTCATGAAAAACCCACTAGTTATTTGACTTTTTCATCTTTTGAGAACAATAGTTATATACCAAAAACAAATTCTATGAAAGTTTTGAAAATTGATTGGTGTGTGTATACAACAATGTTAAATAATGTTCCCATTTTTAAAATAATCATCAGTTCCAATCCTTACGGCAATTTTGAAAAACCAACCCAATTCTTAAATTATTATTTTTCATATTTTAAAAAGCCTTCCATAGTTTCAACTTTTGATTTTTTTTAAATTTGTAAGTCCGTTTGCAAATAGGTGATTTTCACAAAGTTAATAATAGGAGGTTATTTTAAGCAATTTTCTTAAGTCAACTATCAAATTTTCTAATAAAATAAGATTGAAAAAGACCTAATGAATTGAAACAAATGAAAAAAATTTAAAAAATTTGATGAAAATGAACAACTGTTGTTTTCCTCATATTCTAGAATTCCATCTTGTACAAAAGCACCTCTAATTTTTTCTAGATCTTTTTTTAGATCAATATTTCTTTCAATTAACTCCATCAAGTTAGATGGAGAAGTACAACTAACACTTAACTCATTAAGCCACTTCTTGCTCACAAATATCAACTTTTTCAAATTATTCATTTGCAAGCAACATTTGTTCAAATCCTACACAACAAAAAATTATAGTAATTAATATTTTAAATAATAATTAATAAAAAAACAGGAAATGTAACAATATAAAAGCCCAAAAAGCCAAAAATAACCAATTTTTTTAAAAATAGTTTTTTAAAAATGTGATCAAACAAAAACAGAAATTGTAAAAAATTAACAGAAGTTCCAAGCTTAGAGTTTGAAACTCAACTTCACTGTTGAAAATCAAACCTCCTAAGATTTAACAATTACACAAGCAAACAAAGGGAGGGGAAATACATGCAATAGATCAAACAAAGCCAATAGCTAGGAAGGAAATGCTACAATCTCACACTTGCACAAGCAAACCAAGGAAGGGGAAGTACATGCAATAAATCAATAAACAAAGCCAAAAACTAAAAAAGAAATGCTACAATCTCACACTTACACGAGCAAACAAAAGGGGGAATACATGCATAAATCAACAAGCAAAGCTAGGAACCATGGAAAAAATGTGCAAGCAAAGTTAAGAGCACAAGCACGTATTTGAAAAAACAATGCCATCATTGCAAAAAAAGAAATGCACAAGGAAATCTTGTTAGAAAAATGTGCAAGTAGACTTGTGAGTTGGAAAAACAAAAATCAATTCCTCAATGCAAACAAATGGAGATTATTGACAAATGTTGATTTGAAGGGTGCATAGGCATTAGTGTGAAGTAGTCAAGAATCAAGATACAAAGGTTGGTAAGTTAGGTGATTTGATTCCAACCATTGGGTTGCATGTCTTCATCCTACTTTGCAATTGAGCTACTACTAGAGTACCTTTATCAACTAGAATATAATCTTATTAGATGACTTGTGTTGGGGGAGTTGTCCTTTCCTTGTGAAAACTTTACAAACCACTGAAAACAAAGTAGGATCCCTCCCACCTTTGAGGACTAGGCATAGTATATTTGTCATAATATTAGGATGGATATTTAAGGATATAATTTGACCTCCAAATATGGTTGGAAACTTCCTTGGAATTGTTTGTATGTCATAACCCTAGCCTTAAGCTTGCGACCAAGGGAAAGGGGTTGCAAGGTTATGGGCCAAAAGAAAGCCCGGGAGTCACATCACATACTCTCGGGAATGTAAGAAAGTGTGAAGGAGTGAACCCTCACACTCCCAAAGCAATTCCCACTTTGGGAGATGGAGTCCCAGTGGACTCCTGAAACTTTAGAGAGAAATTTGAAGGGTCAAAACTCAATGGCTTGTGGCGTTCTTTATATCATTGAAAATCTCTTTGAACGTAGATGTCTAAAATGGGCTCGCATTGCTCATTTGGACATCTAAAACACAAGTTATGGCCAAAAGAAAGGCCAGGAGTCAAATTGCCAATTTGACTTCCGACCAGAAAAAATCGGGAATCGACCCGATTTACTTAGCTTCAGATGACGTGCGACATACCATTGGAATGCTCTCAACGAGAGCTACATCTTTGCTTTAGACCGCACCTCAATTCGAGGTATGCTCGCAAAGTTATGGGGCTCCAAAGTTGTGGGAGCCCGGGAGACAAAAGCCATTTCGATGTAGGCCCTGTGGAAAGGTCCAGAGTATATTATAAGGGGGAAGGTGGTGGTTTCCCCCAAGTCCAGGCTGTGGTGAGTCTTGTGTGTCCGTGTTGCTTGTGGCTCGTCTTAGCACCAAAAGTGCTCCAACTATGCACTAACTACCTTGTGTGGGTTGTGTGCAGGCCCATGTGAGTGAGTAAAGCTAGTCAACTTTTCCTAGTCCCATCCCGGAGCTTGAACACACCCTTCTACCCCTCAAAGTGTTGTGAGCTAGGGAGCATGCCCCAATTCCTCCCGCTTCCGCTGTCTTGTACTTGGACTCACTTTTGAATCCTTCAAGGAGTTGGGAGTGCGTCATTGTACCTATTCGACTTTTAATGATCATCACGCATGCTGTGAATGTGAATTTCCTAGTGATTAAAAGCAACAATTCCCACAACCTCCACTACCAACAACTTATGTCACCCCGTCATTATGAACATCACCCCTACCCAACCACATCCAACCATATTGTTTAATAATTTCATAACATGAGTCAAATTGCTCTAAATTTCATGTTTGAGGGTCACAAGCTTGTTCATCCATGCCCTTGTAGAAATAAGTCTTCCAAATTGTCAAATATCTCTTCCAGTTACAACTTACTGCACATAAAGTTATTTAAGCATCATTTTAGGCATTAGGCATGAGGTGGGGACATGTACGCAATGTCAATATTTCAAGCATTTTGGTAGGAGGTGGGGTCAGCGTTATTTTTACTAACAAACTATCACCCAAAAGCAAAATTAAAGGTCAAAAGTTTAAAAATGAATTGGTTTTTTCAATTGCCCAGAAGTGAAGAAAAAATAGTTTTCAAATTCAGATTTTTAAATTTGGTTTATAGTGCATAGCCAAAAATATAGAAGGATGATTAAAGATTTATACTTCATGATTATTTTGTAGCCGTATTTGATTAAATTTTCCTCCGAATGATAGTCACTTTTTCTACATCATCTTATGGTTGATAGCCACTTTGGCTACATAAAAAATTCCCAAAAAAAACATTGGTGAAAGTAGGGTTTTCAAGTTCTCACCTCCCAAGAATATATACAAAATACAAATTATAACCAATCAAATAGGTGGGGTTTGATGCTGAATTAAATAGGCACCCACACAACATGGTTCAAAACACAACTGTACCTTGCCAATCCCAACCTATTTAAGCCTTGTGAGGTGAAGACAATTGAATTACCCTTGGTTGCCGCCCAAATAGGTTATAATCCTCAGAATGGTGGTTTTGTAGCCTAGGAAGGGGTTCGGAACTATGAGGATTAATTTTTGATTAATCCCTTCTAGCACATAGGTAGACTATCAAACATATTTCAAAACAACACTTGCAATATTCATCATTCACATGATTTCCTACAAGAAACTTTACACTCTTTTTGGATAGGATCACCCACGCGCCTAAAGTCGAATCTTTATGTGAGAACTACACCCCAAGGGAGTTCATCACATGTGTCTAAAGATTCTTCTTTACGGGGATCACTCACCAAAGATTACAAAGTTTAAACAATGGTATTCACAATAATCTCCACATTTTATTTCTTCAAAGATTCCTATTCACATATGATATTTCTACAAATCTTGATCCAACTAACAACATGAAGTTATTGAATGCAAATTATTCCTAAAAGTTCCAATCTCTACCCCTTATATACTTGAAAGAAAGAAATGGATGAATAGTTAACCACATTCAATTACATTATTGGGAATCTAAGATTTGATCAAGTCTACATACTTGACTTTTCATTATTACTAACCCAAAATAATTACCTAAATTATTCATAATCAACCCTTGTGCCTCTAGTCAAAAGATTATCTTTGTAGGGCCCATGAAGTTCATTATTTTATTCCCTATTTTTATCCATATTGTTACCCCAACACTAATATTATTATTTGTAATTACTAGTAGTTATTTTGTTATAACATCAATTCCCACACTTATTTTATTGTTACATC
>Ga0209208_10012873_pt1 | contig 10524 bp, 9 predicted proteins | sample S1TSphfallax_3_FD_187694 | JGI IMG/M metagenome (GOLD analysis project Ga0209208, IMG submission 187694) | Host-associated microbial communities from peat moss isolated from Minnesota, USA - S1T2_Fd - Sphagnum fallax MG (SPAdes) (version 2) | ecosystem: Host-associated > Plants > Peat moss >... | reverse complement strand
CTTTCTTTGAGAAACATATGTCATGTTGAACAAAATTTCGGTATGTCTAAAAAATAAATATATAGTGTTTTTTTTTTTTTCTCGAACCTGCTATTCAACTACGGTAATAATTTTTTTTCATATTTATAAAAATGATTTATTATTATTATTTTTTTCAGGGGGAAAAAAATTTAATAATTATTTGTTTTTGTCGATGTGGAAACTGACCCTAGGGTATGGTATTATGAATTGGCACCCGGGTATGTTCTTGCCTGGTTTGGAGGAGAAGCGCATTTATGCCACTTACTTTCCTTTGGTCATGAGCTTGATGCAAGAAGATTCACCTAGTGAAGCCAACAACAACAACAACAACAACAAGACTATAACAAGATCATCATTCCTGGGATATAACTCAAACCGTGTGCTGAATGCACCTCGAGAGTGGCTTCGATTGCCGTCCCTCGATTTCCTTCCTCCCCATGTCTATGATGTTCTTGCTGGAACTGGTGGTCTTCTCCTTGTCAATGGCAGTAACCAAAAACCATCTGAAGAGCAGTTGCAGCAGCCACCCAATACTAGTACTAGTCTCCCATTACTACAACCAACTTCAACATCAGCAGTAAGTTGTCCTATACATTACAATTGTGGGTGGCTTGTTGCACTAATTTCTTCAATAGGGTGATGGCTCACTGGTGTAGCCCATTCTAGTATTCTTTGACCACAAAAAGGTCCCAGGTTCAAACCCAATGGTGTGCAGCAGCAGCAACTCATGCTATAATAGCCCTGGGCCAATATGAGCTTGACAAGAGCAGGCCACCAAGTGGCTTGTTTAGGTCAGCTCTGCTTGTTGTGCTTCAAAGGAAAAAAAAAAAGACAAAGAAAAACTGATTCAATTTCTCATGAGCTTCTGCAGCTGCAGCAGCAACCTGCTGACATTTCAGGCCCTACTATAATAACCAACTGCACTACTAGATCTGATGAAGAGTTATGCAATTATCCAGAGCAATCTGTTTTGGTGGTGTGCAATCCGCTTACTAAGGAGATGAAGCTCATTACGCCGAGACATATGAAATTCGATATGAAGAGGAAGACTGCAAGGATGGTCCTTGTGACTGCATTTGGAAGCTTGAACAAGAATGTCATGAGCAGAACTCCACTAGTAGCAGCAGCAGCTTTGAACAACACATATGATGATGATGCTGCATCAAGAAGAGAGCAGCCAACATCACATGATGATGAGTACTGTCCACTGGCCGTGAAACCCATGACAAGGCTTCCATACCGCCTGTACATTCTGGGATCTCACACTGAAAAAAAGGCGAAACCAAGCTTCCACGAATCCCCTTGGAGATATGTAATTGTCATCCTGACCTATGATTCCATAGCTGATGCTTGGATCTCTGGGATGACATTCCAGGATGCCCGATTGCCAATCCATGGCAGGACTGATCTGGCCATTGTTGGAGATGGGTTATTCCTGGGAGGTCAAGTGATCTCAGGAAAGACGGTGCGAAACGCTGGAGGAACAGTTGAGGATATCTGGGTGAACAAGATTATCTGGGTACAGATCTCACTGGGCGAGTGGCACACAATCCCATTCAACATCCCAAGAAGCAGGGAAAGAGGCCATCATCAGCATGAAGGATTTAAGCCTGTTTGTTGTCAAGCTCCAAGAGTGCTGCAATGCAGGGATGAAGGAACGGTGTATGTGGTAACAAGACATGTACAAGAGCCATCAAGCATGGAGATATGGGAGCTGGAGCTTAATTGCATCAACAAGGAGCCAACAGGGCTCATCAAGTTTGTAACCACGATGCCACCGGAGCTGTTCTACACTCTCTTCCACAAAATAGTCTCCAACAAAGTCTATGACTGCGTTGCTAGTTTCCACTACATTGCATTCATGAGCACTTGCAACCCACAAGCTCTAGCGGTCTACGACACCCTCGTGAATGAGTGGTTTTTGACAGTGTCTCCTAGCTGCTGCACCTTGGAGAAACGCAAACCTGGTTGTTTCACCATTCCTAGATGTCAATGGACTCCTAATTTCTCCGCAAAGCCATAATTTTTAAAAATTTTAACAATACCCATATATGGTCTACAAAAAACTTCGTTTTCTTGTTGTGCTTGCATCACGATTTCAACACCAGATGAATGAATTACCCACATTTTATTTTGATGTTTTTGGTTTTGTATCATTTGTTCTGAATATTTAGGTTAGCTCCTCCTGTAGCAATTTATTTACTGTTGGCCTCTTACAAATTTCATCAGATCCCCCCCCTCCCCACCCCTAAAGTCTTTGCCAGTTGTGCATTACTGGTCTCGTTCTGAAAAAATTAGTTGGGGAATTTTTGTTTCGTGATTCTTTACTATAGGAGAACGAAGGCCTCCAAATGGGTCCCTTCCTGCTTTTGAGATGTTGGCAAATCTCAAGGACCCTAAAACCCTAAACCAATTTTCTTCAGAATTTACACAACCACAGAGACAAATGGAGAGAGAGAGAGTGTGAGTTTGGTTTCCGAGGTTTCAAATGTAATGTTGTTTTGAAGATATCATGGTGAAAGTGTAGGTATTTTAGTTGTATAATGAAATATACATGAATCCATTTGTCTCCATTTTATTTTCTATTGTTAAATTGTCTAATTGAACCCAACAAATTCCCACTCCTATTGAATGTTGTTAAGCAAGTGTGCTTTGAAGGTCCTAATTATTAAATGGGATACCTTTGATCTATTCACTTGGTGTCAAATTCTTGCATATTTTAAAATAGAGTAGCAACCACATTTGGATTTGTAATGCTAATCAATTGATGTTATAGTTGTCATGTTCAAAAATCGATGCCCTCTAATGCTTTTAATAATCATCAAAGATTTATCATATTTCACTTGTGAAACGTGGTCAATGATCCTCAAGGAGATTTCCAAAATGACAACTTAGGCCTACTTTAGACCAAAAGTTGATGCCAATAATGAGAAATTTGAGCATTTCTTGGCTCATTGTTTGGCCCCAAGTTATTAATAAATTAATGTTATTTGTTTGGGGGCCAATGAGTTCATTTATAAAGTCATTAAGGCCAAAAAAAGTTTCAACCCCTCATATGCTTTCATTCTTTGTTTCTTGCTATCATTTTTTTTTTCATCTTTGCTTTTTTTTTCAAGGTAAACCCTGAAAGTTAGACCACCATGGATGAGCATAGACACAAGATTTTTGTAACTAACACAAAAGCTCCACAATGAGAGAAAAAAATGAAAAGAGATGAAATAAGGAGAAGACATAAGGTTTGGTTTGGGGTTTACTTTGATCCTATGGTGTGAATTTCATCACAACAACAATTTTTAAAAAAAGAAATATTGGCCCTAAAGGTTGAAGTTGGGGCAAGTTAGGACCATAAAGTGATATATATATATATATATATATAGCATTGACTCCTAGTGTAAAGCCCTTGGGGCTAATTTCAGTGATTGCACCAACAGGAATGTTCAATTCGAGTTCAACATTGGCCTTGACTCCTAATGTAAAGTGTGCTTTAGTAGAAATCTTTGGGGCCTTTAAACAAGAAGCACATTAAATGATCCCACTCTTGGATCATTGGACCTATTTGATGTCAAGAAAATGTGTTTGCATTGTTGACAAAGTGTTCAACAATCATTGATATAACATAGTTCACTTTTGACATACATACAAATGTTACATTGAATGGACAATAATAAAACCATAAGGAAGTTATAAACTAATTAAAGCATAAACAATTAACATGAAATGTATAGTTTCATTAGGTGTACTCAAAATAACAATTATCTTCAATTTCTTTTAAAGCCATTAAATTGTCAAACATCAATGCATGGTCATCTAGTACAACAAAAGGTGTCCATCTATGCCAAGCAATTTCACTAGATTTTGAGTGAATTCACTAGTCGTAGTGAACGGGGACTAGTGGGGAAATAATGAATTCATTGGTCTAGTGACTGGGGATTAATGAACTACACCCACATTTTGTAGTAGTGATCCATGATTTCACCAAAAATAATCCTCTACATCACATTATGTTTAACTCCATTTTTGTTTGGTCATATTTGAATGCAAACAAAATGCACTTGAGAACAAAAACAAAAATCTACCTACCAAACTCAATTTCATAAGTTTATTAAATAAATATTTTTCTTAAAAATCCCAATGACTATTGTTGTTCATTTTAGATACTCAACTTGGATTAACTTGGTTAGGATTTTGCTCCTAAGCTTTGTGATATCCTCAAACACTTAGAAATTCCAAGGTATTCCCATGAACTAGATCTTTTCCCTGATTGGTTTGATTTTCCTTTTCAACCTAGGGGAAATGTAGTGGAGAGGAGGCTCATTCCATTTTGGCAAATGGTTCATGCATGCCTTAGAGGTTTCATCCTTCAACCATATCATGAATGTGATAATTCACATTTGATTAAACATGGTCAATAGAACAAAGGTTTACTTCAAACTTCTAGGTTTTTAGTCAAACCTTGGCAATTCTAACAAGTGACCACACATCACATGAGTAAGGAAACAATAGTAATGTGTAAGACAAATAATTCAAACAAAGAAAGAAGAAAATATATGTTTGCCTCAAATAGGGTTTAGGGCTCAAAAAACTTAAACTTTAAACCCTAAACCCTAAACCCTAACTCAACTTGCAAATGTGTGAAGAAAACTCAAGATGTCATTAACATTTTTGAGCACCACAAGTCACCAAGTTGCAAGTGCAAAAGTTTTCAAAATGAATATTCACACCACTTGGAGTGGTGATTTGGCACTTCTTTTGCTTTAGCATAGGTCTTTGTTTTACCAAAATTGAGCAATGTTTGGCTACTATCTAGCACATGATCTTATTTTGGTAATGCCCTCACCCTTGTGTTTTATCATATAGGTAATATAGATTGTACATGTCAATTGACTAGATAAAAGGATTTGTAGAAGTCAAAATAGGAGGATGATGAACACAAAGAAGAGGAATGATATGAATGGTACATAGGAACCAAATTTGTGAACTACTTTCTTAACAAGATGATATGAAAGCCATGGTGTCCAAAAAAATATAAAACAATAATCAGCCCACAAAGGCATTGCAACTTGTAACTTAAGGAAAAGATGAAACACTTGTGAACAAAAATTACACCATAATATACAATTTTTAAAAAAAAACTTCATTTGTATAATGCATATGTGTATTGGACTACACTATTGTTATACATTAATTAACACTAATAACTTAGTGATTAAATTACACCATAAACTCTTAGAAATTGAATAAAATGAAGTCATCTTGATATAGTTAATAACAATCTAAACACCATTACAACAACCTTCAAATGTTAGCTTCTTCACTATTTGAAATTGAACATAAGATATATACTTCTCTAAAATCATTTCCACCCACAATAGTAAAATGGTTTATGTATGTTATTTTTCTTATGCATGTTATTTTGGACGAAGTAAAAACTTTTTTAAACTTTGTTTTTCACTTGCAATATTTCATCAAAAATCGAAATAAAAAAAGTGGGAATGAAGTGAGTTCTATGGGGTTTCACTTGTCAAAAGAGGGAAAAAAATTGTGCAAATTGTTGAATTTGTATATTTGGTTCCAATAAGTGGCCAAAAATATTAAAGGATGATTTTTTTTGTATTTCATATTTGGTTTATAGCCATTTTGGCCAAATCTTCCAATGGATGAATACCACTTTGGTTGCATCACAAAATTCATTAAAAAAATGATTGCTTCCAAATGATTCAAAAATTTATTTGGGCTTGTAAAAATGCCCTAGATACAATGAACTCCAAAGAAAGCATGTAAAACAAAATGATCAATTTTATTGGCTAACCATAACAATTTATTGACCCAAGTGATGACATTTAAATAGTTTATCACTTTATATTTTCCAATTTTTCATGTTTATCCAATTTTGTTTATTGGCGATACTAACTAGCACCCAATGAAAAGCCCCAAAAAAATAAAATTCTAACTAGTTTTTATGTTGACATGTTTATTAAAACTATTATTTCTATACTTAAAAGAATTGATTCTTGAATAGGGACTACTCACTCAATTTAAAAGTTCAATATGTTTGGAGGTTCATGTGTGCAAAGGGAACATAGAATTCATGGCTAGTTGCTAAATTCAAAGGGAATCCAATTGCAAAGGTGTTCAAAAGCTCTAAATGTTACAAGGAAACAACTCCAGAAATGGCCATTGCATTATAACAAAAAGAAATCATAACCACCCCTAGTGAGAATCTCAATGCTCTAATTGGTTGTTAGGTAACAAAGTTACAACCCATAGAGTTATAATATAAATACATAAGTGTCACATTGTCACTAGCTTTGCATCAAATAAAGTTTGATGAGAATATTTAGCACCTCACATAAAACAAAATGCCTTGCGATTTCTCAAAAATCAAATATTGTTGTTTAACATGTTGTTTGAATACTTGGTATAGCTACATGACAAGGGTTGCACAAAAATAGTAACCCTCAAGTTAATAACAATTTGATTATAATTGAATTTATAAGAAATTTTGGTAGCCCATTGTTGTTTATTCAACATTTTAAAATAGTATTTGTATATAGATACAACTATGGTACTAGTGTGCTATTATCTAGAGGGCGTTGATTAGGTTGGTGTGAAGGTGTGAAAAAACCATGTAATGGCTAATGAAATTACTAGACTTGATGGTCTGAAATTTTTTTCTTAGTTATCTTGAATGAATTAATAGCTAAATGCATTTCATAATACCTTGGTGACTTGGGCACAAGCTATTTTACTTTTAGAAATAATGTTCAAATTTTTTCTAAGAACATTTTTTTGTGAAGGAAAATGAAGAATCTTTTGAAAGCTTCAAGAATATTATATTTTCAAAATGAATTAATTGTTTGGCAAACATGTGTTAAAGGTGGTCCTATACTATACTACAATAATAAGGTTTCATAGGTTTGTGAAATTTTTGAAAGACCAATGGAAATGATAGAAAGGAAACATTATTTTCAAGGTTCAACAAAATATAGTTATGTGTTTTGTTTTGTTTTATTAATTATCTTGAGTAATAAGGTTCTCACACAATACTTGTGCACTTTGTTTGCATTAATTATTATTCCTTCTTGTAAGGTGAACATGCCTATCACTAAACACTAACTCATCATCAAGTAAATGAATCATCCATGACAAAAAAACAACATTTAGTGATTTTAAACCCTCTAAAACCTGAAGTGTTCAATCACCAATTTGGTTGCCTTACACTTGACTAACAAGAAGTTCATTGCATAATGATTAATGATTATGTCCTTTATGGTAGATTCAAATTTCAAACTAAAAACTTCTCATATTGGATCTAGAATTTCTCATTTAGATGCATGCACTTCTATGGAACATGGACATTTGTCATATGCATACATAATATTACACAAATGACATTCACAAGGGGTCAAGTTTGAGCCAAAATTTTATGCTCAAATCCTACACCAATGCATAGTTCCTTCCCTATGGGTAGAGCCAATGAAAAAAAATCTTTAAATAAAACCCAATTGTCAAACATCAAGTTTTGAAAATAACAACTAGTTTTGGTTTTCATATTAAATTTTGAACCTTCTTTTTCAAATTTCAACATGTTTAGTTTTGAATCCATATCAACTGTTGAAAAAAATCAATTTTGGGGTTCATTTTGGTCTTTCACATTGGTGTAGGTTCTAATTGAACTTGCAAACATTAAAATTGCTTGTATTAAATTGAAGACCTTGAACGACATTGTTAATGATGTTGCTACTAAAAGCACCTCCAATAGCAAGTCATATGTTATTTTCCAATGGCAATTTTGCACCACCAAAAAAATGCAACAAGAGTAAACCCCAATAATCATTGAAGATAATAAATTAATTAATGAAACCATATGACTCCAAGTTGAATTGCACATTTTGGTGGAGGATACAAAGTTTCATTGAAAGTTTTGTAGATGTAACCAAACAATGTTGACCATGTTTAATTGTGGTCTCATGTGAGTTTTGGCAAAGAAGGATAAGTTTTTTTGTAGGTCAATATTTCATGTGTCACATGATCCTATCATGGGGGGTGAAAAGAAAAGTCAAAAATTAGGAGAGAATTGATGCACACAACAACAACAACAATAGGTTTGGTTGCTATGAAAAGAATTCAACTAAAAGATTTGAGATAAAGTGGGGATTAATCAAGCATAATGTGTGAAAATTTGTCACAACAATCAAACAATGGTTGATCTCAACAAGAGTACCTCTTCTAATGAAGACTTTTTTTTTAATATTAAAGCATTTCAAATCGAAGCACGTAAAGAAAGGTTCATTTGTTTTCATGCATTGTCGGTTGATCTTCAAAGTTGTTCCTTGATGGAAAAAAAAAACTAGAGAAGAAAATAATAGAATGACCCCCATGAAAAGGAAAGCACTATTAAAAGCCCTAGATTTAGTTGAAAAATCAAACAAATGTGTAGAAATGGAAGGCATGTGTAGACATGGAATTGTTGATAAGAACAAAGTGTTAAAGTAATTGCAAGGCTTCCATGTAGCTAAAGATAAATAAAAGAAAAAATAGAAAGGGGGCACTCTCACAACATAAGCAAAAGCCTTAACAAAATGGCAATTGTTACTCTAAAGAAGGCTTAGATCATGGAGGACCAAATTGAACTTACACTTTTTACAATTCATGAACATCAATATGGCAACCTCTCTAGTTTACCTCAACACCTTTAACATCACTTGGAGTCATCACAACTTCGGTAGAAACCTCAATTTTGGAAAACAACCCAATTTTGGCTAGCTTTAGAGTTGTATATGATAGTTTGGCAAATTCAATTGAGATAGACCAAACAATTTACAACAAATTTAATGACACCCACCAAACAAAATTTGAAGTAACTACATTCAATAGCTTTGATAGGAAAAGATTATTACTTTAATAAAATCAATTGAAGTTCTTTATGGCTCACAAATGTTTTTTGAAAGAATGTTTGTGAACTCTCTAACTTTTAAATTGAAATGGATTTATGAGAATTTCAACTTTTCAATGCCTTGCATGTGTGCTTCAAATGTGATTCCTTGCCTTGGATGTCCTACATTTGCTTATTAAACAACAGTTCAAGATTACAAAGTGTTGTCATGTGATCAACATATTTTAAATTAATGTTGAAATATTGAATTCCTTAACATTCATATGAATGAAAAAACAATCGTTTGCCATGATTGTCATGGTTTTAAATGACAAAACATAGATATTTATCCTATTTTTCTTTGGGATCTGACGTTTTTTGTGGCTTGTTCGATTGTGAAAGCACCCAACTCCCCACCTTCGTGGGCAACTTGCACATTGCCAATACTACTATTGTCATATCTTGCAAAATCTAGAGGGACATCCTTATTAGAATTGATATCATGAATATTAACAATTTTCATGATAGGACATGAAGAAGAAACCATAACAAATTCCATAGGATACCAACACAAAATAAAACAAAAGAACTTGTGAAATATTCATAAATTTACCTTAGCCTTAAACATAATAGCAATAATCAAGATTTGACAGGACTTTAAGGTTTAGGAAAGAGAGGTTTAAGGTTTAGGGTTTAGAAAGTAAAAATAATTCATAAAATTCTTGAAGATATTTCTCTAGTCACATAACCTCATGTATGTGAGTAAAAGTTGAAAAGATGAGGTGCAAAAACAAGACTTATTTTCATGGCTAGGTGAAAGCCAATGGAACAAATTAACAAACAAGCAAACACAATATTTGTCAAAAGCTTTTCGCTCTTTTGTTGTTTCACAAACATGTATTGGAACAAAACTTGTAATGAGGTGCAAAACAAATGAAACAATGAAACAAAATGAACAAAAAAAGTCCAAGATCAAAGAACAAAAAGGCAAAAATGTTGTTAGTAATCAACAATCACCACAAAGGTTGAAAATCTTTGTCCTTCCCCACCTTTGCAACTTTCATAACTTCTTTACTTTTCACCAATGTAGAGGCAATGGTGCAAAAGATGAAAACCCAAGTAGTGCAACTTTAACACAAAGGAGGTTACAAAGCTCTAAAACAACTTACCTTCTTGTAGTTCACCGAGCTTTATATTTGCCATGCTCCCTTAAAAAAATTTGATTCATCCTATAAACTTCCATTAGCCAATAGGTTGCATTCATAGTTTCAACGACACATTGACAAAAAGTTAAAAGTGAACATTGCAAGTTGCAAAGGCATAAAGTGCTAGTGAAAAGTGAAGGAGACATGAAAAATGCAAACTACAAAACCCTAAACCCTAACCCTACAAAAAGGGTACAAGCTAGGTATGAAGAGGATGTGAGTTCGAATTTTTGATAGATACCCTTTGCATTTATTTCCCCCCATGTTGGGTATGGTTACAGATCTTTGAGCATATAAAAGGGTTTCATTATGAGGTGGGGAAGGAACCAACTTCTTGAAACGCATGGGTATGAGGTAAGGTCAAGTTTTCAAAAAACAACACTCAGCGACTTCATATATATATATATATATATATATATACAC
>Ga0209208_10012872_pt1 | contig 10525 bp, 5 predicted proteins | sample S1TSphfallax_3_FD_187694 | JGI IMG/M metagenome (GOLD analysis project Ga0209208, IMG submission 187694) | Host-associated microbial communities from peat moss isolated from Minnesota, USA - S1T2_Fd - Sphagnum fallax MG (SPAdes) (version 2) | ecosystem: Host-associated > Plants > Peat moss >... | reverse complement strand
ATTAGTTTCCTTTTGGTTAGTATTTAAGGAGGTGTTTTGTGACCTTGTTGGACACCTTCATTTGTACAAAGTTATGGTATGAATACAAAGTTTGTGAAAATTGAAGTTTTGATTTTGAAAGGCTTTTGGTTTTGAATAGTATTGGTGTTGTTTGTGTGTAATTCATGGTAGGAGACTGATGAGGTTTGCATAACCAATAGAAGAGTGGGAGGATAATTTTACAACCAAGAACATAGATTTCATAGCTATGTAGTAATCATACATAGTTTCGGTCCTAAACCCGCTCGTGTTGTACAAACCCACCATCCCCCAAAAGAAAAATAAAAAAAGGAAAAAGTAAGACTACCCTACCTCTCCCCAAAAGAAAGAATGTGTGCCACTTCAGTGCATGTCCCGTTGCCTTCGTTTGAGCACATTTTCTATTCCTATTTTTTCTTATCAGCAGTGTGGACTTGGGCTAATGCTAGGGATATGCAGTTGAGCCCCTATTTCAATTGGCATTTCTTTCAAAAGACTTCAAAGGAGGTAGGGTTTTTGTTTTTATTTGGGGGGCTTTTTTTCCTTCCTTTCTTTCTTTTTTTTCCTTTTTCTTTATTCCTCTCTTCTGTTTTTCTTTTTTTCTTTTTTTCTTTTTCCTTTCTTTCCTTCATTCTTCTCATTTTTTTTTCTTCCTTTCTTTTTTCTTTCTTCTTACCTCTCTTCCCTTTTTCTTTCTTTCTTTTTTTCTTTTTCCTTTCTTTCTTTCATTCTTCTCATTTTTTTTCTTCCTTTCTTTTTTCTTTCTTCTTGCCTCTCTTCCCTTTTTCTTTCTTTCTTTTTCCTTTCTTTCCTTCATTCTTCTCATTTTTTTTTCTTCCTTTCTTTTTTCTTTCTTCTTGCCTCTCTTCCCTTTTTCTTTTTTTCTTTTTCCTTTCTTTCCTTCATTCTTCTCATTTTTTTTTCTTCCTTTCTTTTTCCTTTCTTCTTACCTCTCTTTCCTTTTTCTTTCTTTCTTTTTCCTTTTTTTCCTTCCTTCCTTCTTTCTCTTTTAATTCTGTCCTTCTTCTTCCTCTTTTGGTGTGATGCAAGCCGTTCCTTCTTTAACTTTTGGGCTTCCCTCGGGTTCTTGTCCCAATTCGATTCCTTGAATGACAAACAATTCTTTTGATGTATTATTGTCCTTTGAAAATAGGGGTGGGGCTTTTTGCAAAATTTTATGTTTCAACTCTAAAGTCTTATTTTCCAACATGGCATGGCTTGTCATCAAAAGCATTGTCAAGCTTATTAAGTTCTCTCTCTAAATGGCTCTCCAAGTTATTCTATCTCCTCTTTGACGCCCTCTCCCCACAAGCGACCTAAGCTTTGATTTTGGCATTAAATCTTTTGAACACCTTCCATTTGGGCCTTCCCCAACCACATTTGTACATGCACATCCTTGTCATTATTTGGTGGGAAGTGCAACTTGTTTTTCAGCTTGTTTTTGACCTCCTAGCGTGTGACCCATTTGATGTGTTGACTTGGCATATATTCTTGTTGTTCCCTTAGTGTTGTCTTTTTCTTCTCTCTCATGGGGATCAACTAAACATAGAAAACTAACGCACGTTTTCAAAGATTCCTTTCTAATGATTATGAGGAGTTTAAAAACGGAACATCTTTTGCGAGCAAGGCATAGGCATTAGCTTTGTCCTTAGTCATGGGTGCATCAACAAGTCCCTATGGTGCACACCCCACATCAACTCGAAAGGAGTTTAGCCTTGGGGCGCATCAAGGATTTTACACATGCCACCAAGGCTCTTGCATTCTTGCGTTAACGTTCAAGGAGTTTAACATGGAAATAAGATGAAAATGATGCATTTCTTTTGGAAAACCTTAGGTGAAGAAGGAAATGAACTATTTGCTTTCTTGGGCAACTATTAAGGAAGAAAAAAAATTCAAACATATTCAATAGACAATGCATAATCTCTTGGCATTCGTTTTAATCTATTATTTTTGTGAGAACATGCAATTTTTTACCTAATCAAACCCTAAATCTTTTGTCCCAATGCTCACAAAACACTTTGTTGTCTTGTTAAATCGTTTGTGAAACATATCAATTGTTTTCATTAAATGGGTGCAAAATCACAAGAAGGTGTTATTCTTTGGTGCATTCTAAATCGCTAGCAATGCTTCATATAAAAGTTTAATGCTTGTGTTTAACTACATGTGGTTCCCTTGAGGTTGATCACAACACATCATTTTTATGAATGAAATTTCCCTTTATTAATCTTCCATTGATATGTTTGCTTGAGGAGAAAAGAATGACCAGGGGATGATTTTACAAATTTTTCAAGAGGACTAGTAATGGTTATGGTTGCTATAAAATCTCTAATTTTGTAAGAGCTAAAAAGCTAGAAAGATTTGAGCTCCATGTCAAAACAACATGATTGGAGAGCTAAGTTTATGGTACATAAGGAAATTAATCTAAAGTTATAGAATTGGTGTTATGGACATACCAAATGGTCATGAAAGATGGTGTTTAAAATGATGGTAAGGGGTGAAGGCACACTAGGGAGGCCAACTTAGGTAATTTCATGACATGCATGTAAAGTTTACACCTACAAAATGTGTTGCATTTAATTTTGGGTTTCATTTTTAATGTTTAGGCTTAATATTTTGATATTCACAATGTTAATGTTATTTAATGTTATTTGAAAAAAAGAAATAAATTAAAATATTAAATTCAAAGAATAAAGGTATATTTATGATATATGCAATATAATAAGACCTTTTTTTTTGGACTCACTAGGTTCTAGGCTAAATTAATCAAATGAAAAAAAATTGAAATGAATTTTTTTTAAATGATTCATTTTACATATCTTGTTATCTTTCATTTGAAAATGATTGTTTATCAAAATGTTAATTTACCACAAATTTATGGTCATCACCTTAAAAGCACTCATTTCTAATATGATAATTATCAAAATTTTCACATGGCTCAAAAACTTATCCCAATCATATGGAATCTTTTTAATATATATTGCAAATTTCATAAAGATTGAAAATCATTTCAATCATTGAATAGATTTCCATTTTTAAATATGATGTGATGTCTATTTTTTTGGCACAAATACATTTTATCACATCAAGTGAAATAAAAAATGTAGTTTCTTTAACATTTGACTTCTTTGGGTTTTAACCTACCATAATATGCAAAAACATTGTGAAAATCCTTCATAATAATGACATAGTTGAAGTTCAAACATAGGACCTTCGAAAAAGGGTACAATGTGATAGCAATCTTGACCTTCTACTTATGTCTTTTCAACCTAAAACATTTACAAGAAAAAAAGGTTAGGTTTAGGGTTAAACAAAGTGTGACAAAGGTTGATTCGAATGTTGCTACAACCTGGGTGAGGGTATTTTTGGTTCCAAGCCCAAGGGCTTAGAAAACATGATCAATAATAGTAATTAACTAATGAACATGGCAATGTAATTTACAATTATGAATAAAACTATTGTGGAAAATTTGGAGGGGGATTTTTTTCAATCATTGTCATGTTTTTTAAAGATGGGAAATGCAACCCACTAAATGGACCTTACTCTTTGAAATGAACATGTTAACTTTTGGTGGTATCCAACATGAAAATGGATTTAGACACTTGACCTACCAATTCATAGGAACTTCAACTTGTAGATGTAACAACATGTGTTGCACTAATTTTAATTTGTAATAGGAGGCCAATTAAAGGATGCTAATCGAAGTTAGGATTGTATTGAAGTCAGTCATAATGCTTAATGATGAATGTTAATCTTCATGTTATAAATGTTAACATGAATCACATGAATCACATGAAATCTTGAGGCAAACACTCTATGTTAAAGTTTGACAACATGTGCGAAAAAAATTGTAAATGAATGTTTGATGAAATAAAATTATCTTCACAACTAATTGCATATGGAAAACTAGTATGTATGTATGCCCACATTCATCTTGAAAATACCCAATTTGCAAGCTGCAATTTTTTTGGGATATTGTGGATAATGTTACCACTATAATGAGTTCTTATCATTGACATTTTTTGGGGTTTAATTTAGAAACAAATGTTAGAAGTAAAAAATCCTTTGAAAGTTCTTTATGAATATCACAAAGGACTTGAGGGCCATATTCATTTCCCAAAAAAAGAGGTGATACAAAAATTCTACACCATGGATGGACAATGACATAGGTAAGATGAAATTCAAGGATCATGCAAGAAACACCATCTCGTCTTTAGGCGTATGCTACTTCCATGACTTTGTTGTCACCAAACTAATTTAAGTGAACCCATCTTTGGGTGGTATCACTAGGAACCACTTCATGAGATGGTTAAAAAACCAAAAGTGGTCAAATCACAACTATAATTGTTATTTTTTCATGTTTATCCATTGCATGCATTAATATGTGGCTAGAAGTTTATATTGGAATTAAAAAATGGAAATTGTTAAAAATTGTATTCCTAATAAAAATGGCACCTTTAGGAATCAATAACTTTAATTTTGGAAATTCATAACTAAATTATACTTATTCAATTTATTTCCTAATAAAAAATTAAAATAAAATGACCTCAAAATTACTTTAGGAAAATAATTCCCAAGAAAATTCTCAAATCATGTTTCAAATTTGTGTTCATAACTAAAAAGTTCAAGGAAAGGAATTAACGTTGTGTTCTTACAACTTTTTTTAAATGCAATGATTATGAACATTAAAATACAAAATATTTTTGATATTATCAAAACCCCAAAATCTATGGAACCTAATAAATGTAGTTGTTAAGTAAAAATGAAATATTTATTTAAGTGTTTCATATGATTTCTCGAACTTTGATGGGTACAAGAAAATCAGGGTGTGATGTTCATAGTGATATCATTGAAGGAAGGGTTTGCCCATCTTTAAAGTCATGTTTTCCAAATTATATTGGCATGTTTTTTTTTTCACTAAGGCTCCAAGTCTAAATGTTGAATGTCATGGGTGTGAAAACCATGAAAACAAATATTAAAAGGATATAGGTCTAAGTTTAAATTCAAAAGACGAAACAAAAGGAACCAAAACAAGAACATAAAAATTAAAACCAAGAACACGAAATCTGTAAGACCAAAGTACAAATACATTTTTATTGTAATGAAATATAATATATATATATAGACAAGATTATAGAAGAAGATCATATTTTAGATTAGTGTTGAACAAATTAAAGATAATGGGGTGTCCTAAGGTGCAAGCAAGGTAAAGTAGATAGCTCAAGGCTTTTTGTTAAAAAAATTACATGTAGCCTTGAAAAAGTTTTTAATGTATTGAATATATATATATATGTATAATAATTAACATGATGAGAATATTTCATTTTATATTTAAAATTTTGAAAAACCCCATCTTGAGAGTACGATTAAATAGAATTTATAAAAATGTTTCTACTTGCACAAAACGTCCCATTGTACAAAATGGGCCACATGTAGATGAAATATTATTTTTTAAAATTTTCAATTTATTGGAACTTTAAAAGATACTTATGTATGATCAAATTATGAATGTTATAATAATAATATATCAAATTATTAATATGAACTAGGTTTGAACACCATTTTGACCCAACTAGTTTTATACGTTCTTTCAACCTACTTTTATGATACTAAAGTTGTTCAAACTTTGAATTCAACTTCTTATAAACTAAATGTAAAGCCCTATGTTTTTATATTTCTATTTCAAAATATTTTGAATTTACTTTCTTGTGTCCATATAAAAAATTGTTTCATTTTTTAATTGGATTATGAAAAGACTACTTTTCTTGTCTACTTTACCTTGCTTACATCCCCTACCTTTATTTATACACCTTTGGGGACCAAGGTCAAGGAAACTTCCAAGTAGGTTTTATGTGCCCATCAACCAAGGAAACTTTTAAGAGGTTTAGTAATTATAAATGAATTACAAGTTAATTAAGACTTAACTAAAATTGAACTATGAATTAACTATGAGTTAACTGAAAACATTATAAATGAACTATGAATTAACTTAGAATTGAATTATGAGTTAATTTAAATTGAACTAGGAGTTAACTAAGAGTGAATTGAGAAAAATTAACTAAGAATGAATTAAGAGTTAATTATGAATCATAAATGAACATCCATATGAATGGACTTTATTCGTGGTGTTAATGACATTAAATTTGCAACTTTAATGTTATGTTATTCCCATTAAACCAAAAAAAAAGAAATTGTTTTATTTCTAGTTCAAATATACAAAAGGAACCAACAAGATTATTTTACAAAAGGATTGTGAATCCTTCTTAATCTTTTTTCACTTTTTCATATGAATTATTTTTGAATGAAATCTTTTGCAACTTGTTATTAATCTACATTTCATTTTGAAAACTTATCATAAATTTGAATCATACCAAAATATGCCCACTCTTTTAGTTTTTTTTTTTAAAAATTTTTTTAAAAATGTTTTTGGTATCATATAAACTACAACTTTGTTTTGTATCATATATCACACCCCATTTACATGTGATGAAAGATTTTTGAAAATTTGAAAAATACTTTTAAATATTTATAAATCTCAAATTTCCATATCTATTTAATTGTGAGTGTTTTTTGAATGTGGGTAGTAGGTTATTATCACATAAATTTTTTTACCATCAAAATTATTTTATTAAAAAAGTCTTTTACTTAATCCTTTGCAAAATTAAACACATTTAACATAGTTATTATTCAAGTTCAAACGTCTTTTATTAAAACCAAAACTCAAAATTAAATTTAATGAAATTTTAATTTGAATGTTTCAACATTCATAATAGTCATTTATCACAACTTGGAATCTCAAAAGGGACATTTAGTGTACAATTTAGGATCTATGTGCATCAAATGATTATTTTAAGGGGGTATTAGATAATTGTCAAACTTATTTTTTACCACCCTATTATTATCTAATTTTTTAATATATACATATTAAAGTCACCCCATATTAATTATAATCTATAATGTCAGATTATAACATAGCTTATATTATATTATATTAATTTAATTATTTGAATAAAATGTACCCTATTTTTAAACAATTAACTTATAATGTTTACCCAACAACAAATATATTGCACTGTATATTTTTACTCATGTATTTTCTACTTTTTTTAACTAGGGTCCCTTGAGCTTGGAATGATTAATATAATTTTAAAATGTCAAAAAAAAACATATTTAAAAAAGTTCACAATCTTCTGCATTATCTGAAATTGTTTTTAGCTCCTAGATGTGTATTTGCACCCTTCTATAGTTGATAGATGTAAATAACATTGCTCCTTGAAAAATGAATGTGAAATATGGAAAAAAAATACAAGCAACACTAGCCATTCCACGAACCTGGAACAACAACTACCTAGAAAATGCAGCTCATTACAAAATTTTGAAGGCCAAAAATCAGAATAATAAGCATAACACATAAATAATAGTGCATAGTCAACTTTACTAAAAGTACCATCACCATCACAGGCAGGTGAAGGAGGTTTTGAATTATTAATATTTGTGATGGAATACATCTTTAAAAACCATTATTCTCCAACCACATGTTCATCCAGTTGTCCAGAAAAAAAACTAAAGGCAAGGCCCATAATAGGGGTGATTATTTGAAATTCATGTTTCCTTTTATTCAGCCATGATGACTTGTTGCAATAGCAATCAATCATCAAATTGAAAGCAACCTCAACATTGCCACTACTTCTTCTTAGTGAATGTAGCTTAGCTTCATTTCCCAATTTTCTCCCTTTGCTTTGGCAACTCTTGAAAGTGTGTGTTGAATTTCAGGCGTCATGCCCCTCAATGCACATAAATAGATATGGGCACCCTCATCTAGGAGCTTGAACACCTCTTCACTATACTCTTCAATGTTATAATCCACATACATTTTACCACCTTTCGCATTTTTCTCCTCTCACCTCAAGGCAATGTTGTATCTAAAATTGTCAAGGCACATCTTCCGGTAGTCCTTGAACTCAATATCAAGAAGAAGACAGTCAGTGTTGGCCACACCCAAGAAAATCCAAGCAAGGACATCAAACTTGTAGGTTGGAATGTCCTCCATGCACATTCTTTGTAAGTAGCCTCGATGAAGAGGTTAACCACCCCTCCTTCTAGACCTCCCTTTGCAACTTTTTGAAGGCTTTGATATGCAATTTTACCTTCTTCACTCCCAATCAACCATTGTTTTACTATCAAAATTTCACCAAAAAACGAAAATTTCACCAAAAAATGAAGTTGACGGACAAAATTTGAAAATGAAGTGCTTTTAGAAGCTCCAATAGCCAAAAGTGAGAGAGAGAAAAAAAAAGGCAGATTTGTATATATGATTTTCAGCATTTAGCCAAATATATATAAAAGGTTGATTAAAAATTTGTACTTCATATTTGGTTTAACCAGATTTGGCTAATTCTTCTTGTGAAAAATCACCATTATATCTATGTCTTCCTACCAACGAAAGCAGTATTGGCTCCCAAAAAAATTCTGAGGAAAAACATTGCTCCCAGTTTACCATAGTGGCAATTATGACAAAATCCAAAAGAACAATATGTAAGTTACAAACCAAAAGCCCAAGTCGCCAGGGTTTTGAAAGGAAGCCTCTACATCCTTCAGTGTCATAAACGTGTCCCAAAAAAAAGAATGGGGACTGTCCTACCAGCAACTATAACCAAAAATTACATGTGATCATAATGGTGATTTCTAGAAAATAAAAAAATAAAACACACATTTGGTTGCATTTAAAATTAAAATTAATTTCAAAAGTTTAAATGTAAGTGTAAAATGTAGTTTCTTGATGAAAAGTTATAGTACAAATAAAAGATATATTACTTCACATGTAATGTTACTCCTATATATAGTTTTGTAATGTGTTTAGTTTCTGAGTGTAAAATATTTACATTACTTTAATAAAGACATTTAAACATTCCAATGTAATGTAACTTTATACAATTATGTACTATTAAAATGCAATCTTTTCCTTTAATATTTTCTGATTGAATAATTGGTCAAAATAGAGTAAATATAACATGGCCTCCATATGAAAGAAATTGTTGCTTTATAATGGAGCGCACTTTAAATTTCTGATCTTATTTGCTCATTTTTAGAAATTGGGTATTCACTCCTTTGTTTTATTTATTTTGGTCAAATGAGGTCAAAGTGATACCTGAATCCTTAAACCACCTTAACCATGTCATGGTCACAATGATTAATGGAGGTGGAACACATGACTAAGGATTATTAAGGAGGTTGTTTGTGCACAAGAGCACACATGCTTACATGATTATACGAATTAAGGGATACTTGCAAAATGTCTTAATCATGAATATTATAGGTTTGGCTAGTTTTTTTTATATTGGCAAAATTTCACCAAAAAGCCAATTGAGAATCAACTTTGAAATTGGAGTGGATTTTTTTGGGGTTTTAGTGAAGAATCACTAGATTTCTACATTTGATTTGTTGTAAGTAGCTAGAAATCTACAAGGACAATTAAAAATTTGAATTATATATTTAATTGATAGCCAGATTTGGCTAAATTCTCCTAATGATGATTGCCACTATTTCTATTTTTTTTATATGGATGATCCCAAGCTTGGCTAGATCCCTGAAAACATTTGCTGGTTTAGGCCAAATTATATGATGCCTTTTCTAGGATAGAAGGATTCCTTTTATTTCCATATTGTTATAAAAAATGTTTTTTTCTAGGGATTGTCTTTTGAAGCCAAAATGGCTATCATGGATAGGAAGATGTAAAAATAATGATTACCATCCATAGGAAGATTTAGCCAAATCTGGTTACAACCAAATATTAAGTACAAATCTTTAATCGACATTTTATATTTTTGGCTACAAACTGAAAATCAAATAACAAAATCTGGTAATTTTTACTATTCTATACTTTTCACTTTTGGCAATTGAAAACTTCCAAAAACACTTCATTTAAAAAATTTTGATATTAAAATTTTCTTTTTGATGAAATTTAGTCAACATGAAAAAGATTGGTTATGAGCATTCATGACTCTTTTAGAAAGAATGTGCTTCTTTTCTTGATGATTCACATCACAAATTGATTAAACTTCATAAGTTTGTATAAAAATCACACAAATTTTGTGCTATGATTAATATGAATGATATTTGTACGGTTCGATAGTTTAAATATTCAAACAAAAGAAAAGTGTTTTTGAATGACATATGTGAATGTTCGTGTTTAATACACAAAAATCACATAGTTTTATCTGAAATTACATCATGATAATTACAAAAATTTAATTAAAATATAAATCATATGTACTTCACATAAAAAAAAAATCACAAGTAAAAGAACATATTATTTGTATAAAAATAATTTATGATTGTTTTGGTACCATTTTTAGACTTTGAAACCAACAAATATTACAAAGACATATTGTTTTACGATTTTCACACAAAGTTTATCAAAATTTTGTGATATTGTAAATTTGTGATGCTTTGGCCCACCTATATAAATGAAAAGAAGACACCTTTTGATAAAGCATATGGAATAACAATA
>Ga0209208_10012871_pt1 | contig 10525 bp, 5 predicted proteins | sample S1TSphfallax_3_FD_187694 | JGI IMG/M metagenome (GOLD analysis project Ga0209208, IMG submission 187694) | Host-associated microbial communities from peat moss isolated from Minnesota, USA - S1T2_Fd - Sphagnum fallax MG (SPAdes) (version 2) | ecosystem: Host-associated > Plants > Peat moss >... | reverse complement strand
CCCCCCCCAAAAAAAGCCTTCACAAATATTTGTGTCATGAGCTTTGTGCATGTACTTTGTATTGTGGCCAGCATCATGACTAGATGTTTCAATTGCTTCTGAAAGATGTGAGAGGAACTCAGGATGCAGGTTCTTGTATAATTTTTTACATGAAATCTTGAACAGATCAATACAGACTCATCTACACAGCTGTCAGGAGCTGAAGTCATTGGGTAGTAAGGGCAGCTAGTCACTGTCCTTCATGACAAAGGTGATTATTTAATGCCTTGTAAGACACTCACATGGTTATGATCACACTTGTTCATGTCATTTTTTTGTTTGGTTTGGCCAGAACCAAAATAATGTTATCTTCAAAGTGCTATTGTGGAGCTTTCTCTGCAATCTCATGGATAAAGTAATTTTTGTTGCAGGCTGACCATCCAAAACAAACCAAAGAGGAGATCAACAACACTCCAGCAACCTCTGGCCTATCAGATGACATTATTGCAAATGATTCTCAAATGCTTGCATATGATGACATCACAAAGATAGTTGCCAAACTCCTTTTGGATAACCCACATGCTCAACTGTTTGTGACGGGGCACAGTCTGGGTGGTGCACTTGCGGCTGTATATGGGGCCATGCTGCACTACAATGCAGAGACTGAAATCACAGACAGGTTGGCTGCAATTTATACATTTGGGCAGCCAAGAGTTGGAGACCAAAACTTTGCAAACTATGCCTATGAGAAACTCAAAGGTCACTACAATCGAGTTGTCTACTGCAATGATATTGTCCCACGGGTACCATTTGATAACAAGTTATTTCAGTTCAAGCACTTTGGAGGATGCCATTATTATGATAGCTGGTATAATGGAATGGTATGCACTCAGTATTCCTCTCTTGCAGATTTCCTAGGAATCTTGAGCTCCAGAAACAGGTGTAAAAGCCTTGTACTTGCCTTCAAATTGGTGTTGTACAGAAATAGGGAAATTGAGAGAAATGTTGCCGTGGAAAAAGAAATCCAGTTTGCATCTTCCACCCTTGATGAACAGATCCACAATTTGGGTTGTCAATCTGGCCACCAAAATGCTCCTAACCTGAAATCCATCTGTTGGGTGGTTTAGGAGCATTGAAGAAGCCTTGAAGCCAGCCAGATCAGTGCCTAATATGAAATTGGACAACTTGTGCACTGTCTGGGCTTGAATTTGTGAGAGGAGAGAGGTCACAGGTGTGATTTTGTGTCACCCCTGTTTCAGGGGTTGAATCTTCAGGATTTGTACTGTGATGGTTGGTGGCTCAATGATGCAGCAGATCTGACCACTATTGAGGCTTTTTACTATTCTGTATGGACTTTATGAGATCAATGGTTTTGGTTCAAAATCTTTAATCAGCCACAAAAAAGGTTTAGTCCACTAATCTTGTTCATCTCTTGGATCAGGCTTTTCCTCACTGTTGCATATTTTGTGGGCTTTTTATGTGTGACAGATACTGCCTGAAGAACCTGAAAGGAATTTCTTTGCCTTCAATTTCATCAGATTACGCATAACTGCATTCTGGGAACTCGTTCAGTGTGCCTTCATCTTGACCATCAGACATGGCCCTCAGTACCAAGAATCTACAGTCTCGCTTCTGGCTCGAGTGGTAGGCTTAACCCTACCAGGAGTGGTTGCACACAACCCCTTAAATTATGTGAATGCAGTGCGGTTGGGCCCCTGTCCTCTCGCTGAAACGATCAAAAAAGACATTTTCCAAACTCTGAGAAGTGTCTTCCTTGCTTTACCTGCTCTTCCGGGCAATGCTCTTTGGGACTACTTATATGATAAACTTTCAACCGGTGCTCAAAAGCCAAGACAATGAACCTGAAACAAGTCCCTGAAAACACAAATATAAGCAAAAGGAAACCCACATGTGATTCAGCATCCCTATGTGCTAGAGGTTCAACAAACTCAAGGCTGCTCGGTGATGAACTTATGTGCATATGTATGTGGGGTTTTGGATTTCATTTGAGGCTGAATCACAAGGTAGATATGGAGTGCAAAAATTAGTGTAAAGCTGAAGGCATAATTGCTGAAACCTATCTCAAATTAGCTATGTACCACATTGTTTCTGCTCAGAACATCTGTGGGACATGACAAATGTGCACATAATGATCTATTAGAGTCTATTAGATCATAATCTAACTTATATTTGCACCAAGTTTGGTTGCAGATCATACTCATATTTGGGCATCCTGATTACTTCTAAAATGTTTGCATTGTCAATTATCTGCATATTGCTTCTGCAGTTAGAAAGGATGGAAACTTTGCAAGTATTTTGGTGTGGAGAGGCAAGAGATTTCTGTTCTGTTTTTTTGGTTGCAACAGAGGGTGAGTGCCTTTTTCACTGCTAGTCTGTGCATCATATGCCATATCTAAAACTTTATAATGCTCAGAAGGCCATCTCAAAGTAGAGAAAAGGAAAATCGTTCTTAAATTCACAAAGGACATCCTTGTACTCACCCACATTGTTAGAAATTGACAACACCACAAGCTTCCACCCATCTTACTTTGATGGGTTGGAAACTTGCTACATTCTAGACTTGCACATGACCCATGCTTAAGATCTGTCTCATCCTTTTTCTTTTGCAATTTCTAGCATCTATGCCACCTTAATTTCCACATTGAAATCAATTTATTTTTTTCACTAATTGATCATTATTGGTAGTGTGCAATAACATCGAGTGCAAGTGGATAAAGGCCAACATTACAGATCAACGTTTTATCACTGAGATACAAAGCACAAACCAGATTCTGTATGAAGTTGGACAATAGATAGCCAAAAATATATAAGGAATTCTTTAAACCTTTTCCTTTCATATTTTTACTTTCAAAAGACAAATTTGACTAACATGGGTTGATATTGATGAAACCCTGGTATTAGATTGTCAAAAGACATGTGTCCTCCTGGGGTTGCGAAGTGTTCAAAGCCTTGGCCTTCTATGGATTTGAGAGGATTCACCCCTTAGTTCATTTTAATGACAGGAATAGTCACCTTCTAATCTTCTTAGAGCACTTCCATCCCAGTCCACCAAGCAACCCTTCAATTAAGAATTATAGTCCCCTTCTAATCTTCTTAGAGCATCTCCATCACGTTACACCAAGCAAACCCTTCAATTAAGAATTATAGTCCCCTTAGAGCATCTCCATCACAGTACACCAAACAACAACCCTTCAATTGCAACCTGGTGATGATGAGTGGTGACGAGACTTGACCGAAGCCCGTAGATATTTGAAGGGAAGATCAACGAAAATTGAGCGGCCCTGTCCAATGGGTGGCGGTTGCAAAATCAGCCGCCCCCCTGCAGAATGGAATGGATGGTAGTTTGATTCTGCTACTCACCTCCTCTTGAGTCAATACATGCGGTCACTCTTGGTGCCCTACCTACGTACCATTGACGTCAGTGAGCAAGCATAGAAGGCCAGTCTGCCAGGTTGCACCCTCCGAAGGCTTCACTAGGGATGGCCTACGGGGCAGAATCAGCATTCTACAAGCCATTTTGCCAGGTGTGCACTCCGAAGGATTCCCGGGAATTGCTTACCTTGCAAAATCAGCATTCTAAAAGGTGTTCTGCCTTTGGGAGGGGGAAGTACACTCGGCCCTAAGTATGTCACACCCTGGTTCTACGAATTTGTGGGGCCTGGCCTCTGATGAGCTTAGTGAGATCAGCACTCATCTTTGCCAAAGGAATCCCCATTTAGATTGTACCTTGCATCAATCCATCTTGAACTACCTCCACTAACAAAATTCTTCTACAAGACTTTATAGCTCATGTGATATCTATGACACAATAGAAGGCAAGCCTGGAATTAGTTCCACAAACATGCAAGATAGAGAAAGAAGAGTTAAACTACCCGACAACAAGGTCACTAATTGTTTATACTCTGTTTGATTTGGTGTTTTTCAGAAAGTAAAAAATGATGCCGTTTGGCGCTCTGAAAATCTAGATTGCATTTTGAGCCCTCAGGCCTACCTCCACTAAAAATTGTCAACTCCCCCTCATGGATTTTATGGCAAGAACTTTGGCCTCCTCAGCTCTAGCCTCTCACATGATCTAGAAATGTGAACTGGATGATGATGATGATGGGTGAAGAAAGTCTAGCACCCACCACAATCACTCTATATGCCTGAAATGTGCTAAACAAGAGCAGGAAAATGAAGATCATAAACCAGTTCTAGCATGTTCTCTAAGTTGCTCTCTTTGACAAAAGTTTGTCTACCATTTGAGTTTTGTCTCTCATACTTTGATCTTGATTGTGTGCTGTGTGTGTGCATGCAAGTGCCAAGGTTTGAGGATGAAGACAGAGAAGTTGGCAGTCATAGTTCTATTGCTCAGCAGTTGCTTACTGGCCAGTGGCAATGTGTACATCAACAACAATTCTGGGTCAATGGTGAATGTGTCTGTGAAGGAAAGTGCTGGCATTCCCAAGCAGACTGTGAGCGTGAATGGAGGTTCTGATCACAATTTCACTGTGGGTGCTGGCAAAGTGGGTGCCTTCAGATTTGTGCACATCTCAACTCTGACAGTGGCCACTTTGGTGGATGTACACACCGGAATTGCAAAGGCTAATCTTGTGGATGGACAACAAGTCATGCTTGCGGATCAGCTGGGGGGACCTGGGGTTGTTGGGTATGACGTCAGCACAGTTATTGGGCAACACTTCAACCAGATCTTTGGTCCAACATAAACAAGCAAGCATTCCAGTTGACCATTGCCTGGTGCTAGACACAGGCCAGCAACAAATGTAAATGTTTTCTTTTTTTCATCACAATGCCCATCAGAATGCAAATGGTGCCCATTACAATGTTGGCTGTGTTAATCTAACTTCCCTTATTCATCTCCTTAGCAGAGTTCAAGAGTTGAATCCTTGGGAAATAAGCAATAATCTCACTCAAGAGGCATTTGCCAATTTTGTACCTCGGAAGAAATTGCTTCCATGTCGTTAATTGTTTTGTGATAAACCCTTTGGGGAGCTGGTTTTGTTATCATTTCCTGTTACCAACAATGAAGATTTCAGGACCAATTTTGTGGTACAGAAGAAGTACATACCAGAGTTCACACATGTAAACAACCCTGTTTCCCAAGCAAAGCATGCATGAAACACAAGTGCAGATTGAGGTTTACATCAGCAGCAACTCATGAGATCTGCCTTTCAACTTCTAGATGGATCTCAGATCAACTCTACAAAACCACCCAACTTCTTCCATACCCCCTCTGGATCCATCCTGTTGCAAATGAGCAATTATAGATCTCAGACTCTACAAAACCCATTTCTTCCCTGCACCATCCAGATCCATCCCCTTCCAAATGCCTTTGCAAATGAGCAATCATAAAGCCTTTTCCACTCCTTGTGTGAAATCCTTATATGTGCATTGTACCTTGGGCTAGGCTTTTCTTCCTCATCTAAGTTAGGTAGCACAAATGCTACTCCATATGACACATTTGTAAGCTTGCCCTCAGTAAGCTTGCCCCAAACTATGAGCCAGCAGAGGTTGGCTACACAGTACCATTAGCTTGCAAAACATTTGTAGAGTTGTTTGCATCATAGGTCCATGATCATGAACTTTGAAAATTGATACCAGGCTCCACAAGGGAGATTCATGAAAACAATGGCTGCAGGATAAGCAGTTGCAAATGCTGTAAGCATGACTGAACAGGACAAGGAAAAAATTGTTGAAGCATGATCTATAATCTGCATACCTACAAGGCCTGAAATTTCTGTGTAGCAATGCTTGCTTAACTTGTATGTGTCCACAATCTCAGATTCTAGCACTGGTTTTTGAATGCACGAAATTATGTGGTGACACTTCAATCAATACAATGGTTTCTGAATGGGGGGGATCAGGTAGAGAAAATCAATCCTAATCTCATAATTTAGGTTCACAAGATATACTTTACCTGATAAGGTTTATGAACATGTGTGCACTTCATTAGACATGTAGATGAGAACCTAGTTATCCAATGCTTCCTCCACTGATATGTGATTGCTAACTTCTTGTCAAGGCATGCTTTTGCACCACTAGAATTACAACAAGTGTGAAAAAAAAAGTGTAAATGGTGGCAAGTATAGGGAAGAGAATTTAGCCAAATTGTGTGTGACGATAGGATATTAACCATGTGCAATGGCATGAACTTTGAATGGGTATGCACATGATTCAAGTGGCGGACCTCATGTCTTTACCTGCAAGTAATTGCATGCCAGTTCACACAGTCCAGATCAAGCGATGTGAACTAGGCTTGTAACATGACTAGAAGGATGTAGAGATACAACTGCCAAGAAGAGATGGATAGCATATTTGTTGCATTGTACAAAGCAGCTGCACTCACTTGTTGGAAGGCATCTACTTTAGAAGAGTCCCAATAGGTGAGAGGAGATCAACTTAGAAAAACAATAGACTGATGGTTTAGCTATAATGAACAATACAACATGTTGTTCATGCTAGGTATAATGGCTTCACTTTGTGAACACAACATGACATACATAATTATCTTCATGAACATGACAAATCCAGTGAGCCACTTGGTCACAATTGTGCAGGTGTGCCGTCGTTGTTGGTCCATTTACTAGGTTGGGCAAGTGCTACATCAGGTAATCTTTTTATTTCCTGCCTAACCCTCAAATGTCACAGCAGCCCTCACAATTTCAGTGTAAATTTTCTCTTTCTCTGACTTTTAGGGGTTAACACAGTTCACTGACAAGTACACAACTTGCATGCTCTATGCAAACCCCGAGATATCAATTGTCTTGCATCATGTAATAATCATAATGAGCAAACAAGCTTTTGATTTATCATGAGGAAAAGTTGCGAGGCATATGACTTCACAAAGATACAATCATATCTGCTACCATCAACAATAGTTGTAGGTTTAAGATGATAATCATGGGCTGAACAAGGATTCAGATTCCAAACTGTGCAGTATGTTGTTTGTTGGTTTGATCTTGTTTCTTCTGTTCCCTAGTAGTAAAAAGTTATGCAAATCAGGCCTCCAAGCAATAAGTAATTGCAATTCTTATGAGGGATGAAGCAAATTGGCACACTGACAGTAAAATTTAGCCTCCAAAAGGCAGGTGCAATGACAAGCAGCAGACTCAACAATAGCACCATTGCATGGCCTCATATAATAATGAGGGCTCATTTTAGTCAAGTATCACAAACCCCTTGAGACCTTGTTCTGATTCAAATTCAGATTCTGTTCTGGTTCCTAATTTGGGTGCATAGCAAATCCACAAAAGTGTGGGATGGCATGCAACCACAAGGATGTTCACTTTGCAGCTCTGAGATATTGACTGTGCCAAGATGATGCATTTTATTCTTTTTAGTAACAAAATGATGAATTGCTAACATGAGAAAATCCTCTAAAATCACAGCGTAAGTGTGATAGAAAGTCTTCCAGACAGAGCACCGTACACAATGTGTTTATTAGATGCTTCTTATAGCACTGTTGAATAGGCTTTTTCTTTTCAATTTTGCGTAACCACTCTAGCATCATCCACCAGAGAAAATAGCCAAAAGATTTGCAGATTAAAGATCATGCTTCCACAAACTTTTCCTTATCCTGGTTGGTAGTGCTTACAACATCTGCAACTGGTCATGAAATCTTCAGTGTTAATGATGACTGAACTGGCTCCCCAAAGAGTTTATCACCAAACAATACATGACATGGAAGCAACTTCTTCTGAGGTACAAAATTGACAAATGCCTCTGAGTGATATTATTGCTTGTTTCCCAAGGATTCAACTCTTGAACTCTGCTAAGGAGATGAATAAGGGAAGCTAGATTAACACAGCCAACATTGTGATGGGCACCATTTGCATTGTGATGGGCATTGTGATGAGCAAAAGAAAACAAATTTTACATTTGTTGCTGGCCTGTGTCTAACACCAGCCGGTGGTTGACTGCAGTGCTTGCTTGTTTATATTGGACCAAAGATCTGGCTAATGCGTTGCCCAGTAGCTGTGTTGAAGTCATAGCCAACGACTCCAGGTCCCCCAAACTGATCAGCAAGCATGACTGGTTGTCCATCTGCAAGATCAGCATTTGCAATTCCAGTGTGTACATACACCAAAGTGGCCACTGTCAGAGTTGAGATGTGCACAAATTTGAAGGCACCCACTTTGCCAGCACCCACAGTGAAATTGTGCTCAGAGCCTCCAATCATGCTCACAGTCTGCTTGTGAATGCCAGCACTTTCCTTCACAGACACTTTCACTGTTGACCCGGAATTGTTGAAGATGTACACATTGCCACTGGCCAGTAAGCAACTACTGAGCAACAGAACAATGACTACCAACTTCCCTGTCTTCATCCTCAAACCTTGGCACACGCACACACACACACACACAGCCCACAATGCAGATCAAAGTATGAGAGACAAAACTCAAAAGGTAGACAAACTTTTGTGAAAGAGAGCTAAAGACTTAGAGACCATGTTAGAACTTGTTTCTGCTCTCCTTTTCCTGCTCTTTTATAGCACATTTCAGGCACACAGAGTCTATATGCAAGTGGAAGATTGTGGTGGGTGCTAGACTTTCTTCACCCATCCTCATCATTCAGCCGACATTTCTAGATCATGTGAAAGGCTAAAGCTGAGGAGACCAAAGTTCTTGCCATAAACTCCACCAGGGGGAGTTGACAATTTTTTGATGACTCCTGAAGAGAAAAACTTGGAAAGATGGGAAGAACTTCCCTCTGTGTCCTGTAAACAATCAGCTGGATTGTCATAGATCTTCACCATACAAACTTCCTTCACAGTTATATATAGAATTTTAGCGAGTGTTATTATGATGTGTTCTGCTGATGATGATGATGCTGATGATGAAACTTAGAGCAGGCATTACTTTTGTATTGCCTGAAATAAAGATTCATAGCTAATGTAATGTCTTCCACCTTAGGATTAATGACTTTCAAGAGTATAGAAAGGCCAGAGATGGGTGGGGGGCCCAGATGAAACCCACAAACAGAATGGGGAACAGAGCTCTGTGTGGGCTGGCACATCATAACACATAAAGCAGTCGTACAGCTTCCTAAAAGTAGTATTACAGTTCATGTAGCAAGAAATATTTTCAATCCAGTTTGACAAATTTTAGTCAAGCAAACATTGACTTAATACGTTGGCATGAGTGGACACAATTATTGAAGCCAACATTCACTCCACCCAACACCATCACTCTGCACAATCTTAGCTTCATGTATCCCAGGTTGAGTCACACAAAGTATCTTGTCATTCTGCAGAAATTGCATTTTGATTTGCAGAGTAGATGTAGGCTACGTGAATTTTCTTTGAAGGAAAACTTAATATGTGATATGACAAAGTGGTGTCTCATCATCCATTGTAAAGTATAATCAACTTATCTTGTTTAGTTGGTTGTAATGAAATATATTTGTTTTTGTGATTTCTAAGATAGCACTAAATTTGTTTCGTGTTTTTCATTATGAATGCGTTGCTTTTGAATCAAAGCCAAACAATGCAACATCAAACTAATGTGCAAGTACTAATGGTAATTTTTTTTCGCTTTATCACTTTAAATTAAATTAATGAAAAAGGTAATTTATGATAAAGCTCCTCTTTGTTTAGCTACAATGAAGAATGGTTTTGTTTGTGTACTTGTGATTTAACATCAATGGCAAAATCTTTTGTATGTAGGTTGTTGATTTGTTTTTTCTTCTAAGGGTGGAAATATGAACACCACAAAAATCCAAAAAAAGGACAATGGCTAGAAACATCACAGGGGAGACAAAAAGTGAAGGCCAAAGAAAGGCCAAAAGATGAACAGCCCCCAAGAACCAAAAAAAGGGAGAGAGCTAGTCCCTCTCATGGTAAGAAGGCTATCTCACTCACGGCCCCTCTAATGTCGCCTGCATGCAAATCATGAGATCTGATAGTAATGAGAGGTTTAGAACAAGCATCCCCTGCAAACACAATCTTCCTCTACATAGTAAAGGCTAGTTGTGATTGAATTATAGTGTTAGTTTGTAATGGTATTGGTGTCTCATCATTTTAACTAGTGTAGCCTATGCTGTTGGCCCAAGTGTTACCACGTCCTTAACTGATTTTTCCTTCCAAAACCTGGAATTTATTTGAATTTTCAGCGGCAGAAATCAATATCTCCCACATTCTGAATCCAAATCTTACCGAATAAATTTCATTAAATCCTGCTCATCAAGATCTTTCCATCAACACCAAAGGCACATTCCAATTCCTCCGAAATTTTCAGCTATGATTTAATTTAATTTTCAGTGGAAAAATCATTCAATATTTAAGAACTTCTACACAACAAGTCCAAACACCATAAAACCAAGTCGATGTACCTCCTTGAGAGCTTTCTGAAGAGACCAAGAATGCGATCTAAAGCAAACCGGTTTGGTGCATCTCATAAGTACGAAACAAAACAAAGTTCCAATGCTTCTAAAGAATATTTTCTATGAGTTGCACCGGGTGTTTCCCATGTTCTAGAGTCATTGAAAAAATCACTGCCAATGTGATCATGCCATAAAGAAGGAGAAG